>Ga0209442_1000830_pt1 | contig 17895 bp, 25 predicted proteins | sample LauGreSBDMM110DD_2_FD_187565 | JGI IMG/M metagenome (GOLD analysis project Ga0209442, IMG submission 187565) | Freshwater lake microbial communities from Lake Michigan, USA - Sp13.BD.MM110.DD (SPAdes) (version 2) | ecosystem: Environmental > Aquatic > Freshwater > Lake | place: Lake Michigan...
ACCGTACAAGTGAACGAAGCTGTCGTACTTGTATGGGTTGTAGGTGATGGGTGTGCCGACTGTAGTGACACGGGTTATGGTGATCAGGTCGGTGCCTGTCTCATCCCATACACCGACAACACCAGCATGAACGTTCTTTTTACGTTCACGAAGGACACGCTGTCGACCAGCTTCGGACACCTTAAAGGTGCCATCGAACAGCAGCACATCATCACGGTGTGCAACGACACGGCCCTTGTTCGGGCCTTCCAGCGCCTTGATGCTGAAGCATTTACGGTGCAGATTAAAGTATACAAATACTTTCATGTTTGTTTCCTTTCAGGAGAGTTTTTGAAGTTCATCGACTGTGTCATCGATGCCCAATTGGATACGGTCGACTTCGTCCCAATTGCCCATGTCAACCGCCTCACGTCTTAATTCACGAAGGACAATCAGATGATATTCTAGTTTACCCTTGCGGTTTTGCAACTGTGCATAGTGTAGACGGGCATCTTCACGGTCGAAACCGCTTCGTCGTGTTGTATACATTGTGTTTCCTTTAGGAAGGCTTGATATAAACCCTGTGACCCAGTGCCACAAAGCTTATGAAAGCCACGTCATATAGCATCGACCCCGGTGCCATGACGTAATTTCTATGCACATTTTCACAACCATGTGCTATGGTCAGACAAGGATGTTACGTGCCTTGAATCACGCTGGCCTATTTCAGGCATCTGTCACATGCCATACTGACACCACGTTACATTTTTAAAGATCAATTTGTTGGTGGCGATGCACCGATGCTTTCAATTATACAGGCTTTGCAAAAACCCTGTCAAGCGAAGGGGCTTTGCAAAACCTCCCCGAAGGGAAGCTTCACGTTATGCAGCTTGCAACATAAACACAGACTTAGGTGTGTCGACGACAAAGCCTGTCATGTCACGCTTTGCTTTGCCTTTGGCATACAGTGCAACAACGACACCCTTTGGGTCGATGTGTCTCACATCACTGTCGTCACCACCTACAACGTCCATGCCCTTGAATATCGCAGGGATGCTTGCAACATCACGGAAAACTACAGCGAGTCGCATGCCGTTTGCAATGGCGATGTTGACGAATGGCTGAAAGCCAACAACACCGCTATACGAAAACGTCAGATCATAATTTGAAGGCAAAGCCTTCCTGTTCGCATCCTTCGTATAGTCGTAGAATTGAACGTCAGGGAAAGCATCGAAGATGTTAGCGTAAACTGTACCGTCAACATCGGTAAAACCTACGGTTTCCCAGCGAATGTCTGATGTACCATTCAAGCGGATCAAAAGGGTCTGAGCAGCGTTCTTTGCCTTGACAATTAAAGAACGAATGTTCTTTGCAAGCTGTTGCATGAAAGTGTTGCGCTCTTCGAAAAACCATACGGTTTTGTTGATTCGACCCTGTGCCACTGTCGACATGGCACCACGTCCTGCAGTGTACAAGCATGCATCGCCACATTGTGCAATTGCTGCCATGCTACATGTATTCCACTTCGTGGACTTGAATGGTGCAAGATACAGGATGCCTGTCATAAACCCAAGGGTTTCACCCTTCACGGTTTTGGCATCGCTTGACACAGACAACAGATTTTTAGACTTGAACATGGTGTTTACCTTCGGTAAGTGACGGCGGGATTGCCGTCGATGCTTTCAATTATACAGACCTTCGAATGTCCTTGTCAAGCCAAGGGTTATTTGGCAGCTTTCATTGCAACGAAGTTGCCACGCTTATACACAGTTGCAACGTCATAGCATGCTGCCCATTCAACGGCCTCACCGAAGGTGAAAGTGTAATGACGTTTTTTGAAGCCTTGACCGACAACATAAAAGCCGAAGGCTTTCTTGAGTTGCAAAGCAATTTCACTTTGCATCATGTACAAAGCAATAGCGGCTGATGTGAGGGAAATGATCAAAAGCATGTTGTTTACCTTCGGTAAGTGACGCAGCAAAATCGCTGCTTGGCCTCAATTATACAGACCTTCGAAAAACCCTGTCAAGCGAAGGGTTTTTCAAGGCTTTGCCTCAATACGTAAAGCCTACATACACAAGCTTGCTTGCCTTGATGTAAACGAAACGATTCATGTCTTCGACATCTTGCAACTCAAACGACTTCGTCGTTCTGTCGTATGCACCCTTGATGTACACAGCTTTGCTGTCGCTTTTCCGTTTGACGTAGTCACCGGGTTTGACGTTTTTCAGTGTGATGTTTTGCATGATGTTACCTTCGGTAGTTGCGATTAAAACATGTAGTATTTGACGAAGTCATTGGCGGCGGCTAAAGCTTTGCTTTTTGACAGCTTGTCAGCGATGTTCAGCTTGTACACAAGGGCATCATCATCTGTGCGGCCCCTGACTGACCAACTACGTTGACCGTTGAATTTTGTAAGCAAAGCTTTGCGGTCAGTGAAATCGGCGCTGACTGTAATTTGCACAAAAGACTCTGTCTTGTGAGTAGAGATTTTCATTGTTTACCTTCGGTAAGTTGCGACAGCACCGTTGCTGTCTGGCCTCAATTGTAGCGACCTTGGAATACCCTTGTCAAATGTAGGGGCTTTAAACCACAATCGGTGAAGGGTCTTTCTCATGTGTGCAGGCATTATGCAGCGGGTAAGACGATGGGGTAGTACTGTATAGCTGTACAGTATACCGCCACTCTTACTGACCGGGTAGTCATTAAAAACCACTGTTTTCTGACAGGGTCAACAAAAAGAACACCGATATTTGATCAGTTGCTTCATGCGTGTAAGTCTTTGAATTCATTGAAGATCTACATATGCGGGTCAAATTGCATGCGCCTATGTATATCACCCACATCGCAGCGCATACCTATGCATGCATCCCAGCGCAGCGCAGCCCTGTGCAGGGGGTGGCGTGGGCCACCGGGGGGTGGGGCGCTATTTGTATACTGTGAAGGCCACAGAAGGGCTAAATTACTCTGTTAACCACAACACAATCTGCACCGCCTCTCAAGCTCTATTGCCCCCACACACAGGCTGCAACGGGGCTACAATGCGTTACCATCACAAGGTAAGGGCTACATAGCTCCACCACTAGATAGCCCCCTACAGGACCATTAAAGCCTTCCCATGCAACATAGCCTTCCCCGCTACAAAATCGACTATGAAATCATTACACTATGTTGCTACAAAACAACACAAGCAAATATATCGCTTGACAAGATTTTCAGGATTGATATAACATAGGGGTGCTGGGGTGCTGATGCTTCTATATAGACTATGTAGAAACCGTTTAGATCCACATAGATAGATAACAACATACCCTATATAGCTAAATAGTTCTATAGGGCTATATAGAGCAAAACAAACCATGAAGATGTTATCTAAATAGACAAATAATTTGTTTCTTTTAGTTGTTGCCTTTGTTGTCTTTTAGCTATATACTACTTCATACCTAGCCTGCACAATACAGTAGGCAGCCTATGAAGTACTATATAGCCTATGAAACATAACAGTCGTACAGTAATTGATTTCTTGTTAGATCAAAAAGAGTTGTTGCTTACAAAAGAGCAGGTAGAAGCTAAAGGGCTTCTAAACAGTCCACCGTACTCTTATGCAGCAAAGATCTATATAGCTTTACACAAAGGCAGTTTAGACAACATCTATGTTCCTCATTCAGATGTTTTTTATGTTAGAGCTTCTGTTGAGAAGCAAACAGGCTTCTTCTTTCCGTTAGACAATGTTGAAGAGGCTATGAAGGCTAACGGGTGGCGCGATAGGCGCAATAGTTGGAGATATTAACAATGGCAATCAAAAGAGGCAGTGAAGAGTTTAGTGGGTATAATAAGCCTAAAGCAACACCAGATCATCCGACAAAGAGTCATGCTGTGTTGGCTAAGGATGGAACAACTGTCAAGTTGATTCGATTTGGTCAGAAGGGTGTTGAAGGAAGTCCCAATGGTAGTAAGCGTAACGAAGCCTTTAAAGCCCGTCATGCCTCTAACATTGCAAAGGGTAAGATGTCTGCAGCGTTTTGGGCCAATAAAACAAAGTGGTGAACAAGCTTTAAAAATGATATAACATATGTACGTTGCTCAATATCTCATCTGCATAGCGCAAGCGTGTATGGTGTTGGAGCATGAGTATTACGTGATGTACAAAGACCAGCAAAGCTGTGAAGCTGCAGCGGCTGTGAAGGTGCAAGAGTTGTTGGCTTTGTTGAAAGACAAGCCTGTTCAAGCTGTAGCGTTTCGTTGCATAGACAAGACCGACAGCAGTGTTTGAGGCATAGCCTCTTTTATTAAAGGAAATAGTATGCCAATGGCACCGAAGACAGATGCAGAGAAAGTAGCTAAGCTACGTGAGATGGCTAAGGATAAAACCTTGCCTCAAGAAGTTCGTAATCAATATCTCGACCAAGCTGTGAAGATGGAAGAGAAGAGCGCTATGAAGGCTGGTGTGAGGATGGCAAAGGGTGGTGCGGTTAAGAAGCCTGCTGCTAAGAAAATGATGTACGGCGGCATGGCTGATAAGCCTATGATGGCTAAGGGCGGTGCAGTGAAGAAGGGTGGTAAATAATGTCTATTCTAGGTAAATTTGCAACAAAGGCAATGAAGAAAGATACTTCAGGTGCTGTGAAAGCTGAAGTTGAACATCTGACCAAGATGAGAGAAATGGTCACAAAGAAAAAAGACGAGCTTGAAAAGATTAGTAAGTCAGGTAAAGAAGACGACAAATACTATTCGAAAATGGAAATTGATCGTCGATCAGAAAACAAAGACATGGTTAAGTCTTTGAAAGAAAAAGAAAAAGAAGGTGCTCTCACTAAGAAACAAGTAGAGAACCGTGCTGATGCCAATAAGAAGCGACCAATGAGTAGCGATAGTATTCGTGATAGTATTCAGAAACAAGTTGATCGTGAGTCTGACGATATGGATTTTAACAAAGGTGGTATGGCTAAGAAGAAGACCGCTGGTAAGCCAATGATGTACGGTGGTGCTGTCGCTAAAGAGTTGCCAAAGCGTGGTAGCCGCACAGCCACCAACATGGCTAAGGGTGGCTCTGTTGCTAAGAAGGCTAAGAAGTAATCATGGCAAAGAATCCAAACATTGACGACGACACACGTGCTCGTGCTAGAGCCTTTGTTGAAAGGAATAACAAGGGCGTTGACAGTGAAGGTTTTGATTCAGGAGAATATCGTTCTGATCCCTATTCAGCAATGACTAAGAAGGAACGTGATGCCCGTAAAGGCTATCCAGACGACTTCCCTCCTGCTGTCATTGACGATGCAACTAAGCGTATTGCTAAAGACAAGCCCCGTGTTGTTAGCAAAAAAGAGTTGGAAGCGTCTGGTCTTAGCCTTCGTGACTTCCTCAACAAAGAACGTGGGTTGACACGCCGTGAAGACAAAGCCGATAGCAAAGTTGAAGCTGCAAAGAAGCAGTTGAAGCTTGGTGAGAAGGTTAGCTCTGAAGAAGTTGAAAAGGCTAAGAAGCAACTCAACATGAACAAAGGCGGTATGGCTAATTGTGGTGCATCTGTACCACCTGCACAGAAAGCTAAGAAGTAATATGGCTAAAGCTAAGAGCACAGTGAACGCTGCAGGCAACTACACCAAGCCTGATTTGCGTAAGAAGATTGTGTCGCAAGTTAAGTCTGCTGCAACTCAAGGCACTGGCGCTGGTGAATGGTCAGCTAGAAAAGCACAGCTTGTTGCTAAGAAGTACAAAGCCGCTGGCGGGGGGTACAGAGATTGAAAGCCCCCCAACAATCCCTTAACGACTGGACCAGTCAGAATTGGAAGACTAAAAGTGGAAAACGATCATCTGATACGGGCGAAAGGTATCTACCTGAGTCTGCAATTAAAAGTCTTAGCCCTGCTGAGTATGCTGCGACAACACGTGCAAAACGTGCTGGCAAAGCTGCGGGGAAACAAGTTGTAGCTCAACCAAAGAGCATTGCTAAGAAGACGGCTAAGCACCGTTAAAGGAAACTATCATGGCTACAAAGAAAACATTCAAGCCCTGCGAAGGCTGTCCTACTCCTGCTAAGTGCAAGGCTGCTGGTAAGTGTCTTGCCAAAGAAGGCAAGGGTAAACCTATGGGTATTGCCATTATGATTGGTGTTGGTAAGCCAATGAAGAAAGGTAAGTGATGGACCAAAAAGAAATTGAAGAAACCCGTGCTAGGTTTAGCATGTCCGGTGGCGCTAACACTTTCAAGAATGATGGTGTCAAAGGTGCTGGTGGTGGTGGTCGCATTGGTGTATCTAAAGAACTAGACTCTGGTGATCGTGTTTCTGCTGGCATCAGCGGTATGGCATCAAAGGTTAATGTTGATACTCCTGATGGTGAGAAGACTTTTAAGCAAAAGAAAATCACTGGTGTTGATGCTTCCTATTCTAAAGGCGATACAACCTATGGTGTTTCAGCGGCTAGACAACCTATGATGGATGGTAAGATTGATAAGAAGATTAACTTTTCTTTTACAAAAAGCTTTGCTAAAGGTGGTGCTGTTACAAAGCAAACCAAGAAGGTTGCTAAAGTGATGGGTGAGTTCAAAGAAGGCACCTTGCACAGCGGCAAAGGCGGTAAAGTGGTTAAATCGCCTAAGCAAGCGATAGCAATTGCTTTGTCTGAGGCCAAGGTTAAGGCTAAGAAGAAATGAACAAAGAACCGAAGATTAGGAGCGTTGGTCTTAACCTGACGGCTGGTGTTGCCAACACTGTCTATACCTGCCCTCCCAACTACATTGCTAAGATGAATCTGTTGTTTGTTTCCAATCATGGCGGCAACAATAAGCTTGTTTCTATCCAATGGACCGATGCTAGTGCTAGTGCCATCTATTACATTGTTGGTGGGTATGTGTTGTCTGCAAACGGTTATCTGAAGCTTGATGGTAGCTACCTTGCTCTCTATCCCGGTGATACACTTATTGTTACTCCTGAAGCTGGCTCGACAATGAGCACCACTGTCACCGTTGAAGAGTATTACGAACAAGGACTATTCTGATGGCTAAAGAACTTACAGAACAACATAAGCGCTTCCTTGAGGTGTTGTTTGCTGACGCTGGTGGCAATATCAATCAAGCTATGCGTATGGCTGGCTTCTCTGAAGGCTATAGTCGTCGAAGCCTCACCAACTATCTCAAAGAAGAAATCATTGAAGCTACACAGCTTTACATTGCTATGGCAGCACCAAAGGCTGCAGTGGCTATGATCAATGCCATTGACGATCCAACTGAACTTGGTCTGAAAGAGAAGATGTCGGCTGCTAAGGATTTGCTTGACCGTGCTGGTTTGGTGAAGACAGAGAAGGTGCAGGTTGAAAGCACTGGTGGTATTATGGTGTTGCCTGCAAAGGAACGTGAGGAAGATTGATGGCTGAGCAAGGTGATGTAGACACATTCGATTTTGGCTTAGGTGCTTATGTATTACCACAGCCTGCAGCTACAAACAAATATGTTAAGATACCAAGACTGTCACGCACTATTCCATTTGGGTACATTGTTGACAGTGAAGACGATGGTTGGCTTCAGCCTGTAGCGCTTGAGCTTGATGCTCTTGAGAAGGCCAAGAAATATTTAAAGCAGTATAGCTCTAGGCAGGTGGCGGCATGGCTCACCACTGTCACTGGTAGAGAGATAAGCCATGTAGGTCTATTGAAACGTATAAAGAATGAACAGTCCCACAAACGCAAATCCTCTACTTATCGAAAGCTTGCCGATGGGTACGAAAAAGCCCTTAAAAAAGCGCAAGAGTACGAAGAAAGACTCGGCACCAAAGACGGAAGTTTCTTCAATAGTGATCGATACGTCCAACTTAGACAATACTTCACAGCCAACATTAATTGAGGTTGTTCAACCTGAACGTGACAACGTCATATTCAGACCCAACCCCGGTCCTCAGACCAACTTCCTAGCCGCCTCAGAGCGTGAAGTGCTGTATGGTGGTGCTGCTGGTGGTGGTAAGAGTTATGCCATTCTTGCTGATCCGTTGCGCTACATGGCGCATCCACAATTCTCTGGACTAATTCTTCGTCACACTACAGAAGAACTGCGAGAACTTATTTGGAAATCGCAGGAGATGTATCCAAAGATTTACCCCGGCATCAAGTGGTCGGAGCGTAAGATGCAATGGCAGCATCCAAGTGGTGGTAAGTTGTGGATGTCCTACCTCGACCGTGACGAAGATGTTATGCGTTATCAAGGTTTGTCGTTCTCCTACATTGCTTGGGACGAGCTAACCCAATGGCCTACACCGTTTGCCTACAACTATATGCGTTCTCGTCTGCGTACAGCAGCGACTGATCTGCCTGTATTCATGAGAGCTACAACCAACCCCGGTGGTCCCGGCCATCAATGGGTCAGGAAGATGTTCATTGTGCCTTCAGCACCCGGTAAAAGCTTCTATGCCACCGATGTTGAGACAGGAGAGACACTGGTCTACCCTAAAGGGCACAGCAGAGAAGGCGAACCACTGTTCAAACGCAAGTTTATCTCTGCAAAGCTGGCTGACAATCCCTATTTGGCTGCGTCAGGTGACTATGAAACGATGTTGTTGTCCTTGCCAGAGCACCAACGTAAGCAATTGTTGGAAGGAAATTGGGATATTGCAGAGGGTGCAGCGTTTTCTGAGTTCAATAGAGCCATTCACGTAGTAGAACCCTTCACAATCCCTAGCAGTTGGCCTAGATTTAGGTCTTGTGACTACGGATATGGTAGCTATAGCGCTGTATTGTGGTTTGCTGTAGCGCCCGATGACAGTTTGGTGGTATATAGGGAGCTTTATGTTAGCAAAGTGTTGGCAGAAGACCTTGCTGTGATGGTTATGCAGGCCGAAGATGGTGAAAAGATACGTTATGGTGTACTAGATAGCTCATGTTGGCATAAACGGGGTGACACTGGACCCTCTATTGCTGAACGAATGATAATGAAGGGTTGTAGATGGCGACCTGCTGACCGTTCTGCTGGTAGCAGGGTAGCGGGGAAGAACGAAGTACATCGTCGTCTACAAGTTGACACGATGACAGAGCAGCCACGTATGGTGTTCTTTAACAACTGTACACAAATTATTGCTGATCTTCCCACACTACCTATTGATAAGACAAATATGGAAGACATTAACACCAAAGTCAGTAACGATCATACTTATGACGCATTACGTTACGGTGTTATGTCACGACCACGTAGTGGATTGTTCGACTACAATCCTAATACACAGAATAGCGGAATGCATATAGCTGATAGCGTGATGGGCTACTAATACTTACATTTACATGTTATACCTCTGAATAGTATGACAACATTTATGGAATGACACATGGCAAACGAAAACTTTATTGACGACAGAGCGCTTGTTCTGGATGATGCAGATGAGGGTGGTAATGACCCTTACAACGCTGGTGCTCTCATATCCTTTGTTAATGAGCGATATACTCGTGCTGAGGAAAGTCGTCGTGAAGATGAGACTCGTTGGTTAAAAGCTTATCGAAATTATCGTGGTCTTTATGGGCCGGATGTACAGTTTCTATCGACAGAGAAGTCTCGTGTGTTTGTGAAGGTGACTAAGACCAAGGTGCTTGCAGCATATGGTCAAATCATCGAAGTGTTGTTTTCTAACAACAGTTTTCCTATTAGTGTAGATCCTACTCGACTACCAGAAGGTGTCGAAGACGTTGTTCACTTTGATTCTAAACCTGCACAGGCAGGAGAGCCACCCCCTTTAACTCCATTTGGTTATAAAGGAGATGGTAAGCCTTTACCTCCCGGTGCAACTATGTCGTCTTTGATGGATCGTCTTGGTCCTTTGAAAGAAGATCTTAAAGATATTGAAAATCTAAAGGCTGGTCCCGGTGTTACACCCACATCTGTCAACTTCTACCCTGCTATGGTTGCAGCTAAGAAGATGGAGAAGAAGATTCATGACCAACTTGAAGAGGGTGGTGCAAGTAAACAGCTTCGCTCTACAGCTTTTGAGATGGCGCTGTTTGGTACTGGTGTAATGAAAGGTCCGTTCGCTAAGGCTAAGGAATATCCCAACTGGAATGAAGAAGGTGTTTATTCTCCAGTGATGAAGGATATTCCAGATACTTCACATGTCAGCATTTGGAACTTCTATCCTGATCCTGACGCTGTCAACATGGATGATTCACAGTATTGCTTGGAGCGTCACAAGCTCAACAGTACACAACTCCGTGCTTTGAAGAATCGTCCACACTTCCGTAAGAATGTCATTGACGATTTGCTCAAGGAAGCACCCAGCTATACCAAGAAGTATTGGGAAGATACACTACGTGACTATGCTGTCAATTTCGGCATTGATCGTTATGAAGTGATGGAGTATTGGGGCAATATCGATGTTGATTTGTTGAATGACAATGACATTAAGATTCCAGATGAGCTTGCAGACTTTGGTGAGTTGCAGGCTAACGTATGGTTCTGTAATGGCCGCATCATCCGTCTTGTACTCAACCCATTCAAGCCTGCCAACATTCCATACTTTGCTGTCCCTTATGAACTCAATCCCTATTCCATCTTTGGTGTTGGTGTTGCTGAGAACATGGACGACACCCAAACATTGATGAATGGTTTCATGCGTATGGCTGTAGACAACGGTGTGTTGTCGGGTAACCTTGTGTTTGAGATTGATGAAACCAACCTTGTCCCCGGTCAAGACTTAACAGTTTATCCCGGTAAAGTGTTTCGTCGTCAGGGTGGTGCTCCCGGTCAAGCCTTGTTCGGTACAAAGTTTCCTAACGTGTCTCAGGAAAACCTGCAGATGTTTGACAAGGCTCGTCAGCTTGCCGATGAATCGACTGGTATGCCATCGTTTGCACACGGACAAACTGGTGTGAGTGGTGTTGGTCGTACAGCATCTGGTATCTCCATGCTGATGTCTGCTGCGTCTGGTTCTATCAAGACCGTAATCAAGAACATTGATGACTATCTATTGGCACCGTTGGGTAAGTCGATGTTTAGTTTTAACATGCAGTTTGATTTCGATCCAGAAATTAAAGGCGACTTGGAAGTATCTGCTAAAGGCACTGAGTCGTTGATGGCTAACGAAGTTCGTTCACAGCGATTGATGCAGTTTATGCAGATTGTTGCCAACCCTGCATTGATGCCCTTCGCTAAAATGCCCTACATCATTCGTGAAATTGCCAAGTCGATGGACCTTGATCCCGATAAGGTTACTAACAACATGGAAGAGGCTTCTCGTCAAGCTATGCTGCTTCAGCAAAATCAACCTGCTGCCGCACCCGGTGCTGCACCAGAACAAGGCGCTCCCGCTGTTGCAGATATGACAGGTGGTGGTGGTGGCAACATTGGTGTTGGTGCTGCTGCTGTGCCGGGTGAACAAGGCTTTGCTGGTAACACTGCTGCTCAACCTCCTCAACCTCCACAGGGTGCTGTGTAAATGGACAAGGCTTTTCTTTCTAAATTGAAGGGTATGTTAAACAGCCCTTTTATATGGGATGGTTTTGTAGCTAAGCTCGACTATGACATTGAGCAGAACCAACGTAAACTGGAACAAGCTATAGAACTTAGTGAGATGTTTAAGGCACAAGGTGCAATTGCTGCATTGCGTCAGCTAAAGTATTTGAAGGATGAAATCAATGCTCAAAAGTAATATGTTAGCTGATGGTGGGGTTATGCAAGAGGGTGGCACAGTCGATCCAGTTTCTGGTAATGAAGTTCCTGTTGGTTCTATGAAAGAAGAAGTCAGGGATGACATTGATGCTAAGCTGAGCGAGGGTGAGTTTGTTTTCCCTGCTGATGTTGTGCGCTATTGGGGATTAGAAAAGTTGATGATGATGCGTGACAAGGCTAAGAAAGGTCTGCAACGCATGAACGACATCGGTCAGATGGGTAATGCTGAAGAAGTACCAGATGCTGAAGCTCTTCATAGTGGTGACAATGAAATGGACGACGATACTTTTTCGTCTGAGATTGATAGCATCATTGGTGAAACCGATGCAGAATCTATGGGTGGTAAACGTGAGTTTGCTGCTGGTGGTTTTGCTCAACCCGGTACAGACTATCTTGCTAAATACAATATTCCAAAAAGTTCTATTTCTAATCCGGCATTGGATGTTAGGGCATATAAAAATGCTGAAGGTCGTTTGATGTATATTACATTCTTCAACGGCAAGCCTTCTACTCCTATTCCTGAAGGTTTTAAATATGTTGGCACTGGACAAGAATTGCTAACAACAAAACCTGAAGACGTAAAAAAACCCGAAACTACTACCGACACTACAGCAACTGGTACACCAATTAATGATGGTCAAGCAGGTGGTGGTTCGTCAGCAACAGGTACACCTTCTACAGACGCTGATGGTTTAGCTACTGCATCCACGGTTTCTCCAACTACGGTTGCTGTTGGACTTACAGGGCTGGCTGCTCTTGCTGGTATACCCGCTGTTGCTTCACCTACTGGTATGGTTACAGGTTTTGTTACTAATGCGGTTAACTCAATCTCTCACAGTATTGCCGCTGCTGCTAACGTAGCGGCCACGGGGAGTCCTGCTGCTGTTGATAGTCACAGTCAGGTGAGTAACACTGCACCAACAGCCACAATTGGTTCTTCTGGTACAGGTGGTGCTGCTGCCTCTGCTGCTTCATCCGCCGCCGCTGCAGCCGCTGCTGCTGGTCATTCTCCTGCAGCACAAGCAGCCGCTTCACAGGCCGCTGCAGACGCTACAATTAGTGGATTAACTGCTGCTCAGGCCGCAGAACAAGGAAACGTTGCTGCTGTCAGTGTCAGTATATCAGAGGGTAATATTTCCGCTGCTGAAGCTGTTGATGGTATTGCCGCTGCTGATGGTGTAGGTGCTGATGGTATGGGTGTTGGTACTGGCGTTGGTGTCGGTGGTGGTGGTATAGGTGCTGGCGAAGGCGGTGGCGGTATAGGTGCAGGAGAAGGTCTTGCCAAAGGTGGTCTTGTTTCTAAACGTAAGAATTCACCTAAACCCATCAAGACAAAAGGTTTAGCAGGTCGTCGTTAATATAGTACAATATGAATACCAGAGTCTGTGGTGGGCAGACTGGTAATAAACAATACCCACCATCATTGGCTACCTCTCTCCGAGACATATTGTCTCCTACAGTGCAGCCCCAACTTAAAAGGTATTTATGACTGAAGTAGTCTTGGAACAGAAACCGCAAACAGTGGCAGTTTCATCGTTTGGTAAACGCAATACCAACCGTGATCGCATCGAACGCGAAGAAGAAGAGTTGAAACAGATGACTCAACAGCGTGAAGAAAATGCTGGCGATAAACCAGCCGCTGAAGAAAATAATGATGACGATACTAATTTGTCAGCAGAAGAGAAGAGTTTTAAGAAACGCTATGGTGATCTTCGTCGACACTCACAACAGCAGCAACACACCTTGCAAAAGCAAATTGATGAGTTGAAGGGACAACTACAACAGTCTACTGAGAAACAAATCAAGCTACCTAAAAGTGAAGAAGAGTTGGCAGAGTGGGCACGAGCCTATCCTGATATTGCCAAGATTGTTGAAACCATTGCTATTAAGAAAGCAAAAGAACAGACACAAGAAATCGATAACCGATTTAAACAGCTTGATGAACGTGAACAACAAAGCGCTCGTGATAAAGCTGAAGCCGATTTAATGAAGGTTCATCCAGACTTCAACGACATCCGTGACAGTGACGAGTTTCACAACTGGGTAGATGAACAGCCAAAATGGGTACAAGATGCTTTGTATGAGAACGATTCTGACGCTCGTGCTGCGTCACGTGCTATTGACTTGTACAAGGCTGATAAGGGAATTAAGACTAAGCAATCATCGTCTTATGCACGTGATGCTGCTTCTAGTATTAATACCCGTGGTGCTCGTTCTGCGCCTGTTAGCGAAGATCGTGACGGTGTATTTACCGAGTCGCAAGTAGCTAAGATGTCTAGTCGTGACTACGAAAAGAACGAAGAAGCAATTCAAAAAGCTATGCGATCTGGTAAGTTTGTGTACGATTTGAGTGCTGGCGCACGATAATAGTTGACACGGGCTGAAATAGTCTGGTATAACTTTCAACAGGACGACAATGTTTTTATGTTGTCGTCCTACTTTAGATCGTCGTTGTGTCCTTTAGTATTGCCGATGCTTGCAACATCCAACCAATACGTATGTAGATCAGCGACAAAGTAAGATGGTGCAATGTCACCATGTCAGTAACGCAAAACAATAAACTGTCAGATTCACCTGAAGTTTTATTGGCCCGTTATCTTCCGTTGGGCACTTCGGAAGGATGACGTACCCGATAAAGTCAGCCTCTGTAGTAGTGTTAGCGTATTTAACTATATGCCAATATATCTATAGGAGATTTTAAAATGGCTTTTCCTTCCGCACCCGGCTACGGCCAATTTCCCAACGGTAACTTCAGTGCCGTAATCTATTCCAAAAAAGTACAACTCGCATTCCGCAAGTCGTCTGTTGTTGAAGACATCACCAACAATGACTACTTCGGTGAAATCGCTCAGATGGGCGACAGCGTTAAAATCATCAAAGAGCCAGAAGTGTCTGTGCAATCCTACAAGCGTGGTACTCAAATCACTGCTCAGGATCTGGACGACGAAGACTTCACCTTGGTGGTTGATCAGTCGAACTATTTCGCATTCAAGATCGACGACATTGAAGCTGCTCATTCGCATGTGAACTTCATGCAAATGGCTACTGACCGCGCTGCTTATCGCTTGCGTGACCAGTATGACCAAGACGTGTTGGGCTATTTGTCCGGCTTCACACAGTCTGCATTGCATGGCACTCCTGATACCGTTCGTACCACTTTCCCCGGTACTAAAGCTATCTCCACTGCTGGCTCTGACGAACTGTTGTCCAACATGAAGCTGAGCCGTCCTAGCTTCGGTAACCTGACTAGCGCTGGTAGCGCAGGCGATTCCATTCCTTTGGCTCCTCGTCTGCCCGGTGCAAGCGCACTGCCCACTACCACTGTGTCGCCTTTGATGGTGATTGCACGTATGGGTCGTCTGTTGGATCAGCAGTTTGTTGACACCCAAGGTCGCTGGTTGGTTGTTGATCCAGTGTTCATCGAAATGTTGAAGGACGAAGACAGCCGTCTGTTGAACGGCGACTTCGGTGGTTCCGGTCTGCAAAACGGTCTGGTCATCAACAACCTGCATGGCTTCCGTGTGTATGTTTCGAACAACACTCCTAAGGTTGGTACTGGTCCCGGCACTGCTGGTGCTTCTGCTCAGTCCAGCAACTTCGGTGTGATCGTTGCTGGTCAAGACGCTGCTGTGGCAACTGCTCAGCAAATCAACAAGACCGAGACTTACCGCGATCCTGACAGCTTTGCTGACATCGTGCGTGGTATGCACTTGTATGGTCGTAAGATCTTGCGTCCTGAGGCTATCGTTACTGCAAAGTACAACGTGGCCTAAATGAAACAGGGGAGGCTCACGAGGCTTCCCCGTTTCTACATACACATCTTTCATTAAAGGAAATTTAAAATGGCTACTGTTACTACCCTTGCTGGTGGCGCTTCCGCAGGTCGCACCGCCGCCCCCGTGCCTTATGTCGTTGACAAGGTTATCGACTTCGCTGCTGCTGCAACTGCTAAAGGTTCTGCCTTGGCTGCTGCTGACGTTATCGAATGCATCTCTGTTCCCGCCAACACCGTCATCTTGAACGCTGGCTTTGAAGTTATCACCGTTGCTGGTGGTGAGTCTTCTGATACCACTTACGACTTGGGTGTTACTGGTGTTGACGCTGACAACTTCGTTGATGGCTTCGATGGTGACGCTGCTGCTGCTGGTGCTTACGCTCAGAACGCTGCTGCTTTCCAACCCATTGTGATCGCCACTGCTGACACTATCGACCTGTTGATCGCCACTGCCACCACTGCTCCTACCTCTGGTTCGCTGCGTGTGTGGGCTGTGCTGGTGAGCGTTGATGGTCGTCCTGATGCGACCGAAGTCGACCGCGACCAACTGGCTTAATAGCTAGGCTATATATGGGGTGGGTCGTCAAAGGCTCACCCCTTTCTTGCTTATAAAATATGTCCACATACATCTCCTTAACAAATGAATTGCTGCGACGAATGGGTGAAGTCAATATGGACTCCACAGAATTCGACGGTGCTCGAAACGTTCAAGCTTTAGCTAAGCAGGCAATCAATTCATCTGTTAAAGAGTTGATGCATTCTGCACAAGAATGGCCTTTCGCTTTAGTCACTGGAACTCAGACGCTTGCCACAGACGGTACGTCCGTTTATAGTTTCCCTTCTAGCTTCTCTAGTGTTGATTGGGAATCTTTCTATCTGCGTCAACTATCCTCAGCCAATAACGAACCTAAGCGTTTGCCTGTAATGTCTTACACGCAATACTTAGATCAGCGCCGCCCTAAAGACGATATGTCTGGTGCTGGTGGTTATGGTGTTCCTGAAGCTATATACCAAACACAGGATAGTAAGTTTGGTGTTACGCCGCCTGCTGATCAGGCTTATGTTGTCGAATATAAGTACTGGTCATTCCCTGACGACATGGTTGCGTCCACTGATGTATGCATTGTTCCCACTCGTTTTGACAACGTCATTATTGATGGTGGTATGACCTACATGATGTTGTATCGTTCTAACGAACAAAGTGCTGCCATTCATCGTGACAGGTTTGAACAGGGTATCAAGACTATGCGCCGCTTGTTGATGGATGAGCCGTTGTCCATGCGTTCAACGATGATCGTGTCATCGAACATCCCACAGCGAGTCAAATAATGGCAGATCGCATCTCAGGTTTTAAAGTTACATCGATTGGTGGGATGAACACCAACCGCGATGTGTTGTCGCAAGGTGAACTAGAACCCGGCACAGCTACACAACTTATCAATTACGAACCATCTACCACTGGTGGTTATCGTCGTATCAGCGGTTACGCTAACAACTATGGCACAGTGCCCGGTAATGGCGCTGTATTAGGTGTTGCTGTTTCTGAAGGTATCAACAACTCCATCTTTGCTTGTCGCAAACCGTCATCTGGTACTTCCTACTTTTACAGATGGAACAATGCGACATTGGATTGGGTAGCCATTACGACTCCCGGTACTGTCACTATGGTGGGGGTTAAAAAGGTCAGGATGATTCGTTATAACTGGGTAGCGAGTAAGTTGTTTTTGACGGACGGTATCAACCCTGCTGCCACATACGATGGCACTACCTATACACAGGTGACGCACACCAATGCACCTGCTGCTCCTAAGTTTGCTGCAGCGTTTAAGAACCACATGTTCTTATCGGGTAATGCTGCTGAACCATTCAATCTTTACTTCTCCGCACCACTTGCTGAGACAGATTTTAATCCAGCCAATGGTGCTGGTGTCATCAACGTTGGTTTTGAAATTGTTCAGATCAAACCTTTTCGTGACACACTTTACATCTTCGGTAAGAATGCAATCAAAGCCCTGCAGGGAACAAACATTGCTGACTTTGTAATCAGTGAAGTCACTACAAATTTGGGATGTGTAGCCTCTGATAGTGTGGTAGAACTTGGTGGTAATCTGCTGTTCTTGGGACCGGATGGTTTCAGACCAGTTGCTGGTACTAACAAGATTGGCGACATTGAGCTTGAGACAATATCCAAACAGATTCAATTCACAATCAATGCGATCTTGCAAGAACTCGTTGCTGAAACTCTCGACCCTGAACTGATCAGTTCTGTTGTTATTAGGAAGAAGTCACAGTTTAGACTGTTCATTCCTTCTGAAGGAACATTTGGATTGCTCGGTGGATTGAGACAGCGTGAAGGTGGATTCAGTTTTGAGTATAGTCAGTTGTTTGGTTTTCCAGCAACTTGTGTTTCGAGTGGTTATATAGGTGCTGATGAATTTGTAATTCACGGAGATGCTACTGGTAAAGTGTACAAGCAAGAAACAGGATCGTCTTTCGATGGTGAT
>Ga0209442_1000835_pt1 | contig 17848 bp, 16 predicted proteins | sample LauGreSBDMM110DD_2_FD_187565 | JGI IMG/M metagenome (GOLD analysis project Ga0209442, IMG submission 187565) | Freshwater lake microbial communities from Lake Michigan, USA - Sp13.BD.MM110.DD (SPAdes) (version 2) | ecosystem: Environmental > Aquatic > Freshwater > Lake | place: Lake Michigan...
ACTTGGGGCTCGACATGTATTTCTTGAATGTGGTGCGCGCCGTGCGGGTGGTGGCGCCCATCATGGTCCAGCAAAAATCGGGGTCCATCGTCAATATCTCTACCGCCTGGGTGGTCGAGCCCAGCGCGATGTTCCCGACCTCAGCGGTGGCGCGCGCTGGCTTGGCCGCTTTCACCAAGCTCTTTGCCGACGAGAACGCGGTGCACCAGGTGCGCATGAACAATGTACTGCCCGGCTGGATCGACAGCCTGCCCGCCCAAGAGCAGCGCCGCCAAAGTGTGCCCATGCAGCGTTACGGCACCAGCGAAGAAGTGGCCGCGACCATCGCCTTTTTGGCCTCGGATGCAGCGGCTTACATCACGGGCCAGAGCTTACGGATTGATGGTGGGTTGATGCGTTCGGTGTAACTGCGCACAGCCACGCTCGTTGGTTGATGATTCAAGGATTGGAAAAATCACAACGGGCGGCATCTGCCCATGGTTGGGCATGGACTTCCATTCCCGATACAACGCACTCGTGGGCAACAAAATTCCAGCCTCCAACACGGGCTTGATGCGATGGTGCCGAAGACTGTGGTGACGTCAGTGCATGCAAGACACCCAATCGAGCGACAACCTAACCCTGACCCATCCGGGTGGTCACCGAGGGCTGTTCATCAAGATAACGATGGAGGAACGCCAAGGGGTTCAGGTGGCCGGGTCAAATCCTAGTTTCTTGGAGACCTCCAGCGCTGCGCTTACAAGCTCAGGTGCCAGTTTTTCGATGACGGCGTCAGTCAGTCGGCTGGCGGGTCCGCGGATGGCCAGGCAGCCTTCGATTTCGCCACGCCGACCAAACACGCCCGCTGCAAATGCTCGGATGCCGGCAACACACTCTTCGTTGTCCAGTGCCCAGCCGCGCACCCGCACGCGCTTGACCTCGGCGCGCAACTTGTCAGGGCTGATCAGGGTGCGCGGCGTGACGGCTGGCAACCCGGTCACCAGCACTTCGTCGAACAGTGAATCGGGCCCGAAGGCCAGCATCACCTTGCCAGATGCGGTGCTGTGCATGGACTCTGCATCACCGACGTTGGCCGCAACTCGCATGGGTTGGCGGCTTTCCAGGGGCAGCGATACAACGGTTTCCGTGCCGCGGCGTACAACGAACATGACGGTTTCGTCACACAGATCGCGCAAGCTCTCCATCCATGGCCGTGCCACCTCTCCAGCAGGTACTTGGCGCAGGTTGTGGCTGGCCAATTCAATGAGGCCAGGCCCCAATCGGTATTTCTTGGTGGATGGGTCTTGTACCAGGAAGTCCTCCGCCGCCAAGGTGCGCAGCAAACGGTAGGCAATCACCTTGTCCATGCCCAATAGCCGAGACACATCGCTGGCACCCAGGTCACCTGCGGCGGGCGTGAATTGCTTGAGGATGGTCAGGGCTTTGGCAACGGTCTTGCTCATGGGTGTTCATGTCCCAATATTTTCACATCAGGATGTCGTAAGACAATGATTTGGCACGACTTTTTTGGTTTGAAGTCGGGCTTCGATGGGGTGGTCGGATCCATGACGGAAGGTGTTTTTCTTCTGGATGGAAAGGCCCCGCAGGCTTATGCTCGCAGCAGCAAAGAGTTCTCGTGTAACGATAATTGTAACGCTCCTAACCTTCCAAAGCATTCAAGTGGTTGCGGTCCAGTGCCGTTACCACCTGCCCTCGTTAGGTTTTTAACCCATGAGGTTCCAAAGACCATGAGTTCGCCCCTCTCCGGCTGCACGACATATGAGCAGCAGCTGCTGACATTTTGATAAAGGCGAAACGGGTGGCCCTGATCGAGTTGACCACAAACTGTGTGGATTGAAACCCACGGGGGTGTGGTGTTTTCAGCGGTTGAGGTCCTGGAACTCTTGATTCCTGCATCATTGATGAACAGCAAAATTTGCAAATAAAGAAACAGCATTTCTTAATAAGTAATAGATAAATATTTATGACGGTTTTAACAAATCCAAATTGATCTAAAGAAGTAGATTTTGTGAGCTAAATCTGGTTGAGAATGTGTCGCAGGTGACAAGGAGCCAAAAAAATCATTGCTTTTAAAGAAATGCCGTGATTAAAATTAGTAAACGCATGGGTCAATGACCCCTCCTTCAACCATGTGACGACAAGGCCGAGATTCAAGCCATGAAAGAGAACCCCGGGGATAACCGTCCCAGCTCGGCCGAACGCCTGGCCATGTATGAGCGAATGCTGCTGATCCGCCGTGTTGAAGAGCGCTTGGGCGCGGACTTCAAGGCGGGCAAGTTGATTGCAGGCGTGCACCTTTACAGCGGACAGGAAGCAGTCGGTGTGGGTGTGTGCCAACACTTGCGCGACGCCGACTGGATCGCCAGCAACCACCGTGGGCATGGCCACTTCCTGGCCAAAGGCGGTGACGTGCGGGCCATGATGGCCGAGATCCATGCCAAGGTAACGGGTGTGTGCAAGGGAATGGGCGGCACCATGCACGTGGCAGATCTGAGCAAGGGCATCTTGGGCGCCAATGGCATCGTCGGCGGTGGCATCAGCCTCATCTGCGGTGCGGCCTATTCGCAGTCTTTGCAGGGTGATGGCGGCGTGTCTGTCGCTTTCTTTGGTGATGGCGCGTCCACCCAAGGCGTGATGAGCGAGGCCCTCAACCTCAGCGCCCTTTGGAAGCTGCCCATGATCTTCATCTGCGAGAACAACCTGTTCTCGGAGTTCTCGCGTTCGGACACCGTGGTGGCTGGACGTATCGTGGACCGCGCTGGCGCCTATGGCGTTCCAGGTGTGCAGGTCGATGGCAATGACCTGGATGCAGTCTGGGCCGCCGCCAGCCAGGCCGTCCAACGCGCCCGCAACGGTGAAGGTCCCAGTTTCATCGAAGCCTTCACATACCGCATGTCCGGGCATGTGGAAGCCGAAACCGGTTTCCTTCAGGGTGCAAAGTACCGCAGCGAAGAAGAAGTTCAGTCCTGGGTTGAGCGCGACCCGATCCAGCGACAAATGGCTCAACTCTTGAGTACTCAGCAAGCCACGTTGGACCAGTTGACCGACATCGAAGCCCGCGTTCTCGCTCAGGTCGAAGACGCCGTTCAATTTGCCATTGACAGCCCGCCGCCTCCGCCAGAGCAAGCGCTGCAATTCATGTTCGCCTGAGGGAGCACCAATCTATGGCAAAGAAGAGAATTATTCAGGCGATCAACGAGGCCCTCGTTGAAGAGATGACACGCGACGAACGCGTCATCCTATTTGGCGAAGATGTAGAAATCAGCCTTTTTGGTGACACCCGTGGCCTATCGCAGCGCTTTGGGCCAAGCCGCATCCGCAACACACCGATTTCGGAAACACTGATCACTGGCATGGCGCTGGGCGCGGCCGCTGCAGGGCACCGCGTGGTGGCGCACATGATGTTCGCCAATTTCACCTACACCGGATTCGACTCCATCGCCAACCAGGCGGCCAAGTTGCGCTACATGACCGGGGGGCAGGCACGTTTGCCTGTGACCTACGTGGCAGCCTACGGTGGTGGGCGTTCGATTGCTGCACACCATTCCGACACGCCCTACCCGTTGTTGATGAACTTGGGCGGTATTCGAGTGGCGGTCCCCGCCACCCCCGAAGACGCCAAGGGACTCATGAAGTCTTGTATCCGCAGCGACAGCCCATCTTTTTTCCTGGAAGCCGGTGGCCGTGGTGGTGAGATGGGCGAGGTGCCCGATGGCGATTACGTCACGCCCTGGGGCAAGGCGGCGGTGCGTTGCACGGGTGGCGACGTGACCGTGGTGGCCATCGGCTCCATGGTCAAGCTGGCCATGGCTGCGGCCGAGGTGCTGCGCAATGAACACAGTATCCACGTCGAGGTGATCGACCCGCGCACACTGGTTCCGCTGGATGAAGACTGCATCCTGAGCTCGGTAGAAAAGACAGGCCGACTGGTCTTGGTCGATGAATCGCGTGACAGCTGCAGTGCCGCGAGTCATATCGCAGCCATCGTCGCCGACAAGGCGTTCGGATCGCTGCGTGCCCCCATCCGCCGTGTGACGGTGCCAGATGTTGCCATGCCCTATGCCCCCAATTTGGAGCGGCTGGTGATGCCCAGCGTCGAACGCATCGTTGCCACCATTCAGCAATTGACGGACAGCCGTCCTTGAAACCCATGAAAGTCAATCTCAAACTCTCCCGCGTTGGCATGAACATGGAGTCTGCCACCATCAGCGTCTGGCACAAGAAGCCCGGTGATATCTTTCGCAAGGGTGAAACGTTGTACGAAATCGAAAGTGAAAAAGTCACGATGGAGGTGGATGCCCCCTGTGACGGCAAGCTGTTGTCCCACACCGTAGAAGCGGGTGGTGAGGCCACTGTGGGCGGCAACGTCTGTGTCATCGATACGGATCTGTCAGCATGAATAAAACCGATCAATTGAATTTCAACCTCGGCTTACGAACGCAATACTTGGCCGAACGCGCTGCGCGAGTCATGCCAGGAAGGCAGAGCAATCTTCGCGCCTTCCCCGAACCTCCGGTATTCATCGAGAAGGCGGTAGGTCAAAGGTTGTGGGACGTTGATGGCCGAGAGTTGATCGACTTTGCCATCGGCATGGGCCCGGGCATTTGGGGACACGGCAACCGTGAATACCAGGACGCCCTTCATGCACAACTAGAAAGGCTTTTCGTTGTGGCCTCGGGCATGCTGCAGACCGAGCCTGAGGTGCAATTGGCTGAGAAGATCGTCAGACATGTTCCCTGTGCCGACCGGGTTAGATTTGTGACCACCGGATCAGAGGCTGTGCAGATGGTGGTGCGTCTGGCGCGAGCCTTCACAGGTCGACGCCTGTTTGTACGCTTTGAGGGCCACTACCATGGCTGGCTGGACAACGTTCTGGGTGGCCGCGTCAACGATGAGCAGGGCGTCGACCCTTATGCGCTGGAGAACCCAGCTGACCCCATGCACACCGAAGGCCGCGCTGAATTTGCCATGCGCGAGTCTTTCAAGATCCCATGGAACGATGCAGATGCTTTAGAAGAACTGCTCAAGACCCACGGCAAAGACATCGCGCTGGTCATGATGGAAGCCGTCATGACCAATGGGGGCTGCTGCATCCCACGACCCGGTTACTTGGAGCGTGTGCGAGAGCTTTGCGCCCAGTACGGCGTGGTCTTCTGTATTGACGAGGTCATCACAGGTTTTCGGATGGGCTTGAGTGGTGCTCAGGGTCACTATGGCGTCACCCCCGATTTGGCCAGCTTCGGCAAGGCCATTGCAGGAGGCATGCCACTGGCGGCGGTAGCGGGTCGTGCGGACATTTTCGAGCTGCTGCGTTCCAACGCTGTAGTCGGTGCGGGTACCTTCAATGCCGCCCCCATGAGCATGACGGCGGGCCTGACCACCATGCGCATGCTGGAGCGCGACAATGGCGCAGCGTACCGGTACATCGACGAGATGCAGTCGCACTTCATGGCCGAATTCAAGCGACTGGGCAGCAAGCACGGACACGATCTGCTGGTGCAAGGCGTACGAGGCGTGTTCTGCGCTCACTTTACTTCGCTACCGGTGGCTTACTCAGCACGCGACCTTGCCGTAAACGCGGATCGTGACAAGGCACGCCGACTGCGCTTGGCGCTGATTGAAGAAGGGGTCTATGCTGGCCGTGGCGACCGCTACTTTGTATCTGCTGGCCTGACGGCTGCCGATCTGGAGGACGGTTTGGCCAGACTGGATCGTGCGCTGGCGCGTATCTAAACAAGGCAAAGACTGTCTATGGGCAACGCGCAGCCGACAACCGATGTGTTCCGACAAGAGCCCAGTGTGGTGCCGAATGCGGATCCGGTTGCGCCGATGGCCTTGGTGCTGTCAGTCGACGTGAACGTGGCCGGAACCCTGGAACTGATGGCGGAGTCTGAGGGGGTGTCACAGCGTTACCGCTGGCAGGTCGAGTCCGGCGTCAAGTCGCTGCCGGTTGTCGGTTTGAAGCCCGCTCGGTCATACCGCCTGGAAGTGTCACTGATTGACGCCCAAGGGCAGCGGTTTGCGGCAAAGCCACTGACTGTTCAGACACCCGCACCGCCCATCAGCAGCCTTGACTTTCCACCCTTGCGCGTGAACCGTGCGCAGCGAGACCGCATGGAGCCTGGACTGACGCTGTTGAGTGTGCGGCGACGTGCGCTTGGGCGATCACATCGCATGACAGCCGAGCAACGTCGGTTCACCACCGACTGGAGTCTGATCCTGGCGCTTGACGAGGACGGTGAGATCGTGTGGTTCTATCGCAGCCCTGCACGGATTTCAGGGGTAGCTGCTTTGGAAAACGGTCACCTGTTCTTTCACACGACGCGAAACAGCCCGACCGAGATCGACTGGCTGGGGCGCACACTGCGTTGCTGGGGTGCCGCCCTGGGGCCTGCCCCGATGCCACCTGGCGCTGTCCCTGTACAGGCAGTGACCTTGCACCACCAACCCGATGCGCTGCCCAACGGCAATTTCCTGTCGCTCAATGCCGTGCCGCGCCTTATCGAAAACTACTACACGAGCGAGACGGACGCTACCGCACCAAGGCGGTCGCAATGGGTGATGGGCGACGAAGTCATCGAGTTCACCCCGGAAGGTGAAGTGATTTGGCGCTGGAACTGCTTCGACCACCTCGATCCGTTCAAGATCGGCTACGACACATTCTGGTCATATTGGTGGGTACGCGGTTTTCCGGACCACTTGGACTGGACGCATGGCAACGGTGTGCACCACGATCCGCGTGATAACTCGGTGCTGCTGTCGCTGCGCAACCTCGATGCAGTGATCAAGATTGACCGATCGACAGGTCAGATCCGTTGGATTTTGGCGCGCGACATCGGCTGGTCAGAGCCGTTACGGGCCAAATTGCTGAGGCCCGTCGGTCCTGATTTCATCTTGCCAAGCCACCAGCACAATCCGCGTTTGACACCACAAGGGCACATCGTTGTCTTCAACAACAACGTCCACCAGGCGATTCCTTTCACAGGAGAGCGCGTCAAAAGTGCGTCAGAGTCAATGAGTCAGGCAGTGGTCTACGAAATTGACGAGGTCAAGCAAACTGCTCGCGTGGTTTTTTCTACGCCGACAGATGCTTCCGAGGGCGCGGTGAGCTTCGCCATGGGCGACGCCCATGTTCTGCCACGCACAGGCAACGTGCTGGTGGACTTCTCGCTGTGCTATCCCGGCCTGAACATCGAAACCTTTGATGCGAACGACCTGACGCGGGTCTACCCCGACGATCTTCCGTCAACGCCTCGCATCCGGGAGTACGCCATCGACGACCCGCAGAACCCCGTGTTTGACGTCGAGGTTGTCCCGCTACACGATTTGGTGCAAATGGAAGTTTTCGGGGTGGCTCGGGTTGCCATTCCAGATCAAGCGCTGCAAGAGGGACAGGTATGAAAATAAAGAGCGAAGTCGACTTCTGGTCGGGTGTGGTTTTCATCGTGGTGGGTTTGGCGTTTGCGATCGGTGCCACTGAATATCGATTTGGCACATCGGCAAGGCCCGGGCCTGGATATTTTCCGGTTGGGCTTGGACTGCTGCTGGCCACGGTGGGCGTTATCGAGTTGATCGGCGCTCTGGGCCGTGAACGCAATGAGGATGACCGCATCACGTCACCCATTTGGCGGCCCATTTTGGTCATCGTCGCTGCAGTGCTGGGAGCCGGTTTCCTCTTGCCGCGCGTCGGCATGTTGATCACCCTGCCGTTCGTCATCGTACTCACTTGCTTTGCTACGAGCGACTTCAAATTACGTGAGGCGTTTGGCTTGGCGGCAGTCCTCACCTTAGGCAGTTGGTTGCTCTTTGTCGTTGGGCTGGAGCTGCGTATTCCCATCATGCCAAGCAAAATATAAAGAGACGAGAAGATGGACCTGTTTTCCAACTTGGCAACCGGATTCGGAGTTGCGCTGACCTTGCAGAATCTGGCCTTCGCGCTAGGCGGTGTTTTTATCGGAACCCTCATAGGCGTTCTGCCAGGATTGGGGCCTGTGCCTGCCATCGCGATGCTTTTGCCGTCGATCTACACACTGGATCCGACGGCCGCGCTGATCATGCTGGCAGGCGTCTATTACGGTGCACAGTACGGCGGCTCGACCACGGCCATCCTGATCAACCTACCCGGAGAATCGAGCTCAATCGTCACGGCCATTGATGGGTATCAGATGGCACGCAAGGGGCGGGCTGGCGCTGCGCTGGCGGCGGCTGGACTTGGCTCATTCTTTGCAGGTTGCGTGGGTACCTTGGTGTTGGCGGCTTTTGCACCAGCACTGGCAGGGATTGCATTTGCCTTTGGTCCTGCGGAATACGCTGCGTTGATGCTGCTTGGTTTGATCGGTGCCGTTGTGCTGGCTTCTGGAGCAGTCATGAAGGCTGTTGGTATGGTGCTTCTAGGTCTCTTGCTTGGCCAGATCAACACCGATCCCTTGTCAGGTGTCGAGCGCTTTAGCTTTGGCATTCCAGAGTTGACCGACGGTCTTGGGTTCGTCGCAGTCGCTATGGGTCTTTTCGGCTTTGGCGAAATCATCGGCAACCTGAATCGCCCCCCTGAATCGCGTGAAGTCTTTACACGTGACGTCAAAAACTTATGGCCAACACGTGAGGACTTTCGGCAAGCGATGCCTGCTGTTTTGCGGGGTACGGCACTCGGCTCCTTGCTGGGTGTCCTACCCGGTGGTGGTGCCATCCTGGCGTCGTTTGTTTCTTATACGCTGGAAAAACGGGTCTCCAAGACACCCGAGCGATTTGGACACGGTGCCATTGAGGGCGTGGCCGGACCTGAAAGTGCAAACAATGCGGCGGCACAAACCTCCTTCATCCCGATGCTGACGCTGGGTATACCACCCAACCCCGTGATGGCATTGATGATTGGCGCGATGGTGGTCATGGGCATCACACCAGGCCCCAAGGTCATGGTTGAAAACCCCGACTTGTTCTGGGGTCTCATTGCTTCGATGTGGATCGGCAACTTGATGTTGATCATCCTCAACCTGCCGTTCATCGGCATTTGGGTGAAGCTCCTGACGGTGCCTTATCGGTTCTTGTTTCCATCGATCGTTTGTTTTTGCGTGATTGGCCTGTACACGCTGTCGAACAATAACTTCGATATCTACCTCGCTGGCGTGTTTGCCGTCATTGGCTTTGCATTCATCAAACTCCGGTGCGAAGCTGGCCCTTTGTTGCTGGGCATGGTGCTTGGGCCGATGCTCGAGGAGAACCTGCGCAGAACGCTTCTTGTTTCACGTGGGGATTGGAGCGTGCTCCTGACCCGTCCGATCTCTGGCACCTTGATCGCAATCGCTGTCGTGATGTTGGTCGCCGCATTGTTGCCCGCAATAAGAAAAAGGCGAGACAACGCCTTCCGTGATTAACCCCCTCACAAACATCAAAGGAGTTCAATTTATGAAGAATTTTTTCGCATCGATGGCCATTGTGTTGACTGGCGCAATGACCGCGATTCCGAATATGGCTCTGGCACAAAACCGTATCTTCGTCGGTACCGTTGCCGGTTCTGATCTGGACGGGCTTGCGCGTCGCGTGGCGGAAGTATTGGCTGCTTCTGATGGATCACGCTGGATCGTTGAGAACCGCCCCGGATCTGGCGGGGCCCTCGGATTCGATGCGATCAAGAGCGCGCCAGCAGACGGTACGACACTGCTGATGGCCCCATCGGGTGCAATGACCTTGACGCCCCACACACGTGGCAACCTCAAGTACTCTTTGGCAGACGTGGCACCAGTTTCCCGCGTTGCCGGATTCGATGTGGCCTACATCGTGAGCGCCAAGGTTCCGGCGACAACGCTGAAGGCCTACATCGACTGGGTCAAGCAAGACAACGCCCGCGCTGTGTTCGCCACCCCCCAGTTTGGCGGCATCCCGCACATGTTCGGCATCAAGTTGGGGCGCGCAGCCGGTGTCCCACTTGACAATGTGGCCTACCGCGGTGGTGGATCGCAGTTGATCACCGATGTGGTTGGTGGACACTTGTTGGCGGCCTCGTCGGGCGTTGCTGAGTGGTTGCGCGAACATCAAGCTGGAACGGTGCGCATATTGGCGACCAGCGGTACGAAAAGAGCCCCCCAACTGCCCAATGTGCCGACATTTCAAGAGCTCGGCTACAAAGACTTGGTGGCCTCAATTTCCTACATCTTGATGGCCCCTGCACAAACACCCAAGGCGATGATCGATGGCATAGCTGCCCGCGTGAACAAGGGACTTACCGACGCCAAATTGCGCGACGCTTTGACAGCGCAGGGTTTTGTGGTTGACGGTACAGCAGCCCCAGCAACGGTGGCAGCGGAGTTGAGGGCAGAGCACAAATATTGGGGTGACTTGGTTAAGGATACCGGCTTCAAGATGCCGAATTGACGAGCACGACTGAGCGCATCTGAGGCCACCGACGATGGAGTTGTTATCAGCCATGGTGTTCGGGGCTTGCGCGGGTGCTCTGATGTACTTGTCTGGTGTTGGGGGCGGCGTTGTCGTCGTGCCCACCCTGGTTGGGCTGTTTGGAATGTCCTTGCCAGTTGCGGTTGGCACGGCCAGTGCCTTCTCGTTTGTTTACAAGATCGGTGCGGGATTGAGCCACCAACGTGCCGGCAACGTGGCTTGGCCATTGTTGCGGACATTTCTGAAAGCGGCGTTAGGGGTGTGCCTCCTGTGCTCTGTATTGGTGGTTTGGGTCATGGGCCAATCAGGGGTTTTGGCCACAGTGGTGAATGGCTCGCTCAAGCTGGCGATATTTGTCGCAGGCGTATTGGCCCTGGTGTCCCTTCACTCACAAAATTTGAGTCGCGTCCTGCAAAGACTCGGGCTTGCCCCATTGGCGTGCGCCACCGGTGCGCTTGTCGGTGCGACAGGTACGGGAGGCGGCATCTTGGTCTCACCCGCGTTGATGGCCACCAGCGGCGAATCGGCGCAACGCGTGGTCGGCACTTCACTGGTCATCGGTCTCGCTCTTTCGGCCTGCACGGGGGCGGTTTTTGGCATGAGTGGCAGCATCGATACGACCCATCTGGGCGCCATGCTCCTGGGTGCCTTGGTGTCCATGCCGATCGCCAAGTTTTGCTTTAAGAGATTGAGCGCGCAAGACATTCGCCGGTTGACCTCTGCGGCGATCGTGGTGGCCCTAGCGTTGATGATGGCGTCGGTCTGGCGCAGCGCATTTTCCTGAAGAAAGAATTCGATCCCATGCAGTCCACGCCCTTGACTCGACCGCCCTTTGTCGCGGGATCGGTCCCCGAGTACCGTACGCCAGAGCTTCTGATCAACGGCCGATGGCGTTCTGGACGGGGTGCATTGCGCATCGCGGTTTGCAATCCGGCGACAGAAGAACCATTGGGTGATTTTTCTTCTGCCAGTACCGAGGATTTGGCAGAAGCTTTGGCTGCATCTGAGCTTGGCTTCGCAGCCTGGCGCCAACGGCCAGCCCGCGAACGCGCCGAAATTTTGGAGCGGGGTGTGGCGCGCATGCTGGAGCGACTGGAGACCATCGCCATCTGGCTCACTCTGGAACAGGGCAAGACCCTGGCCGAGTCGCGACAGGAAGTGCAAGTCGCCGCAGAGATGATCAAGTGGTATGCCGAGGAGTCACGCCGCGTGTATGGCCGACTGGCATCTTCGCGCTTGGTCGGTGCCACCATGGAGGTGCGCAAGTACCCGGTTGGGCCGGTGTTGGCCCTTTCACCCTGGAACTACCCGGTGATATTGACGGCCCGCAAGATCGGTGGGGCGTTGGCGGCCGGATGCTCGGTGATCGTCAAGGCTGCCGAGGAAACACCTGCGGCCGTGGCCGCCATGGTGGATGGTCTCCAGGCTGAGCTGCCGCCTGGCGTCCTTCAACTTGTATATGGAAATCCAGTTGAAATATCAGAAACCTTGATTGCCAGTCCGGTCATTCGCAAGGTGTCCTTCACCGGTTCTGTGGGTGTGGGCCGAACACTGGCACGGCAGTGCGCTGAAGGATTCAAGCGGACCACGATGGAGCTGGGTGGGCATGCGCCCGTCATCGTGTGGGCCGATGCTGACCTTGACCGATTCGTACCCATGCTGGTGGGGCACAAGTTTCGCAACGCAGGACAGGCCTGTCTGGCACCCACACGTTTCCTGGTGCACAAGTCTATTGAACGTGAGTTCTGCGACCGCTTCGTTACCGAGGCCCAAGCCTTGAAGCTGGGTAACGGCATGAATCCAGCAGTGCAAATGGGGCCCATGGTCAACGCGCGCCGTAAGGCCGCCATGGCACCACTGGTGGCCGATGCACTGGCACATGGCGCCGAAATGGCCTGTGGAGGTGCGATGGGTGGTCTGGGGCACTTCCATGCACCGACTGTGCTGCGCAATGTGCCGCCCACGGCGCGGATCATGTCGGAGGAGCCCTTCGGGCCTCTGGCACCCATCACAGGATTCAACACCCTCGAGGAGGCGCTGGTCATTGCCAACCACAACCCGTATGGCCTGGCGGCTTATCTGTTCACCGACAGCAGGCGCATTGCCAATGTTGTAACTGAGCAACTGGAAGTAGGCGCCATCGCCATCAACAACGTCATGGTGTCTACGCCAGAAGCGCCCTTCGGCGGACTCAAGGACAGCGGCATCGGCAGCGAGAGCGGCATGGAAGGCATGGCGTCCTTCTTGGAGACACGCACTGTCCACGCGGCCCATTGAGCGTGGTCGAACAGCAATTAGGGTAAGTCCCAGCAGCAGATCATGCAGTATCTATTTGAGAAACGCCGTATTTTTTATAGAATCATCTAGACCTTGACTGAAGCCAACCTACAAACCCCATAGGAGAACACGATGAACAGTTCCAGCCTTTCCCGAGCTGCAGCGGCCATGCTTGCCATGACGGCATTGGGCGCGCAAGCGCAAGTGACCATTTCCGGCGCTATTGATACAAGCCTCGAATTCGTGAACACAGGGGATCCCGGCGGAAAGACAACCCAATTGGGGACAGGAACCGTCACGGGCAGCCGAATCGTTTTCTCAGCGCGCGAGGACATGGGCGGTGGACTTTCAGCCTTTACCCGGCTTGATATGGGCATCCGCACCGATTCAGGCGACATGCTGCCAGGTGCTAATGCCAATTTTGGTCGCACGTCCATCGTAGGCATCGAAAGCCGTGAGTGGGGTCAACTGGCGTTGGGCCGCACGGGTACACCGCTCATTCCGATGCTGAACCAGACGGATTTCGGGGGCATTGGCTATTACGGAAACAACGGCAGCATCAGTCAAAACATCATCGGCCGTGCGAGCAATGGCATTTACTACATGTCACCGGATATGCGTGGGCTTACGTTGCGTGCTGTGGTCACAGCAGGACTTGAGAACGCCACAGCGCCACAAGATCAGGGACGCATGATGGGCCTGGGTGCCTACTATCGCACAGGCAAATTGAATCTCGCCGCAGCCTATCAAAGCAGCAAAGAGAGAACCGGAACGGGCGCAAACCTCGCTGTAGATGATCAAACTGAGATGGGGCTCGGTGGTCGTTACGACTATGGCTGGGTGACGGTAAACGCCGGATGGTACAAGATCCACCAAGTCACACCGGCAGCTTCTCGTGATCGGGCCATTCCCAGTAACAACACCACGTCTTATTGGCTTGGCGCCGTGTTTCCCGTGGGAAAAGCAGGCAGGCTGGGCATGCAGATGGGTGAAACCAAAGGCGATCTGAAGGTCGCTGGTTTGCCTGAACCCAAGGGCACAACGATGGCGGCTTACTACAGCCACAGCCTTTCAAAGCGTACAAGCCTTTACGTCAACTATGGCCGCATCGACAACAATGCGGGCTCAATGCTCAGTTTGATTCCAGCTGCTTATTTTGCACGCGTGCGTCCTGCGGTCAAGGGCTCAGACCCAAGTGCATTCGCTGCGGGCATCGTTCACAACTTTTGACAAAACCATGAAATTAGCAGGACGTACCGCACTGGTGACCGGTGGCGCAACAGGTTTGGGCCGTGCATTCGTGCAGCGTCTGCTGGCTGATGGGGCGCGTGTTGTCATTGGTGACCTGCGCGGCGCCGATGTCGCCGCAGCAGAAGAGGACAGCACAGGCACGCGCTGTTTTGGCGTAACGATGGACGTGACCGATGAGGCTTCGGTCGCTGACGCGGTCAAGGCCATCGAAGCTCGCTTTGCTGGTGTGGATATCCTCGTCAACAACGCTGCGCTCTTTTCAACACTGGTGAACCGTCCTTTTGAGGAGTATTCCAGTGACGAATGGATGCAGGTCATGCGCGTGAACACGCTTGGCCCCTTCATCTGCGCCAAGGCTGTGGCACCACACATGAAGGGCCAGCAATGGGGCCGGATCATCAACGTGGCCTCCACATCGGCACTCAAGGGCCTGTCGAACATGGCCCACTATGTGACCAGCAAAGGTGCAGTCATCACTTTCACACGCGTGCTGGCACGTGAACTGGGTGCCTGGAACATCACGGCCAACGCACTGGCGCCGGGTTTGACGCTCTCGGACCAGATACTCAAAAATGATGACCATATGGCGAAGTTTGGCGAGGCTATTCGAAAGTCGCGCTCGATCCAACGCGATGCGTTGCCCGCCGACTTGGTAGGCACAGTGAGCTTTCTTGCAAGCGACGACGCCGCTTTCATGACTGGGCAGACGCTCTGCGTCGAGGGTGGTGCCATCTTTGTGTAAGTTCCCATGACCCAAGCACCACTGCGCAACTTGCTGTTCGTGATGAGCGACCAGTTGCGCTGGGACCACTTGGCCTGCAATGGCCACCCCAGCATCAGAACCCCCAACCTGGATGAACTGGCGGCTCGCAGCGTCAGATTCGACGCCTCATTTGTGCAGGCAGGCGTGTGTGGCCCGTCACGCATGTCTTATTACACCGGCCGCTACGTGGGCTCACACGGGGTGACCTGGAATCGTGTGCCGCTGCCCGTGGAGCAGCCTACCCTGGGTGACTACCTGGCGGGTGCGGGTCGACAGCTGCACTTGATTGGCAAGACACATGTCATTGCAGACACGGCGGGCATGCAACGCTTGGGCATGACGCCGGGCTCACCAGCTTGGTTGCACCATGCCAGCGGTGGCTTTGTGGAGGTTGACCGCATCGAGGGCCATGGGCCGCCAGACGCCAAGAGCGGCTATGCTGACTATTTGCGTGCCCACGGCTACAAGGGCGATGACCCATGGACCGAACATGTGGTGGGCGCGGATGGACTCGATGGTGAAACTGCCAGCGGCTGGTTTTTGCGTAACCTGCACTTGCCCGCACGCGTGGCCGAGGAACACTCTGAGACAGCCTATGTCACCGGATGTGCCCTGAACTATTTGGCTGAGCAAGGACAAAAACCTTGGGCGCTGCACCTGTCCTATGTGAAGCCGCATTGGCCCTACTTGGCCCCTGCACCCTACCATCAGCGCTATGGCCCGCAGGACATGCTGCCAGTAAAAAAGCGGGCGAGTGAATTGATCGACCCACACCCGGTGGTGGCGGCCTATATGCAGATGGAAGAGTCACAGACTTTTGCGCGGGATGAGGTCGTACGCCAGGTTCGGCCGGTTTACATGGGCCTGATCGAGCAGCTCGACCATCACATCGGCCGTGTCATCCAGGCCTTGAAAGACAACGGGCAGCTCGAACACACCCTGATCGTCTTCACCAACGACCATGGCGACTTCGGTGGTGACCACCATTTGGGCGAGAAGGACTTGTTCCATGATCAGGTCATTCGATCGCCACTGATGGTGTTTGATCCTCGTCCGCAGGCCGACGCCACCCGGGGTCATCGTGTGACAGCATTTGCCGAGTCCGTGGACGTGGTACCTACCGCGCTGGACGCATTGCAGATCCGACCTGAGCTGGACCGGACCCAAGGGCGTTCTCTGATGCCCTGGATTCATGGCGACAGTCCGACAGACTGGCGTGACTGCGTTTTCGCGGAGATCGATTATTCGTTCCGCCGCGCCCGACTGCTGCTCAATCGTCAGCCTGGAGAATGCCGCGGTTGGATGGTACGCGAGAGGCAATGGAAGTACGTGCGCTGGCAAGGTTTCGCGCCGCAACTCTTCAACCTTGAAGACGATCCGGACGAATATGTGGACTTGGGGAAAGACCCACGCTATGCGGCTGAGCGCCAGCGTCTGGACGGACGTCTGCACGCCTGGCTCAACGACCAGCACCCACGCTTGACCATGGGCGATGACGAGGTCGCGCAACGAACTGATCGTGCCAAGGAGCACGGGATCTATTACGGAACATGGTGATGTTGGATGATCCCCTGATCATCAAATACACCTCAAAGGTCCTGAAATGAAGGCCGAATTCATCAGCGCTATCACCATCCAATGTTGGATCGGAACGACGCCGATCTGGCCGTGAACTTTATCGAGAATCCAAGGAGTCAAAAAAGTGGAACGAGCAAAGAATTATTTGGACGGCATGTGGTCCGTCGGCACAGGACAACCCGGCATCTGCATCAACCCGGCCAATGGCGAACACGCTGCCCAATACAGCGAGGCATCACTTGACGATGCCCTGACGGCAATCGGTGCGGCTCGCCAAGCCTTCGACCATGGCGCTTGGTCGCGCAGCCCGCGCCTGCGTGAGGCGGTGTTGCTGGAGTTTGCGGCCAACCTGCAAGCGCGCGCGCCCGAGATCGAGCGTTGGCTGGTGACACTGAATGGCAAGCTGACACGCGAAGCGCGTGGCGAAATCGCTACCGCCGTGTCTGAACTGCGCTTTTATGCGGGTTTGGCGCGCAACCTGTGGGGGCGTGTGGCCGAGATCGACAACGGGTGCTATTCACAACTCAGCCGTGAACCTGCTGGCGTGGCTGGCATCATCGTTCCATGGAATGCGCCGGTGATTCTGCTCATTCGATCGCTGGCGCCAGCTTTGGCTGCAGGTTGCACGGTGGTGATCAAGGCAGCGCACCAGACCGCCTTGGTGAACCAACTGACGCTAGAGTGTCTCACCTCCATTGCGGGCCTGCCTGCAGGCGTGGTGTGTTCGTTCACGGAGTCGGGTGCGGCCATTGGTCGCGCCATCAGCCAGTCCCCGCACATCGACGTCATCAGCTTCACCGGCTCTTCTGCCACTGGCAAAAGAATTGCCGCAGATGCGTCGGGTACGCTGAAACGGCTGTCGCTGGAACTCGGCGGCAAGGCGCCGGCCATCGTGCTGCCTGACGCCCCGCTGGCGTCGACCTTGTCCGGTTTGGTCGCTGGCGCTTTGCCCATGGCTGGGCAGCAATGCACGGCCATTGCGCGGGTGCTCGTCCACGAGAGCCGATTCGAAGAGACCGCCGCAGCGCTGGCCGAACGTTTGAACAGCCTGGTGATTGGGCCTGGGCATGAGCCCAACTCGCAATTGGGTCCTTTGATTGACCACGCCAACCGTGACCGACTTGCTCGTTTGGCCGCCGAGGCTTCGCAACACGGAAAAGTCTGGCTACAGGGCGGTGTCCCGACTGGCCCGCTAAGCCAGGGCGCGTTCGTCTCGCCCACGCTGGTGGAAGTGTTTGACCTGTCTTCCAAATACATCCAGGAGGAGCTCTTTGGGCCGGTTCTGGTGATCGAGCGCTACCGCGATCAGGCAGATGCCATAGCGCTTGCCAACGCCACGCGCTATGGCTTGGCCGCCAGCGTATGGACGAGCGATCGCGCCGCTGGGCAGGCCATGGCGCGAGAACTGAAATCGGGTACCGTCTGGATGAACACCCACAACAAACTCTTCCCCGAGGTCGAGACCGGCGGCTTCCGGGAAAGTGGCTATGGCCGCTTGCATGGCGTGGAAGGACTGAACGATTTCCTCAGTACCAAGCACGTTTACTGGGAAAGCCAACCCATCGGCGTGGAGCGTTGATTGAGTTGAAG
>Ga0209442_1000843_pt1 | contig 17808 bp, 16 predicted proteins | sample LauGreSBDMM110DD_2_FD_187565 | JGI IMG/M metagenome (GOLD analysis project Ga0209442, IMG submission 187565) | Freshwater lake microbial communities from Lake Michigan, USA - Sp13.BD.MM110.DD (SPAdes) (version 2) | ecosystem: Environmental > Aquatic > Freshwater > Lake | place: Lake Michigan...
TTAAGGGTGGCACATTAACGATGTTATTAGATGGCTCAGAGGAACCATATCTAACTAAGCCAGATAATATTGTTGTTGATGATCTTGGAAATATTTTAATCCAGGAGGATCCAGGTAATAACGCAGCAATTGCTCGAGTAGTTTCCTACCGAATCTCAGATGGCAAGTTAGCAACTGTTGCTCAATTCAAGTCTGAATACTTTACTACTGGTGCTACCGCTTTTATTACTCAAGATGAGGAATCAAGTGGAATCATCGATGTCACTAAATATTTAAAGAGTGGCAGTAGTGATAAAGCTAAGTACTACATGCTAGTTGCACAGATACACGCAACCCCAGCAAAGTCACGACCAGACTTATCACCAACTCCTTTCGGAATTGAAAATGCCGTAGAGGGTGGTCAGTGGTATGTGATGAAGGTAAATAATTGGACAGAAATCTATTCATAAGATCTCTGTCTAACTAATAACATCCCTAGCCGGTACCCTTCCACTGGCTGGGGATGTTTTTTAATTTGGGAGCTTCTGACCCTCACACTTTTCTAGAATCTTAATTTTTGCATCTTTTTCTGCAGCCGTCACCCATAGTAAGTACTTTGCTTTAACGGCAATCTGTCTTGCCACATACTCACATCGGAAGGCCTTATTTGGTGGCAACCAAGTGGCTGCGTCAGCATCACTTTTTTGTCGATTTAACTTAGCATCTACTGCGATTAAGTTAAGTGGATCATTGGCAATTGCTGCTCGCTTTGTTTTATCAAAGTAGGCTGCCCCTGTTTGCCAAGCATTAGAAAGAGCTACTACATGATCAATATCTATCATTGATTTTGTACTACTAAATGCAATTACCTTGCCACTAAATGGATCTAATAATTGACCAGTTAATACTTTGCAATCACGAGTTCCGCTTTTAAAGCTGATCTGAGTTAAGTCGCGTTTTAGGGTGTCATTTCTAGCATCACAGCCATTTCGGTCTGGATCTGACCAGTGGGGAAATTGGGATCTGGCATAACCAGTCTTTGCTGCTCTGCCCTTAACCTCAAGAGAATTTAAAACAGTCAGAGCATCTTGATCAGCCTGGGCAGTATTTGAAAATGGCAGAGTTGTAAGTAGTAGGGCTAATACAACTATCCGTCTCATCTAGTAATACTCTTAGTAATGCTTACTTAAAGCAAGTATTTATACTGTAAAACTACCGAGAGTTTGATCAGTGGCATTTATAAACATGATTACATCAACTACCGCTGTGATCATTAGTGATTTAAAGATGATTTTATTAGGCGCAAATGAGGTGATGATTGCAAAAACTAGTCCAACTATAAGTAGTGGAATATTTGAATTAGCGTTATGAAGAATTAATGTAGCTATAACTAGTAAGAGGCTAGTTATTACTCTTGAGCCCTTCTTACCAATCCGCTGAGGTAAGCCTTTAATTTTTGATGCTAAATCTTGATCAATATCCTTAAGCACATTAGCAAAGTGGGCAGCAACACCAAGGGATGCTGCTGCGGTGATAAACCAAAGCGGTGGCGTGCGATCTGTTGAAACTATTATGGATGAAACTAAGGCAGCAAAGGCAAGGGCGTATGGAATTGGTGAGAGCAGCGTGGATTTAAAGTAAAAGTTATAGCTAACTCCCATACCAACGCCAAATAAATAAATTAGCCCTCCCTTAATACCAAGTGGGCCAAAGATATTTAATAAAATAGTTAAAGGTATAACAACTTTTATAGCTCTGCGTAGTCTAGTTGTCGTAAGTTCACCACTAACTAGTGGTTTAGATAATCGATTATGTTTTAGATCATCTGGGTAATCAATTAAATCATTGGTAAAGCCAACTAGTAATTGACCAAGAAATACCCCAAAAGCAATTACAAATGCTGGTCCTTCCCACCAAAGTGAGGTGGCAAGTAGGAATGAAACTGTGGTGACTGCAATGGTGGGGCCAAAATGTGAAGCTTTAAGTAAAGCTAGCAAACTATTTCTTGCCAATAGCTTTCTTTAAATCCAAGTACTCACCGCATTTTAATCCACAAAGTTTTTCCAACTTTACTAGATTCTTCTTTGCAGAAGATACCTTATTGGTTAATACAAATAACTCACCTTGGTACTCAAGGGCGCCAAGATGATTTGGGTTTATCTTTAATGCTTTTTCATAGTATGTGGCAGCTGGTTTGTATTGCTTAAGTTTTCTAGAACTGTATCCAAGTAGGTTATTAACATCAGCATTATTTTTAAATTCAGAATCAATTACCTTTAGATCTAAGAGTGCTTGCTTAAAATTATTTGCATTAAGCAAAGTTGTTACCTTAGCTAACTCAGCATTTACTGTCTTAACAGCTGCCGGTGTTGGAGTCGGCGCAACTGGTGTTGGGGTTGGAGTAGGTGTTGGGGTTGGAGTAGGTGTTGGAGTTGCTACTGGAGCTGGGGCCGGGGCGGATCCACCTCCAGTATTTGCAGCATTAGCAGAAGGAGTAAGTGCAAGAAGTAGAGTGATAATTAAAGTTAGGCGCATATCTAAATTTTACACTTATTAGATTACAAAATTTACGAGCTTTGGTGTAACTGTGATCACTTTTTTAACCTGAATGCCCATTAAGGCAGCTTTAATCTGAGAATTATCTGTTGCAAGCTTTTCTAACTCATCCTGAGAGATATTAGGTGAGACCTCAATACGATCTTTAATCTTGCCATTTACCTGCAAGATTGCAATTACATTATCTGCGCCAAGCAATGATTTATCTACGACTGGCCAACCAGCATTAGCGATTGCTGGTTTGTGACCAAGGTACTCCCACATTTCCTCAGCTGTGTATGGAGCAACTAGCGATAGAGATATTGCAATTGCCTCTGCTGCCTCGCGCACTGCTGCATCAGTTGGGCCAGCACCTGAATCAATTACTTTTCTTGTGGCATTTACTAACTCCATAATTCTGGCAATTACAACATTAAATCTAAATGATTCAACTGCTAATTCAATATCTGCAATCGCTTTATGAGTTACTTTTCTAAGCTCAAGATCACCCTTTTTAAAATCTATTCCAGGTTTACTAGTTACATCCTGGCTAATGCGCCAAGCACGATTTAAAAACTTTAATGAACCAGTGGGTGAAACATCTGACCAATCAATATCATCTTCAGGTGGGCCAGCAAATACTAAGGAAACTCTGATTGCGTCCACACCATGCTTATCTAACTCATCAGATAACTTAACTAAATTTCCCCGGCTCTTACTCATTGCTGAGCCATCCTTTAAGACCATGCCTTGATTTAATAACCTAGTAAATGGTTCAGTAAATGAGAGCATGCCAAGATCATGTAATACCTTGGTGAAAAAGCGGGAATATAAAAGATGCAAGATTGCATGAGTTACTCCACCAACATATTGATCAACTGGGAGCCAGGTCTCTACCGCTTTTTGATCAAATGCAACATCATGATTATTAACTGATGTGTAACGAAGGAAGTACCAAGATGAATCCATGAATGTATCCATCGTGTCCGCATCTCGCCTAGCAGGAGCATTACATTTTGGACATTTAACATTTACCCAATCAGATGCTGCTCCTAGTGGAGATGATCCCTTTGGTTTTAGATCTAATCCCTTTGCATCCGGTAATGCCACCGGCAATTGATCCTGCGGTACGGGTACTAGGCCGCACTTATCACAGTGCACAATTGGAATTGGTGTTCCCCAAAAACGTTGACGAGAGATTAACCAATCACGTAGTCGGTAATTTTTAGTTGCTTTGCCAATCTTTTTACTCTCTATTTCTTTAATAATCTTTGCAACCGCTTCATCTTTACTAAGTCCTGTAATTGATCCAGAGTTAATAACTTCACCATCTCCAGATGTTGCAACTCCTGAAGTATTTGGATCCTCTTGGCCAGTGTTAATTACAACCCGAACTGGCAGCTTCATTGCTTTAGCAAAATCTAAATCTCTTTGATCATGTGCTGGAACAGCCATAATGGCGCCAGTTCCATAGTCAGCTAATACATAATCTGATGCCCAGATTTGAATCTTCTCGTTATTTACTGGATTAATTGCATAGCGATTTAAAAATACGCCGGTTTTCACTCGATCCGTAGCAAGTCGATCAATATCACTTGCTGCCTTAACGGTTTCTAAATACTTTTTAAACTCAGTCTCAACTGGTGTTCCTGCTACTAATTTTGCTGCTAACTCAGAATCTGCAGCGACCACCATAAAGGTTGCGCCATATAAAGTGTCAGGCCTTGTGGTGTAAACAGTTATTTTTTGATCCATTTCATCAACTGCGAACTCCACCTGCGCACCAGTTGATCGACCAATCCAATTTCTTTGCATAAGTAATACTTTTTCAGGCCAAGCACCTTCAAGTTGCTCCATGTCATCAAGTAAGCGATCTGCGTAATCAGTAATCTTTAAATACCATTGATTAAGCTTCTTCTTTGTTACCGCGCTATCGCATCTCTCACATAGACCTGCAACTACCTGTTCATTTGCTAATACAGTTTGGCAATCAGGACACCAGTTAACTGCTGAATCTTTACGATAGGCCAAACCTTTTTCAAACATCTGAAGAAATAACCATTGATTCCATTTGTAATACTCAGGATCACATGTGTGAAGAACTCGATCCCAATCAAATGAGCAGGCGTATCTGCGCATAGAAGCTTTTTGCACATCAATATTTTCATAAGTCCAAGCTCTTGGATCAGCATCTCGTTTAATTGCAGCATTTTCTGCTGGCAAACCAAATGCGTCCCAACCAATTGGATGCATTACGTTAAAACCTTTTTGAATCCAATACCTTGCTATTACATCCCCTAATGCATATGCCTCAGCATGGCCCATATGTAAGTCCCCTGATGGATAAGGAAACATATCTAAAATATATTTTTTAGGACGATTATCATCTGACTTACCTGATTTAAATGGTTCTAGTTTGTCCCAAATCGGCAGCCACTTATCTTGAACGCCCTTAAAGTCATATGCCTGCGCCATAATTTTACTTCCAGCTAACTTTGGTTAATTCTTCACTTACCGCCCATAAATTCTTCGCTAATACTTGATCATAAGCAAGCGCCCTAGCCCGAGTTAGCTTTGGTGTTCCGCGCATCTCAAGAAATCCGTTTGGTCCAATAAAACTAGCGCCAATTAACCCTGGGTAAATGCAGGCAGCCAAAGTTGGCAGCGCTCCTTGCTTTGCAGGCTGTGCTAATACCTTATTAATTGCCATTGTTACTTTTTCTTCCATCGCAGCACCACGCATCTGGGAGGCAACAGCTTGCAAATTGGTATCTGAGTAACCAGGGTGGACTGCAATAGGAATAAAAGGCCAATTATTTGCAATTCTAAGTCGCTCAACTTCGGCAACAAATAAAAGATTAGCTAATTTAGTTGCGCCATAAACTGGCCATTTTTGATACTTTCCAATTCCAAGACACATATTTTTAATGCTATCAATACTGTTATCGCCAAAACTTCCCATTTTATGAGCAAAACTTGAGACTACAACTAGTCGATCTTTAATTTGATTTTTAATTAGGCCAGCAAAAGCAAAATGTCCTAGGTGATTTGTGCCCATCTGAAGCTCAAATTCATCTGTTGTTTTTGTGAATGGAGTTGCCATTACGCCAGCATTTAAAACTACAACATCAAATGCTTTATCAACTCTGGCCGCTGCTTTTCTTACTGAATCTAAATCAGTTAAATCCATCAATAAATAATCAACTAATCCTGGACCTATCTTTTTAATGGCTTCGCGAGCTTTTTCAACACTTCGCGCTGTTATTACTACCTGCGCATTTCGCCGTGCCAACTCAGATGCAGCAGCTAAGCCAATACCTGAAGTTGCACCTGTTATTAGAAATCTTTTTCCAGTTAAATCTGGGATATCAGTGGCAGTCCAGTTATCTGGAATTGCTATTGCATTTGACACCCTAGCTCCTTAATTTTAAATAGTTTTTTAAGTGGAGCTGAGGGGATTTGAACCCCTGACCCCTTGCATGCCATGCAAGTGCGCTACCAGCTGCGCCACAGCCCCGCTATTTCAAACGAGAGCCAACCTTATCTAATTAAATGGCCATCTTCTAAATCTATGCCTCAGATAGTTGCCTTCCACACCTTCACATTGAGTGGTAGGTTTTAGAGATGAGCAAACCAACGGTAAAAATCAGCAAAGACCAACATGTCTGGGCTTTTAAAGCAGACATGCAACCAGTTGTAACTGTTGACCCTGGCACAGTAATTGAAATTGAAACTTGGGATTGCTTTACCGGTCAGGTGCAAAGTGAGAGTGACACATTAGAGAAGTTGGATCTATCAAGAATAAATAGTGCTACCGGGCCAATTGCAGTTAAAGGTGCCATGCCTGGTGATTCGATCTCAGTAACACTTATCGATATTAAACCTGGACCACAAGGTGCTGGCATGGTAATTCCTGAGTGGGGTCAATTAATCGATAAAGCAAAAGCACCTACTACTAGAATTTTTAAGGTTGAAGGCGACACAATTACTATGCAATCAAATGGTGTGACATTCCCAAAGCGTCCAATGTTTGGTGTGATTGGTGTGGCACCTGCAAGTGGTGAGATTTCAACATTTGCCGCCGATCGCCACGGTGGAAATATGGATGATAATCAAAATGGAATTGGTGCAACTATTCATTTACCTGTTTTTCAACCAGGTGGTCAGTTAGCAATCGGTGATATGCATGCGTCAATGGGTGATGGTGAGATCTCTGGTACTGGTGTTGAAATTGGTGGAATTGGAATTATTAAAGTTGATTTAATTAAAGGAAAAGCTGCTGGTTGGCCGGTTACTGAAACAAAAGATTCTTGGATAACTCATGGCACAACTGCTGACAGTATTGATGGTGCATTAAAAAATGCTGCCGAAGAAGCTGCTAAATTATTAGTTAATGAATGGGGATTTACCATGGAGGATGCATTTATATTTTTATCAGTTGCAGGTGATCTTGGAATCGCCCAGTACTGCCATCCCTCACCAGGTAGTGTGATCGCAAAAATGCGGGTGCCAAAGATTTCCCGTGCGCCTAAACCTTTTAGAATCTAGCAAACATATATAAAAATACTCAGGAGTAACTGAGAAAACCTGTAAGAATCCTTCCAATGCTTTCAGGCATAGGTCTGAAACACTAGGAAAGAGGTTGAGCCTTGGCACAACTAGAACGTAATGCGGTTGGACTACGCGAAGTAGTTTTCCAATCAATTTGTTGTATGGCACCGGCTGCTGCGATTGCCGCATCGATTCCATTTGGTTCCCCATTAGCAGGTGGTGCACTTCCACTTGCAGTTGTATTTGCATTTATTGGAATTTTCTTCACCGCCTCCAGCATCGGGCAGCTTGCGGCCCACATTCCATCAGCAGGATCTGTTGCAACTTATAGCGCAGTAGGAATACGCCCTTGGGTCGGGTTCCTAGTTGGTTGGGCATACGCTGCAGTTGAAATCTTGATTGTGCCACTTGTAATGTTGCAACTTGGTTTCACAGTTGCTGGTGAGTGGAACTCTGAGAACTCATCATTCTCTACCGGAAATTGGTGGATCCTTACCACTCTTGGCACCTTGCTAGTTGGTTTCTTGGTTTACCGTGGAATTCGAACATCAACACGGACTGGTGTAATCCTTGGTGCTATTGAAATCGTTGTGTTCTTGTTATTTGGGCTTTACTTAATTGTTAAAGCTGGCGGAAATAATGACCTTGCAGTATTTTCAACAAAATATGCAAATGCTGAAGGTTTCACTGGCTGGTCAGGTGTTATTGCCGGATCTGTTTTCTGTCTTCTAGCATTCGCTGGCTTTGAAGCAGCAGCACCCCTTGCTGAAGAGACTGAGAATCCAAAGAAAAATATTCCTAAAGCAGTAATGATTGCAACAGTTTCAATTGGTGCACTTTATGCACTGACTACATATGCTGCTGCGATTACATTTGGTCCAGATAAGTTCAAAGATTTCGCTGCTTACAACAATGGTGCGCCTTGGAATGGTTTAGCAAAGGGTGTTGGAACCATATTCTGGTTACTAGTCCTATTTGCGATTATTAACTCAACAATTGCAAATGCAAATGGTGGCGCTAACGTGTTTACCAGAACTGCATATGCTTTTGGCCGCGCTGGTGTTTTCCCAGGTAAATTGGCTGAACTTGATCCAAAATATAAGTCACCACGTAATGCTGTTCTACTTCAGTTAGCTGTTGGTCTTGCTCTAGCCCTTGGGCTTGGCTCGAAATACACACCTCAGACAGCATTTGGAATCATCGCTACTGGACTAGTGGTAGCAATTGTTCCGGTTTATATGGTTGCAAACCTTGCTTGCATTGGGTACTTCTCCAAGCATCGCAAAGAAGATCGCCATCCTGCATTACATATGTTGATGCCAATAATTGGATTCCTATTCTTAATTCCTGGCTTCTTTAATGCAGCTGGAATTACTGGAGTTCCTGGTCTGCAGTTTATTGTGGCACTTTCTTCACCACTAACTCTTGGTGCATATGCAATGGGAGTTTGGATACTTCTTGGATTTGTGGCGCTTGTTTATCTAAACAAAAATAAGCCAGAAGCAATCAAAGCGGTAGCAACACTTCACGTATAACCAATTACTTAAAAGCCCGTTCACTAGAAATAGTGAGCGGGTTTTTAATTTACCGCATCATCTCCAAAAACAGGCTCAGGTAGTGAGCCAGCATTGTGTTCTGCTAAATACCATTTACTGCCAGTGTGATGTTTAGTTAATTCCAACACTGACCAACATGCATTTGATAATCCACCAATTACACCCCATTGCGGAATTGGTAATTTAAGAATTGAGCCTAAAACACTTCGTACTGTGCCACCATGGGTAACAAAAACAATTGTGCCAGAAAAATTTTTAGTTTCTTTTTCAATTACTGATACAGCTCGCTTTGCAACATCACTTCGTCGCTCACCAGTTACACCTGCTGGCTCATCACCGCCTTCATACCAACTAGCAAATAATTCACCGTGAGATGCTCGATTCTCTGATGCAAGTTTGCCTTCCCATAGGCCGCCATCTGTTTCCCTAATTCCAGGATTAATTTCAACCTTAATATCAGTTAACTGGGCAAGGGCTGCTGCCGTTGCCTGCGCACGAATTAGATCACTTGAAATTATTCGATCAGGCCGAAGCGCTGCTAGAACCTTAGCTGCCTCAGTTACTTGATATTGGCCTACCTTATTTAATGGAATATCTGAGTGACCTTGAAAACGATTTTCAACATTCCAATCAGTTTGTCCATGACGCCAAAGTACAACTCTGATTGGTGACTCTAAATTTGCCATTACCTTTGCGCCTTTGCTAGATCTAGCTCAATCTTAGGGCAATCATTCCAAAGTCGATCAAGCATGTAGTAATTGCGAAGCTCAACACTTTGAATATGAACTACTAAGTCGGTGTAATCAAGGAGAATCCATGATCCACTTCCCTCTTTGCGCACTGGTTTCTCACCAACTTCAGCCAACTTTTTCATAACCTCTTCCGCTAATGCTTGTAGTTGAGGTTCATTATTTCCGGTAGCAAGTAAGAAGACTTGGTTTAAAACTAATTGCTCAGAAAGATCAATCGCAATGATCTCTTCTCCTAATTTATCAGCGAGAGCTGCTGCGGCAATCTTAGTTAATTCAATAGTTGCCTTAGCGACTGCCATATAACCCAAACTCTCTAATAAATGTAACTACCTTTGCGGGAAGTAAATTACTGACATTTTCGCGCTTTGCAATTGCCGCCCTAACCTTAGATGATGATATGTCTAATGCTTTAATTGAAATCTCATCGTAATCACTAGGTTTTGCACCTGGCCTTTTAACCACTAAAACTGCAACCATATTAAGTAATTCTTCAGATCGGTGCCAGCTGCCAAGATTATTTGCCGCGTCCGATCCTAAAACTAATGTGAAGTTACTACCTGGATACATTTTAGTTAACTCTTCAACTGTATCAAATGTGTAACTATTTCCATCTCGTCTTGTCTCTATTGGTAGCACCTCAACTTGTGGGCTAAGGCCCATAGCTGTCACAGCTAGATCTGCCATTTGAAATCTCTGCTCAGCTGTTGCAATTGGTTGATTGACCTTAAGCCATGGTGTTCTAGATGGAATTACTAAAACCTTTTCAAATCTATTAGATACCTCTTTTATAAGGTGAATATGTCCTAAGTGAATTGGATCAAAGGTTCCGCCAAATATTGCAAACTCTTTATTTACTGCAGAAATAATTAATCTCGATCAATTCGAAGGGTTAAGTAAAGAAGTAAAGATAAAATTCCAAATGCAATAAGACCAAATGCTAAAGGCGGAGCAGGTAATTCCCGTGTGCTCTCCTCAAGTAAATTCATAGCGTTAGTTTATCCCCTTCTCAAGTAATACTTTAAATCCTGCCTCATCTAATATAGTAATTCCAAGCTCTTCTGCTTTATCTAACTTAGAACCAGCTGCCTCACCTGCCACAACAAAATCAGTCTTACTAGATACAGAAGCCGATGCTTTCCCGCCCCGAGAAGTAATCGCCTCAGTAATTTCATCTCGATTGAAGTCATTAAGAGATCCAGTCACAACAATCGTTAGGCCAGCCAGAGTTTGTTTTATTTTAGCCTTTGGTGCATCAACTAAGGACACACCAGATTTTTCCCACTTCTTAATGATTTGCTTATGCCAATCAATATCAAACCATTCAACTATTGCATCAGCAATTACAGCGCCAACACCATCGATATCCGCTAATTCCTGCGCACTAGCTTTTTGAATATTTGTGATTGAACCAAACTTGTTAGCAAGTGCTTGCGCGCTAGTTGGTCCAACATGCCTAATAGAAAGTGCAACTAAAATCCGCCATAGCGGACGAATCTTTGCTAGCTCTAATCCAGCAACAAATCGATCTGCAATTACGCTATAGGAGCCATCTTTTTTAGTAAAAAAATCTGACTTACCTAAATCTTTAAGTGTTAGTGCAAATAAATCACCCTCATCAGTTACTAACTTATCGGCTAATAATGCAGTAGCTGCTTCATAACCTAAGACATCAATATCTAATGCAGAGCGTGAACCAATATAAAACAAACGCTCTACAACTTGAGCCGGACAACTTTGCGAGTTAGGGCAGCGAATATCAACATCGCCTTCACTCATTGCTCTTAACTTGCTGCCACAATTTGGACATTTATTCGGCATAACAAAAGCTTTTTCTGAGCCGTTTCTCTTTTCTATTACTGGAGCTAAAACTTCCGGAATTACATCGCCAGCTTTTCTAATTAATACAGTGTCGCCAATTAAAATTCCCTTACGAACAATCTCTTGGGCATTATGAAGTGTGGCATTAGTAACGGTAGAGCCTGCAACTTTAACCGGCTGCATATAAGCAAATGGTGTTACCCGTCCAGTTCTACCAACACTTACCTTTATATCTAATAATTTTGTACTGACTTCCTCAGGTGGATACTTATAAGCAATCGCCCACTTTGGAGCACGAGATGTAAAACCTAAACTGTTTTGTACATCTAACTCATTTACTTTAATTACTACACCATCTATTTCATGCTCAACATTGTGGCGGTTTTTCTCATACTGATCTATAAAAGTTAATACCTCTTTACGATTTGCAACCACTTTATATCTACTGCTCATAGGAAGTCCCCAGCCTTTTAATAATTCATAAGCCTTTGACTGCATATTAAAATTAACACCAGTTACAGCGCCAATGCCATGGACAACAACATCTAGTGGCCTACTCGCTGTGATCTTTGGATCTTTTTGTCTAAGTGAGCCAGCAGCAGCGTTCCTTGGATTAGCAAATCTTGGCTTACCAGCTTCATCGAGTGAATCATTTAATTCATCAAAGGATTTAAGTGGAAAGAAGACCTCTCCCCTAACTTCAAGAAGGGCTGGTATTTCTTTGCCAGTTAACTCTGTTGGAATTGATTTAATTGTTTTAATATTTAGTGTTACATCCTCACCAGTTATACCGTTACCACGGGTAAGCGCCCTAGTTAATCTGCCATTTTCATAAAGTAAGTTGATAGCAAGACCATCTACTTTTACTTCACATAGCCAGGTATTTTTAACCCCAGCTTTTTCAATTCGCTCAAACCAGGTTGTTAACTCATCACTATCAAAGACGTTATCTAAACTCATCATCTTCTGAATATGATCATGTTGCGTAAAAGCGGTGGCAAAGCCGCCGCCGACTTCAAGAGTTGGTGAGCTCTCTAATTTGTACTGCGGATACTCACTTTCAAGTGCTAATAATTGATTCCACAACTTATCAAAAGCGGCATCGGTGATAGTTGGAGCATCTAAAACATAATATTTAAATTGATGATCTCTAATATCCTCTGATAGTTCTTGAATTTTATGCCGGATTTGCGCACTCATTTTAAATTGTTTCACATATTGTGGCAGAGCCAACTACGCGATCATTATCATAAATAACTAATGCTTGCCCGGTGGCAAGTCCAAATACTGGTTCATCTAAATTGGCAAGCAAGTTAGTGCCATCAAATTTATAATTTGTAGCAAGTGGTGCGCCATGGGCGCGTACTTGGGCAAACCCTCGTAATTCTTTATTTAACTCTGGCGCAGGTCCACACCAGGTAGGAGGTGTTGAAATAATTGTGTTAATCGCTAACTCTTCATGAGTTCCAACAACAACTGTGTTGCTCTTTGGTTCAATCTTTAATACATATCTTGGTTCACCAGATTTATCTGGCACAGTTAGATTAAGTCCGCGGCGTTGTCCGATTGTGTATGTGTAAGCACCTTTATGTTCACCAAGTTTGGTGCCCGCTTGATCAACAATGTCTCCTGTTTCAGAACCTAATCGCTCACGTAGCCAACCTGCATTATCTCCAGATGGCACAAAGCAGATGTCATGTGAATCTGGTTTGTTAGCAACAAATAAGCCGCGCTCCTTCGCCTCGATGCGAGTATCTGTTTTAACCGTATCTCCTAGTGGAAATATTGCGCCCTCTATTTGATCAGTTCTAAGTACAGCAAGTACATATGATTGATCTTTTTCAGGATCGGCTGCTCTGTGCAGAGTTTTTCCAGCAGCACTTTCTTTAGTAATTGCGTAATGACCAGTTACTACCCCATCAAAGCCAAGTGCCTTAGCTCGATCTAGTACTGCCTCAAACTTAATCTTCTCATTACATCTAAGGCATGGATTAGGAGTTCTACCTGATTGATACTCAGATAAAAAGTTTTCAACTACTCCCTTATGAAACTCCTCGGCCATATCCCAGATATAAAAAGGAATACCAATTACATCAGCTGCTCGCCTGGCATCATGTGAATCTTCAATTGTGCAGCAACCACGAGCTCCTGAGCGATACTTTTGTGGATTAGAAGATAACGCTAAGTGAACACCAACAACCTCATGTCCTGCATCTACTGCGCGCGCTGCTGCCACAGCAGAATCAACGCCGCCGCTCATAGCTGCTATTACCTTTAATTTTTTCATTTTTTCCCTGACGCATTCTTTGCTCTAGCCACAACGGAAGAAATAACTGATCCAAGTCTTGCAATCTCATTTATTGTATTTGTGTAACTGAGTGAGAACCTTAAAGTTGAAGTGGTCTCATCTTCACTTAATCCCATCGCAAGTAGAACATGACTTGGCCGCTGCACACCAGCACTACAAGCAGAACCGGTAGAGCAAGCAATACCTTCGTCGTCTAATAAAAGTAGTAGCCCTTCTGAATTTGTCTTAGGAAATGTAATAGAACAGATCCCAGGTAATGATTTTTCCTGATCTGCATTAACTACAATATCTGAAACATTTTTCTTAATTGTTTGAATTAATTCTTTTTTTAATTCTCTAACTTTTAATTCTCGCTCTTTCTTATTTTCAACTGCATCAGTTGCAGCGGCTGCAAAGGCTGTGATGCCTGGGGTATTAAATGTGCCACTTCTAATATCTCGCTCCTGCCCGCCACCATGAAGAATCGGCTCAATATCTAATCCTTTTTTTAATATCAAAGCTGCAACACCTAATGGTCCACCAATTTTGTGGGCGCTAATTGTTGCCGCCGTTAAACCTAATTTTTTAAATGAAAGATCAACCTTGCCAAAGCTTTGCACGCAATCTGAGTGAACTGGAATATCTCTAGCCATCTTTATGACCTGGGCAATATCTTGAATTGTGCCAACCTCATTATTGGAGTGCATAATTGAAATAAATGAAATTTCATCATGGTGTTTTTCAATCTCTTGCAATAATTGAGCTAAATCTATAAAGCCATTTCGATCAACATTAATAGCAATAACTTGAGCACCTTCATGCTCGGTGAGCCAATTAATTGGATCCATCACCGCATGATGCTCAAAGGTTGAGGTAATAATTACTTTCTTATTTTTATTAATGCCTTGCCAATACAAACCTTTAATTGCCAAATTATTTGCTTCAGTACCAGTTGCAGTAAAGATAACCTCACTAGCATCGCAGTCAACAGCTGCTGCTAACTCTTCCCGAGCTGTCTCTAAATCTTTTCTAACTGATCTTCCCGCTGAATGCAGGGAGGAGGCATTGCCAAGTTTTTTTATTTGTTTATTTAAAGCCAGCAGTGATGACTCCACCATTGGTGTGGTGGCGGCATGATCAAAGTAGATACTCATTTGCTAAGTCTAAAGGTTGCCCCTGATATGGCAGAATTACCCTTTACGAGCGATGATTTTTTCAGTTGCCTGCGGAAGAACATTAAAGAGATCACCAATTACTGCAAAATCTGCGATCTCAAGAATAGGCGCCTCTGGATCTTTATTAATCGCCACAATTGTCTTAGATGTTTGCATGCCAGCGCGGTGTTGAATAGCACCTGAGATTCCGGCTGCAACATAGAGTTGTGGTGAAACAGTTTTACCAGTTTGTCCTACTTGATGTGAGTGTGGATACCAACCAGCATCAGTTGCAGCCCTAGATGCTCCAACTGCTGCACCTAGCGCATCAGCTAATTCTTCAACTGGTTTGAAATCTCCATTTGTGCCACGACCACCAGAAACAACAACAGATGCTTCAGTTAAATCAGGGCGCCCACCTTTAACTACTGGTGTTGCACTTGTAATAGTTGCAAGTTTTGATGAATCAGAGAGTGTTATAGCAAATTCTTCAGCAACTGCCGAAGATGTTGCTGCTACTGGCTCAATTGAGTTAGCGCGTAAAGTAATAATTGGTGTACCAGTTGTAACACTTGCATGAACTGTTGTTGAGCCACCAAATACAGATTGAGTAGTAATTAAATCCTTATCAACACCAATAGCATCAGTAATAATGCCTGAACCAGTTTTTACGGCAACTCGTCCGGCAATCTCTTTGCCTGAGGCAGAGGAAGTAATTAATACCGCACTTGGTTTCTTACTTGCAATAATTTGAGCTAGGCCATCTGCAATCACTGCAGGTCCATTCTTATCCCAATCACCACTTACCGTAATCACCTTATCAATTGGAAAAGCACTTAATTGAGTAATGATCTCAGCAGGATTAGATGCAAAAACTACCGCAACAGATTCACCAATTGATTTAGCAAAGGTGGCCAACTCAGCAGTTGACTTTGCAACTTTGCCAGCAGAGTGATCTACTAAAAATATTACGCTACTCATGCCAGTCTCTTCTCAACTAGAAAATCAAATAGTTTTTCCCCGCCACTACCCTCATCAGTTAATTTAACTCCAACACCTCTAGCTGGCCTTGGTAGTGCATCTTTAACCGCACTCCAAGCAGCAGATGCGCCAACTGCAGTTGCAGCTAAGCCAGTATCAGAAAGTGACATAGTGGTAATTACTTTCTTCTTTGCCGCCATGATTCCTTTAAATGATGGATACCTTGGCTCATTAATCTTTTCAACTACCGAAAGAACTACTGGAAATTTTGCATTCATTACTTGATTACCAAACTCAGTTACTCGCTCAATTTCAACACTAGCTCCTGCTGGATCAACCTTAACTTTGCCTGCAAAAGTTAATTGCGCCCAAGTTAGCCGCTCTGCAATCATCGCCGGCACCACACTCATTCGAGCATCTGTGCTCTCTGTTCCACAAATTACTAAATCATAATTTCCTTTTTTAATTACCTCAGCTAAAACTAATGAGGTGGAAAGTGCGTCAGAACCTGCCAGGGCGGGATCGCTAATAAGAATTGCATCATCGGCTCCCATTGAAAGTGCTTTTCTAATTGCTTCAGTAGCTCGCTCAGGTCCCATTGAAATTAAAGTAATACTGTGGCCGCTGCCTTCACCAGCTTCTTTAGTTGGTGAGTTAGCCTCAACGATTCGAAGTCCCTCTTCAACGGCGTATTCATCTAAATCATTTAAAACTGCATCAACATTTGCGCGGTCTAATACACCAGCAGCCATTTTTTTCTCAGCCCAAGAATCAGGTACTTGCTTGATGCAGATTGCGATTTTCATGCTCATATATTACTCGGCGGTATAAGGCTTAACCTACTCTTTACCAACACTTAACCTCAAGGGCTCCTTTAGGCTTTCTAAATTACGCACCCTACTCATATGAGAGTAGCGATTGTCACAGAGTCTTTCTTACCTAACATCAATGGGGTAACGAATTCTGTACTTCGCATCCTTGAACAACTTTCAAACTCTGGTGATCAAGCTTTAGTAATAGCACCCGCCACCACGCAAACTCCAACTACCTATGCTGGGCACCCAGTTAAAACTGTGCCAGTCATAAATGCTCAAAACTTTTTACCCACCGGAATGCCGATGGGTTTACCGCAAAAGCGAATAAAGCACCTACTAGATGGTTTTGCACCCGATGTAATTCATCTTGCCTCACCATTTGCCCTTGGTTCATACGCTAATAAGGTTGCTAAGCAATTAAATATTCCAACTATTTCCATTTATCAAACTGATTTAGGTGGATTTGCCAAGCAATATGGCTTTGGAATTGCCCAACACTCACTGCAAAAGATTTTATATAAAATTCACTCACAAACAGATCGAACCCTTGCTCCTTCCACCGCTGCTTGCCTTGATCTTCATTTAGCCAAAGTTCCTGAGGTCTATTTATGGAGGCGCGGGGTTAATACTGAATTATTTAATCCAAGCAAAAGATGTCAAACATTAAGGGCCACTTGGAAAAATGGTGAATCAGATAAAATTATTGTTGGCTTTGTTGGCCGCCTTGCTCTTGAAAAGCGAGTAGCAGATCTTAAAGTGCTGCAAAGTAATCCAAATATTAAATTAGTAATTGTTGGAGATGGCCCGCACCGAAATAAACTTGAACAGCAATTGCCTGAGGCAATTTTCTTAGGATTTAAAGCAGGAGAAGAGCTTGCGCAAATATATGCCAGCTTTGATTTGTTTATCCACCCAGGACCAAATGAAACTTTTTGCCAAGCGGTTCAAGAAGCGCTCTCCTCTGGAATTCCAGCAATTGTTCCCTTAACTGGTGGACCAGCAGATTTGGTAGCCCATGGGCGAACTGGATACGTAATTAATATTGCTGATCCAATTAAATTAAATCAAACTGTAAATCTTCATCATGCTCGAAGTGATCGTAAACAGATGAGAATTGCAGCCAGAGATAGCGTAAGTATGCGAACTTGGAATCGGATTAATCAAGAACTTAAAGGACATTATCAAGCAGTAATTGATCAAAGAAAAATTTCAGAGTTATCAGAAATCGGTGTGGCATGAGAATCGTTCATGTGGCTAATTTTTATGGCCCAAGCTCAGGTGGTATTAAAACTACCTTGCACGAGTTAGGCCGTGGTTACTTAAAGTATGGCCATGAATTTATCTATATCGTCCCTGGACCTAGATATATCAAAGAGCAAA
>Ga0209442_1000845_pt1 | contig 17798 bp, 15 predicted proteins | sample LauGreSBDMM110DD_2_FD_187565 | JGI IMG/M metagenome (GOLD analysis project Ga0209442, IMG submission 187565) | Freshwater lake microbial communities from Lake Michigan, USA - Sp13.BD.MM110.DD (SPAdes) (version 2) | ecosystem: Environmental > Aquatic > Freshwater > Lake | place: Lake Michigan...
TATATTAGTTTTTGCGCATCAGGATCAAATTGCCTTCATCATGATCACTACGGACCAATCCAGCAGCCATTAAACTTTTGAAAGAATAAAATACCCAAAAAAGTCTAGTAATTTGCACATTTTCTTGGATTTCGGTCTGGTGATACAGTCCGCAGAAGTATAAAAAAGCGGTTTGAATTTCCTCGTTACCTTCAGCTTTCAGTGTCCAGCGACTAGATCATCCAATTTCTTATTTTTCCTCACGTTCAATTTCTATGGTTGCTTTGATGCCTCATTTAAACTTAAGCTTGTCAGCATGCTAATCAAGGGTAGTTGATGACCACACCGCTCTTACAACTGAAAAATCTCACCATCGATTTCAGCACTCGAAGTGGCGTCATCAGGGCCGTTGACGGCGTCAGCCTGCACATTGATGCAGGTGAAACCCTGGGTGTGGTGGGCGAATCAGGATCGGGAAAGAGTGTTACCGCATTGTCTGTAATGCGACTTATTCGCCAACCGCCGGGCAAAGTGGTCGCGGGTGATATCCAATATGGTGAAGTCGACGTGCTCGGTTTGACAGAAACCGAGATGCGCAAGATCCGCGGCAAAGAGATTGCGATGATCTTTCAGGAACCAATGACTTCGCTGAATCCGGTTTTCACCATCGGCGAGCAGATTGCCGAGGTTGTCAGACTGCATGAAGGCCTGGGACGGCGCGCCGCCTGGGACCGAGCTGTCGAGATGCTCCAGATCGTGCGTATTCCGAATCCTTTACGTTTGGCCGCCGAGTATCCGCACCAGCTTTCCGGCGGCATGCGACAGCGCGTCATGATTGCGATGGCCCTGTCTTGCAATCCCAGGCTGCTGATCGCCGACGAGCCCACGACCGCTCTAGATGTCACTATTCAGGCTCAGATTCTTGAATTGCTGAGCGAGCTCAAGGAAAAATTCAGCATGGCCGTCATGCTCATTACCCACGACATGGGTGTGATCGCTGAGAGCGTTGATCGTGTTGTTGTCATGTATGGTGCCGAGGTGGTCGAAGAGGCTCCTGTGGAGGAATTGTTTCGCCAACCAATGCACCCATACACGCAGGGCTTGCTACGTGCCATCCCGCGTATCCGTATTGATAGAGAGGCCGGGGAACGCTCTCGGCTGGAGCAGATACCGGGCACCGTACCTACTCTGCGGCTGCCCTTAACCCTAGGCTGCCGGTTCGCGCCACGCTGCAGTTTCGCCAAACCAGAATGTCACCAAAGCTCACCGCCGCTGCGCGAGCTGCAGTCTGGCCACTCGGTAGCCTGTTTCCTTTATTGAGACCGCAATGCAAAAACCCTTATTGAGTGTGCGCAATCTCAAGAAGTATTTCCCAATCCGGTCCACTCTATTGTCAGCTGCTGCTGAACGTGTGCATGCGGTGGACGACGTCAGTTTCGACATCATGGCTGGTGAAACGTTGGGTCTGGTGGGCGAGTCGGGCTGCGGAAAGTCGACTACTGCTCGTCTGATCTTGCGTCTTATTGAAGCAACATCTGGTGAAATATGGTTTGATGAACGCAACGTCACAACACTCAACCGTGCGGATCTCAAGGACTTGCGTAAGGACATGCAGATCATCTTTCAGGATCCATATTCTTCGCTTGACCCGCGCATGACGGTCGCCTCGACCATCGGTGAGGCGTTGCTGGTTCACAATCTTGTGCAAGGTCGCCAAGCGCGTGATGACCGCGTTGTCGAACTGCTTGAAACAGTTGGCCTATCCTCGGAACACCTGCGTCGATTTCCGCATGAGTTTTCCGGCGGGCAACGTCAGCGCATCGGTATCGCGCGTGCGCTCGCAGTCAATCCGAAACTTGTCGTGTGCGATGAACCAGTTTCGGCGCTCGATGTGTCGGTGCAGGCGCAGGTCATTAACCTGTTGGAGGATTTGCAGCACAAATTTGGGCTAACTTACCTGTTTGTCGCGCACGATCTTTCGGTGGTCGAACACATCGCTACGCGCGTAGCCGTGATGTATTTGGGACGCATCGTGGAGCTTGCACCTACGGGGGAACTCTATGGTCATCCGACACATCCTTACACCATGGCATTACTTTCGGCAGTACCGGTCCCGGATCCTTCTGCCAGACGCCAGCGAATCGTTCTCGAAGGTGATATGCCTAGCCCAGTCAACCCTCCACGCGGGTGTCGCTTTCATACCCGATGCCCAATGAGGGTTTCCTCGTGTGAGCACAACGAACAGGTGCTCAAAGAGGTGACGCCCGGCCATTGGGTCGCCTGCCAGGAGCGGAGCGGAGCAGTTGCTTGACAGTTCGCGCTAATTGGGCGTAGTATGAGAAACATTCGGTGCTTGATTAAACTTGTCACCGCCCCTTGTCAATGATTAACATTGAAGGTAAATCGCAATGAAACCTGTGGATAAGTCGATTGACAAGCAAACATTGCGGCGCACTTTACTCAAGTTTGCGGGTGGTGCTTTGGCAGTTGTGGCGGGCATGTCTCCAGGTGCCCGTGCGCAATCTCCAAAGCGCGGCGGTACGCTTCGGCTTTCGAATGGTGGGGATCCACCAGACTTCGACATGCACCAGACCTCCACCTACTTGAGCCAGTTTCTTGGTGCGCCTTGCTATTCGAACCTGATGCGCGCTGACCCCAAGGACTACAACCGCCTTCTACCTGATTTGGCAGAAAAGGCCGACGTATCGGCAGACGGAAAGACCGTGACCTTTCTGTTGCGGGAAAATGTGGTTTTTCACAACGGCATGCCCTTGTCCTCTGAGGATGTGGTTTTCAGTCTTGAGCGGATTCGCAACCCGGCCAAAGGTATCGTTAGCCCACGCAAGGGCTTGTTGGGCAATATTGAGGCTATCGAGGCGCGAGGCGCACGCACGGTCGTCATTCGTCTGACGCAACCGCAGCCCGACTTTTTGTTCCTGGTTAGCAATCCATTCAATGTCATCGTGCCAAAAAAAGTGGCCGAACCGCTGGATGCGCAAGGCATAGGCATGAAACGCCAGATTGTCGGCACAGGACCCTTTCGCCTGAGCCAGTCTGTGGATGGCCAGATTTACGAGCTAACGCGATTTGAAAAGTATTTCGGCCCTGCACCCCTGCTCGACAAGATTCAGATGTTTCCCATCAAGGGCGAGGTTGAGCGAAGCGCGGCTCTGCAAGGAAAGCGCATCGACGCCTGTTTCTTTTTCCCCAACGAGTCCGTGCTGGCTACCCTTCGCAAGGTGCCCGGTATGACAGTGTTGCGACGGCCCACGCCCACATTCATTAACTTGATACCCAATGTGCAACGCAAGCCCTTCGACGACCCGCGTGTGCGTGAGGCCTTGTCCCTTGCGCTGGACCGTGATTCCTTCATCAAGACAGTGGGACCCTTGTCCGGGGCCTTTTTCCACAGTTTGGGCCTAATGCCACCTGGCAGCCCCTACAGCCTAAGCACAGCCGAGGTCAAGCAGTTCGGTGGATACGATACGTTACCAGGCTTGGGTGGTGATCTGGCAGCGAATCGTGCGCGCGCAGTTGCTTTGCTGGAACAGGCTGGCGTGCCCAAGGGATTCAAGGTGGTGATCCCAACGCGAGGTGACGTGCCGGCGTTTCGCGACGCAGCAATCAACGTCGCCGCCCAATTGAAGGCTGTGGGAATGGATGCAACAGTCGATATTCGCGACGCCGGCGCCTTTTATGCGATCGAAACCAAGGGTGATTTCCAAATGGTGGTGCATTCGGTTGCCATGGGTGGTTCAACTGCTGACCAGATTCTGGGGGAAGGCTATACAAGCTATGGGGGGCGAAACTACGGGCAATGGAAGGACGATACGCTTGACAACCTGTATCGCCAGCAGTCGAGAGAACTCGATCCGCGCAAGCGTGGTGACTTGATAAAACAGTTTCAACTGACCTTCTTGAAAACCTACTATCAGATAAACCTGGCCTGGGTGGGCTACGGCGCAGCACACTGGAATACTGTGCAAGGCTGGAGCGCGCTGCCCGACCTTTACGCCAATATGCAACTCGGCCAAGCCTGGCTAGACAGCTGAGCTGGGAGAACCAGCCTTGTCATGGCTAATGGTCGATTACATGCTGCGTCGCTTGGGGATAGGACTGGTCACCCTTTTTGGCGTAGCGGTGATCGTGTTTTTCATGATGCGCGTCTTGCCCGGCGATGCGGCCGTCATGCTATCTGGCGCTGGTTCGGGGGCGGTTTCTGAGCAAGAGCTGGCCGAGGTGCGCATTAAACTCGGATTAGATCGCTCCCTTCCGGTGCAGTTTGCCGACTGGGCCGGACATGTGGTTCGCTTCGATTTGGGCGAATCGCTGCGCACTGGCAAGCCGGTGATTGACGACATTGCAAGGCGCTTTCCCTATACTTTGCAGGTCGTGGTGATGGCCATGCTCATTGCGGTATTTGTGGGTGTTCCCGTTGGCGTTTTGTCTGCGGCGTTTTCCGGTTCCTGGGGCGACCAACTGCTCCGTGCGTTGTCCATCGTTGGCCTTGCCGCACCCTCGTTCTGGGTCGGACTACTTCTGATCCTCGGTTTAGTCTGGCTTTTCCAGTGGAGCGCGCCGCTGATGTGGGAACCGTTCTGGGTAAGTCCCTGGAAAAGCGTCACGCAGTTGTTCTGGCCAGCACTGGCGGTTGGATTGCGTCAGCTGGCGCTGATCGCGCGCATGACACGCTCGATCATGCTGGAAGTATTGGGCGAAGACTACATCCGAACAGCGCGTGCCAAAGGCCTTTCGGAGTGGTCGGTGGTTATGCATCACGGCCTGCGCAATGGAATGCTGCCAGTAGTGACCTTGATCGGGTTCGAAGTTTCTGCTCTGTTTGGCGGCCTGATCGTCACCGAGACAGTGTTCAGCGTGCCTGGTCTGGGTCAGTATGTGGTGGCTGCGATTCTTAACCGCGACTATCCCGCCGCGCAAGGCATCGTGTTAATCTTGGCTGGCATCGTGGTGCTGGGCAACCTTTTTGTGGACCTCTTGTATGGTGTGATCGATCCGCGCACGCGGGTGCAGGCGGGCGAAAAATGAAGCGGTGGTGCATGGCGAAGTCAGGGTGCCGCAGGGTGGTGGCATGCATGTCCTGACGCGGCTGCTGCGTGAACAGCCACTGGGCGCCTTGGGTGCCCTGGTCCTGCTGACAATGGCGTTCCTTGCCATTTGCGCACCGTTTTTCGCCCCCTTCGATCCTACCCAGGGTGATGCCACTGCCTTGAATAGCCCGCCAAATGCTAAATATTGGCTTGGCACTGACGCTTTTGGGCGAGACAATCTTTCGCGGCTCATATTCGGTTCGCGGATATCTCTCTTGGTGGGCGTAGGGGCCAGCTTGTTGGGTGTGGTCACCGGTGCCGCACTGGGCATCGTGGCTACTTATCGCGGTGGCTGGCTTGATGTCCTCACGCAACGTCTGATGGACGCAATGCTTGCATTTCCTATGCTGCTGCTGGCGCTCACCATGGCCGCGGTGCTAGGTCCTTCGTTGCCTAACGTAATTGTTGCGCTTGCGATACCGATTGTGCCGCGTGCGGCGCGCATCGCACGCTCAAGTGTGCTGGTGCTCAAGGCATCTACCTTTGTCGAGGCGGCTCGCGCCACTGGTTGCAGCGACCTGCGCATCATGCTTAGGCATATTTTGCCTAATACTTTTTCTCCTCTACTGGTGATCGCCACTGCCTACCTCGGCCTGGCGATCGTGCAGGAAGCTGCGCTCGATTATTTGGGTGCCGGCATTCAGGAGCCTGATTCCTCTTGGGGCCTGATGATGTCTGGCTCGGCCACTACGCTTGCATTGACCGCACCGTGGAACGTATTTTTCCCAGGGCTGGCAATTTGCCTTGTAGTCCTCGCTACCAACCTACTGGGCGATGCGATTCGTGATCTTCTCGATCCCAAACTGCGCGGTAAGTGACACCCTCGGTGCTGCCGCTCTCATCAATAAAGGAAAGTTACCATGAATAAGAGCGTGCTGCACACCAGTCTTTGCGATGATCTGAAGATTGAATATCCGATTTTTCTTGCTGGCATGGGTGTGAAGGGCCGAGCGACTCCGCCTGAGTTGGTGGCCGCTGTGTCTAACGCCGGCGGAATGGGCATCCTGGGTTGTTCTTGGCTCGACAGCAACGAGGTGCGGCGCCGCATCCGTGCAGTGCGCAATCTAACAGACAAGCCGTTTGGCGTTGATTTGCTGCTACCGGCCAACATGGCCGAAGCAATACCTGACCGCATCGAAATGAGGGCGCGCATCGAGCGCGATCATCCCAAACACGCTGCATTCGTGCGCTCTCTGATGGACAAGTTTGGTCTGACACGGATGGTGGCTACGGGAGGCGTAATGTCGTCCGATTTCATTCGTGCGCAAGTCGATGTCTGTATCGAGGAGCGCATCGCGGTATTTGCCGCAGGCCTGGGTGATCCATCTTGGGTGGTGCCACTGGCACACCAGGCTGGAATCAAGGTCATGGGTCTGGTGGGCAATGTCAGAGGCGCCGAGCGGCAGGCCAAGTCGGGCGTCGATTATGTGATTGCACAGGGCTACGAGGCTGGTGGTCACACCGGCAAGATCGCCAACTTTCCATTAATTCCGATGGTGGTTGATGCGGTAGCGCCGGTGCCGGTTGTGGCCGCTGGCGCTATAGCCGACGGTCGCACACTGGTTGCTGGCCTGGCGCTTGGCGCGGTTGGCGTGTGGGTAGGTACGGCCTTCTTGCTTGCCGAAGAATCAAACCTTTATCCGATTCATCAAGATGAAATTATGCGTGGTTCAGCCGAGGACTTTGTAATCACGCGGGCATACACCGGCAAAACAGCGCGTGACTTCGACAACGCAGTAATCCAGGCATGGGAATCGGCAGACTTGAAGCCTTTGCCGATGCCGCTGCAAGGTGTGCTGATGGACGACTTCATCGCTGCTGCCGATGCTGCCGGCCGCGCTGACCTGATCAACAACCCAGTTGGCCAGATTGGCGGTATGTTGAATCGTCGGCGTCCAGCGCGCGATATCCTGATGTCGATGGTGCACGAAGCCGAGGGCGTGCTTGATCGCTTGCAATCTGTGCGCAAGCAGCAATGAGGCCTACCGTGCAGGAAGCCGAAACAGCAGCGGGGCCACTCACCGGGTTGCGTGTGATTGATCTGGGCGATGGCACTGCCGGGCCGTTTTGCGCCAAATTGCTTGGCGACTTTGGTGCCGAGGTAGTAAAGGTTGAGAGCCGAGCCGGTGATACGACACGCTTTCGAGGGCCTTTTACCGAAGACCGCCCTGACCCTGAATCCAGCGGGTTGTTCCACTACCTGAACACCAATAAATATGGCGTTGTTCTAGACCTCGAAGGCGCGGAATCATCTGCAACTTTGGAGAAACTTCTGGCTCAGTCCGATGTTCTGGTTACCAACTTGCCTACTGAGCGACTGCGCGCGGCGAACTTGTCCCCGGCAGCCTTGCGATTACGCCATCCTCACTTGATCATCACCAGCATTTCCCCATTTGGCAGCGATGGACCCTGGGCCGCCATGCGCGGAGACGAACTAGTCACATATGCCATGGGGGGTATGGCATATGGCACGCCCGGCATGCCTGACGCTGCCGATGATCTTCAGACCGAGCCGCCGTTGCATCCATCCTGCTATGTGGCTGAAACCATGGCTGGCCTGATCGCCGCAACCGCGACCATGAGCGCCGTGGAGAACCGTCATCACACTGGCAATGGCTGCCATGTCGAGCTTAGCCAGCATGCGGCAGTGGCTGCCATGCAGCATCGTGACATGACCAATTTTGCTTACCTGGATGGCACCTTCAACCGTCTACTCAATCCGGTAAGCATTGGGCGCATGCCTAATTTTTATCTCCCATGTAAGGACGGTTACGCGACTATCGCAGCGCCAATGGAAATTCACTGGCAGCGCTTGGTTGAGGCCATGGGTCATCCAGACTGGGCTAAAACTGCCGAATTTTCAACCTCCAGCGCGCGCTCCGCCAATTGGATTGAATTGAGGAGTCGTCTGGTTGAATGGACTACGACGGTAACTGGTGAGGAGTTGTACGCCCTTGCGTGCGAAAGCCAACTACCGATATTTCCGTTTTATTCGGTGCGCAAACTGGTAGATTGCGATCAGGTTGCCGCACGCGGCAGCGTGGTTGAATTCATGCTCGGGGAGCGCCTCGCGCGCATGCCCGCCGCACCAGTACAGATGAAGGGTACACCGTGGGCTTTAAGGCGTCCGGCGCCGCGCAAGGGTGAGCATACAGCCCACATCGTGGACCAATGGACAGGGCCCGGGGCGTCGCCGCGAACCACGACTTCTCCCGCAAGCAATGCCAAATCAAGTGAGGAGCAGCGCCTTCCGCTGGCAGGATTGCGCGTGCTCGACCTTGGCCAGTTTATCGCTATCCCGTTTTGTACCTTATGGTTGGCCTGGTTGGGTGCTGAGGTGATCGTGGTTGAAACCCGTAAACGAATGACCTCGCGCACTGCACCGCCATTCGCGCCTGGTCTCGAAGGCAACCCGGATGCCAGCGCCTATTGCAATTTACTCAACAGCAGTAAAAAGAGTGTCACCGTTGACTTAACCACCGAAGCCGGGTGCGACCTGGTACGCCGCCTTGCCAGTGTGGTCGATGTGATGGTCGATAACTTTTCTACCGGTGTGCTCGAAAAGCTGGGTCTTGATTATGCGACGATCAGTGCGCAGAACCCGCGCTTGATCGCTGTATCGTGCGGGGCCTTTGGTCGAAGCGGTCCAATGAAGAATGCCCGTGGCTTGCACAGCGCGGTCAATCTTTTCTCTGGAGTTGCCGACGTAACCGGTTATGTGGGTGGCCATCCGCGCATCCTAGGCAGTGTGTTGCCCGACCCGCTGTCTGGCACCTACGCAAATTTCGCTATCCAAGCCGCCTTGCATCATCGCCATCGCAGCGGTCGTGGACAATTTATCGATCTGGCAATGTACGAGGCCATGCTCAGTCTGATTCCTGAAGCGGTTATCGATTTCAGCATCAATAACCGCGATCCGCGGCGAGCTGGCAACCGAGATCCAATCAAGGTGCCCCATGGTATTTACCGCTGCCGCCAAGAAGGTGGCTGGGTTGCTATCAGCGTAGATGGCGATGCTGATTGGAAAGCAATGTGTACTGCAGCAGGTCATGCCGAATGGCACCAAGACCCGCGTTTTGCCAATGTGGCAGCACGCCAAGACCATGTCGTTTTAATCGATCAAATCGTCGGTGCCTGGACGATCGGTTTAGATGTCGATCAGGTTACGCAGCTGCTTCAGGCCGCGGGTGTAGCAGCGGGGCCGGTATTGCGCTGTGATCAACTGGTCGACGACATACGGCTGCAGGCACGCGGCACCGTGATCACAACCGATCACCCGGTCGTGGGATCGCGTAGGCAACTTGGGTTGCCATGGCGCATGGACAGTGCGGCTACCCATTACAGCCGTGCACCACTTTTAGGCGAGCATTCGCGAGACTTGTTGACCTCTTTGCTTGGCTTGGATGGAGCGCAATACGATCGCTTGGTGGCGGATGGCGTTTTGAGTTAGACGCATGACGGATCGGTCGGCGTGCAGCTTGACAGGCCTTAGATCATTAATCTTGCATTTGCGCTTGATAACGCACGAGCAACAGTTTTCGTTAAAGGAGTGGTAATGGACCTCGAATTTACGCAGGAACAACTTGAATTCCGAGGTGAGGTTCGCGGGTTCCTAACGCGCGAACTGACCCCTGAAGTGTGGAAAAACCACCGCGACCAGTCTGAGCAGGGCATGTGGACCGAAGCGTTCACCAAGGCCTTTAGGCGCAAGTTGGGTGCCGCCGGATACATCGGCATGGGATGGCCAAAGGAGTATGGCGGAGGCGGTCGCAGTCGGATCTATCAGGCGATCTTCTGGGATGAGATGGAATATTTTCGCGCTCCCGGCTTGGACCGATCGATCACCTATGTGCCAAATGCCTTACTCGCATTCGGTTCGGACCATCAAAAGAAACTGCTGCTGCCGCAGGTCATGCGAGGTGAGCTGGCATGGTTTGTCGGGTATAGCGAACCCGAAGCGGGCTCCGATCTTGCCAACTTGAAAACCCTGGCAGTAGAGGACGAGGTGAGCGGAGATTTCATCATAACTGGGCAGAAATCGTTTTCCAGCGATGCCCACATGGCGGATTACGGCTGGGTAGCTGTGCGCACTAACGCGGAGATGTCACGGCATCGTGGCGTGAGCCTGTTTATTGTTGACATGAAAAGTCCTGGAGTGGAAATCACCCGCTATCAGACCCTAGCGGGCTGGACTCACCATTCGGTGTATTTCAATCAAGTACGGGTCCCGCGTTCTATGTTGGTCGGCGATCTGAATGAGGGTTGGCGCGTTGTGATGGGCGCGATTGACTTCGAGCGTGCCGCATTGGCCAGTCACGGTCTGGTCGGTTTTCAGCTTGACCGACTTCTAGATTGGTGCGTTGCTGGCCATGATGGCGCCCCGCCTCAAATTGAAGACCCCTTGGTGCAAGACGAGCTGGTGCGACTTGCGATCGAGGGCGAAGGCACACGGCTGATGACCTACTGGCTGGCTTCGCTCCACGAGCGCGGACTGATGCCGCAGCACGAGACTTCGTTGGCACTGCTTGTAAAACGCGAAACGGCGCGCCGCCTAGATGTGGCCGGTCTCGAACTGCTTGGACCCTTCGGGCCATTGCGAACCGGCTCGCCTTGGGTACAACTTAACGGAGAAGTTGAAGTCGAATACCGCGATCGCCTTTACTTTCAGTTCGCAGCTGGCGGCTTCGACATTACCCGCAATGTGGTCGCGCAGCGCGGCTTGGGCTTACCGCGCTAAAGAGATTTTCATGGATATCACACTTAACGAAGAACAGACCATGATTGCAACAAGCGCGCTTGAATTCGCGAAGGGTGCAGTCAACGCACAACAGATTCGTGACCTTGAAACAACTGTGGATGGTTTTGATCGCGCCATCTGGCACAAGATGGTTGATTTAGGCTGGGCTGGAGCTGTGTTTCCTGCCGAGTATGGCGGTTCGGGGTTGGGCTTGTTCGAGCTCTCCCTAATCATTGAGGCGTTGGGTCAGGGTGCAGTGCCCACTCCAATTTTTTCTACTGTGGTCGAGGCCGGCCTGTTGCTAGTCGATGCCGGATCGGTTCAGCAACGCGCCTACTGGTTGCCGCGCATCGCCGATGGCCGTTCAATTTTGACCACGGCGATCTTTGAACCAGGTGGAGGCCTTCTGCGCGAGCAGGTTAGCACTTTGGTTGAGCCCAGCGCCGACGGATTTCGAGTCAATGGTACAAAGCTATTTGTGCGCGACGCCGGTGTTGCAGACGCGATCATCTGCCTTGGCCGCAGCAAGTCGGACAGCGATGCGCTGAGTCTGGTTCTTGTGCCTAAAGATACACAAGGGGTGGAGCGGCGGCGCCTGTGGGCCTCAGGTGGCGAGGCACTTTGGGAGGTGACATTCAGAGATGTCGAAGTACCGGCCGATGCCTTGGTCGGCCTGGCCGGCGATGCTTGGTCTCATGTCGAACAACTGTTGCTGCGCGGTGCAGCGATGAAGTCCGCCGAGCTCGTTGGTATCGGTCAGGCCGCACTGGATCTGACCCTGGAGTACGCCAAGACGCGAAGGCAATTCGGGCAGCCTATTGGCAGTTTCCAGGGCGTGCAGCATCACTGCACTGAAATGTACCGGGATCTCACTGTGTGTCGCCTCCTTTGTTGGCAGGCTGCGGCAAGGTTAGGTAATGTCAAAAATGCTGCTCGCGAGGTGGCAATGGCCAAGGCCAAGACAGGGGAGGCGATTCCAGCGCTGACCCGTATCGCGCATCAGATTCATGGTGCCATCGCTTACTACCGTGACTATCCGCTGGAGCTTTATTACCATCGCGCAATCGCGGCATCTGCCGCCTACGGTGATTCCGGCCATCAGCGTCGCGCCCTGTCGCGACTGCTAAGGTCGGAGCTTGCCACATTCCAGGGGGAACATCGACATGAGTTATCAGTTCATCCGCTCTGAGCAGGACGAAGACGGCATTGTTGTCGTCACCATTGATGACCCGGCTGCGAAGAACGCCGTCAACTGGGAGATGAATCAAGAGATCATTGCAGAGTGCGCGCGCATCGAGGCTGATCCCACTGCACGAGTGCTGATCATCACCGGCAGCGGGCGCATTTTCTGCTCCGGGGGCAATATCAAGCGCATGACCGCCGAGGGAAAGTCGCTGGAACCGCCGGATCCAAGTCTGCGCGAAGAAATGTTTCCGCATGAGGCCGACATCCGCCGTGTGGTGATCGGACTCAGACGCATGTCTAAACCGGCTATTGCTGCTGTCAATGGACCTGCTATCGGTTCGGGCATCGGGATTGCCGCCGGCTGCGACATCCGAATTGCTGCCAGCAACGCACGATTCGGCTGGGTGTTCGTGCGCCGCGGCATCGTTCCCGATGATGCCAGTCTCGCTTTGATGCCCCAGATCATTGGGTACAGTCGCGCCTATGAATGGGGCGTCACTGGTCGCACCATTGATGCCAAGATGGCGTTGGCCAATGGGTTTGTCAGTGAGGTGGTCGAGCCCGAACTTTTGTTGCCGCGCTGTCGCGAACTTGCGCGCGAGATCATCGACAACGGCCCGCCCTTGACAGTGCAGTTATTCAAGCTTGCTCTGACCGAATCCTTGCATTATGGTCTTGAAGACGCCGTGAGGTTTACTGAGCGAGCGCAAAAGATAGCGCGCGCCAGTGAGGACCATGCAGAGGCACTCAAGGCATATTCGGAGAAGCGCAGCCCGAAATGGAAGGGGCGATAGGGACTAAAACCCAATCATCTGCACAAAGTTTTCCAAAGGTTCGCGCTCGGTGCGAAAACTGTTAATTTGCGCACTCTCATCGGCATAACCCAGAGACATGCCAGCGAATACCATGTGTGTTGACGGTACTTGCAGAAAAGTGGCGATGGTCTGAGGCCAGTTGGCCCATATCTCCTGCGGGCAGGTCCCAAGACCGCGCTCAACAGCAAGTAGCATAAGTGTCTGCATATACATGCCAAGGTCTGCCCATTGCGGCGGACCGACGCGGCGATCAAAGCAAAAGAACAGACCGACAGGGGCATCGAAGAATGAGTAGTTGCGCAGTTTCAAGCTTGACTGCATATCCATGCCCGGAAGTGCATCAAATACCGCGTAACGTTGTGAGGCCGCCTTGCTCCGTCTCGCACGAAGGGGTTCCCAAAGCCCTGGAGGATAGACCGAGTATTCGGGTGCCTCGACCTGGCCAGCATCAAAGCGGGCGCGGATTGTTTTTTTGAAATCCCCCAAGGGTTCACCGCTCAATGCGTAGATATGCCATGGTTGTAGATTCCCACCCGATGGTGAGCGTGCAGCTAATTGCAGGATCTCGCCAAGTAGGTCTGCCGTCACCGGATCGCTTTTAAATGCACGAACCGAATGTCGCTGTCTGACTGCATCGCTCACATCCATCGATTACTCTCCTGACTGTTATGCTAAACGCCCAAAAGGGTTTTTTTTAGGATTTTATGCAGTTACTCAATAACTATTGAGGTTCAATCCCAGCAGCTTTTGCACCCGTTGTCCATTGCTTGATTTCTGAATCGATGAATTTTTTGAAATCTGCAATGCTTGACGCAACTGGCTCATAGCCCGAAGATCTCAATTGCGCCACGACTTCCGGGGTTTGCAACGCTTTTCTAAAGTCATCATTCAAGCGCTGAGCCAACTTAGGATCCATGCCTACAGGACCCCATAAACCCTGCCATGACTGAATGTTATAGCCAGGAACTAAAGACTCGGCAATTGTCGGAACTGTAGGGGCATGCGGCGAACGTTTGTCCCCCGTCATGGCGATCGCGATCAGTCGACCCGAATTGATATGTGGAAGTAACGTCGACTGGTCGCCCATCATCATGGGCGTATGGCCAGCGAGAACATCATTTACCGCTTGGCTAGTGCCTTTATAAGGGACATGCGCCAACTTCAGTCCAAGCGAAGACGACAACATTTCAAAGCCGAGGTGGGCAACGCCCCCTACACCCGAAGAGGCATAAGAATATTTTCCTGGGTTTACCTTAATTAATTCAACCAATTCGCTTGGAGTCTTTACGCCAAGCGAAGGGTGTGTCACCAGAATCCAGCTTGTTCCTGTCAGCTGTGAGATCGGAGTGAAATCAGCCACTGGGTCATACATCATCTTTTTTACAGTCGCAACATTCATGGCGTGTGTCTGCGCACCCCCGATCAAAAGGGTATAACCATCAGGCGCTGAGCGCGCTACGAAACTCGACCCGATCATGGCCGACGCACCTGGACGATTATCAAAAACAATCGTCTGGCCCCAGCCCTCCTGAAGCTTTTGCTGCAATGAGCGTCCGACAAAGTCGACAGGACCACCCGCTGTGTAGGGCACAACAATGCGCACCGGTTGATTGGGAAATTTTTGCGCTATGGAGGGTTTCGCAAGTAGTGATGAGATGGCCAACACAACAGCAATAGCAACATTCTTCATGAGAACTCCAAATTTAAAGCATGCGGTTGCCGGTTTCAACAGGTTCTAACCGGAGTCATTTATTTTTTTTACTTTTTAGTCAAAGTAAGCTTTGACTGTCAGTTTACTCTGGACGCTCTTAGCACTTGCAGGCCCACTTACCGCGGATGTGACGGCGCACGGAGAACTACGCGGGATAATGTCCAGATGCTCGCTCACGCCTATCTTCAGCCACCATACCATCAATTATTCAAAGATGCACTTTGTGCTTGAATTCGCCTTGCCATTTAGACAGCGTTAAGGGTCAGTTCCTACTCTCTCGTAAGGGACTGCATTTGCTCCAGTCGACGCGCCCCACACCACAGCCCAAAGCCATGGTACAGAAGCAGTTTGAGGCGGTTCACGTTCAATCTCGATGCCGGAACGCTGAGTTCCAACCAGGAACATTTACACCGGCTGGATAATATTCCACAGATTTTTTACGATTTCATCGGCGGCCGCTTCGCCGTCAGGCTCATTATTAGGCCCAGTTTGTTTACTCGCATTTTCATGAGACTGGTTCAGCGCCTTGTAGAAGCGAATTGTTGGGCGTCCGGCGGTCTGGGGCCTTGGCGTGGCATGCGACTGTGCGGCCGTCGAACTCCGCGAGGGCAGGTATTTCGCTGGAGCAACTGCTGATCGCGATGCCGCAGCGCGGCCGATAGACGCAACCCTCTTCGGGGCGTGTTTCGGTAAGTCCGTCTGTTTCTTGAACCAGCTTCCAGGAGCGCCGTCCCGAGCGCGGGTTGGCGACAGGGACCGCGGCAAGCAGGGATTCGGTGTACGGGTGTGCAGGTCGCGCGAAGATGGCATCTACGAAACCATGTTCGACGATGCGCCCGAGGTAGATCACCGCGACTCGCTGTGCCACATGCGGCACGATTGAAAGGTCGTGCGTGATGAAGAGCATCGACAGGCCGCGCCTAGCCTGCAACGTGCGTAGCAGGTTGATAATCTGCGCTCGCGTCGACACGTCGAGCGCGGAGACAATCTCGTCGCAGGCGATCAGATCTGGTTCGATCGCCAGCGCCCGCGCGATGGCAACGCGCTGCCGTTGACCGCCCGAGAGTTCGTGCGGCATGCGGCCTAGAAACTGCGCGGGCAGTCCGACTTCGGCGAGAAGGCCGGAGAGTCGTCCATCATCGATCGGCGCAAGCCGGTGCACCCGCAAGGGTTCGGCAAGGATGTCGCGAATATGCAGCGTTGGATCGAGCGAACTGTAGGGGTCCTGAAAGATCATCTGCATGCGCCGCCGCATCGCCAGCAGGCGCTCGCCGCGTAGGCCGATGAGTGTTTCGCCGTCGAGCTCGATCGAGCCTGCGTCGACCGGGGTCAGCTGCAGCAGCAGGCGCGCGAGGGTGGACTTGCCGGAGCCTGACTCGCCGACCAGCGCGAGGGTTTCCCCTGCGTGGATGTCGATATCGACATCGACTACGGCCGAAACAAAGCCGGTCGGCCTGCCAAGCCAGTCGTGCCCGCTCGGAAAACGCTTGTGTATGCCTCGCATCTGAAGGAGCTTCAAGCGGCCACCCCTTTTAGTGAGAGGTCGCGAGCGCGAAGGCAGCGAACCTCCTGGCCACCGCTGATCGATTCGAGAGCGAGCGGGCTCAGGCTGCAGGTGTCGATGACGTGCGGGCAGCGTGGATGAAACCGACAACCGGCTGGCATGTTCCCAGCGACCGGCATTGACCCCGGAATTCCATAGAGTTCGGTTCCGCGCGGCACGTTACCGGGAACCGAGCGCAGCAATCCTTCGGTGTACGGGTGGCGCGGGCGGTCAAATAAGTCGAGGGTGCTAGCGCGCTCGACAATTTGGCCGGCGTACATCACGACCACGTCATCGCACACCTCAGCAATCAGGCCCATATCGTGGCTAACGAAAAGCATCGCCATTCCGATGGTTTCCTGCAGGCGTTTCAACAGGGCGAGAATCTGCGCCTGCACGGTAACATCTAGTGCTGTGGTCGGTTCGTCGGCGATCAGCAGCAGCGGTCGGCACGCGATCGCCATCGCGATCATGGCCCGCTGCAGCATGCCGCCGCTGAATGCGTGCGGATAGTCACCGGCCCGGTCGTTTGGGCGTTCGATGCCGGCCAGCTGCAGTAACTCGACTGCCTGGATGTCAGCGGCGCGCCGGCCCAGGCCTTCATGCCGGCGGAGGGTCTCGGCGATCTGCTCGCCAACGGTGAAGGCTGGATTAAAGCTCTGGCGCGGTTCCTGGAAGACCATGCCCACGGCCTTGCCGCGGACTCTCGCGAGCCGCGATGAATCGAGGCCGGCCAGCTCTTCCCCCGCAAGCCGGATGCTGCCGTGAACATGTGCCTCCGGCAGCAGGCCAAGGATGGCCATGGCGGTGAGGGATTTCCCCGCCCCCGATTCGCCGACAATGCCTAGCGTCTGGCCCTGGCGGATCTCGAAGGAGACATCCTCGACCGCGGACACGGCGCCTCGCGGGCCGCGCAACAAGATGGTCAAGCCTTCAACCGCAAGGGTTGGTGTACTAGCCAAGGTCATCCCGGCGTCACGCGCCAGGCATCGACAACCTGTTGCACTGTCGGTATGCGGGCGAAAGCGTAGCTCATTTGCTCGATCGAGCGCTCGTATCGGGCTGAATCCCATTCGGCCGTTGCGTCGCGCACGACGTACACGTCGAGTCCGCGATGCGCGGCGTCGCGTGCAGTGGACTCGACGCAGATAGAGGTCGTCACGCCAGCAAGTATCAACTGGCGGGTGCCCAGCCGCAGCAGGGCGGCATCGAGTACCGTCCCGTAGAAGGCACTGTAGGCCAGCTTGTACAGCACGACCTCGCCGGTAGCTGGGCAAAGCTCATCGGCGATGGCCGCGTCCCAGTCATTGACGAGCATCATGCCGGTGCCTTGCCGGCGCGTGTTGTGAAAGCTGACCGTCGAAATGTCGGGCGTTAGGCTCACCTTGGCGGCGTGCAGCACCGGCACCTGGCGGCGCCGCGCGGCGTCGATCAAGCGCGCACACGGCGCGATGACGCGCTGGCAGATCAGCGGGTCCGGCGCATTGCGCGCGAACAGGCCTTCGGGGTGGCAATAGGCGTTCTGCATGTCGACGATTAGCAATGCGGCATGTTCAAACCCCGGAATCGGCGGCGAGCCGCTGCCGAGCATGGATGACAAGAGTTTCAAGGTTTTCCTCCGAAATCGAATGTGGCCGGACGGCCGATGGCATCGCGCAACGCGTCGCCGAGCAGGTTGAAGGCTAGCACGGTGGCAGCAATTGCCAGGCCTGGAAACACG
>Ga0209442_1000850_pt1 | contig 17761 bp, 7 predicted proteins | sample LauGreSBDMM110DD_2_FD_187565 | JGI IMG/M metagenome (GOLD analysis project Ga0209442, IMG submission 187565) | Freshwater lake microbial communities from Lake Michigan, USA - Sp13.BD.MM110.DD (SPAdes) (version 2) | ecosystem: Environmental > Aquatic > Freshwater > Lake | place: Lake Michigan, USA...
ACTCTGGCAGCAGTAATTGTACCAGTGGTAGTGGTAGTAAATGTTGGATAATTCAAGCTGGCATCTGAAGTTTCATTAGAGATGGTAACTGCGGCAGTTGACCAACTCAGTGTGCCAGAACCGTTGGTGGTTAGCACTTGAGCTGCTGAGCCATCAGTTGCAGGCAAGGTCCAGGTTAGGTTTGATGCAACTGTAGCTGGGGCTTGAAAGGCCACATAATTGGAACTATCTGAATCTGCCCACCTTAGGTCGCCCTGTGCTTGTAGCTGTGCGTCACCAGCAATTTTAAAAACACCAGTACCACTTGGATCTATGATGATATCTTGATCGTTAGAAGCACTCAGTGTGGTGTTTTGAAATTGAACACCACCAACTCCTGAACCGCCTGCCGATCCTGCCGTTTGTCTTCTACCCATGGTATTCTCCTAGTTACGCTGTTGCGGTTTCAATACCGTAGACCACCGCCGACACGCCAATTGCACTTGAGCGGACCACTAATCTTTTATCTGCATCCATAACAATACCTGTGCGCTCCAACACACCCTTGGCCGATAATGAAGTATCAAATTCAATGTACTCCGAAACGTCCGGGGTTGCTGCCGTTGCCGCAGTGCAAATTGCCACTTGAATAGTGACTGCTGATGCGCTGCGATTGCATATGCTGAGTGTTACCACTGCAAATGTACTGTCTGGTACATCGTATACCGTGGTATTGGTCGCCGCTGATAGATTTGCTACTCCTAGTCTTCCTGTTGCCATAATGTATTCTCCATGTATATATTTATGTTAAAAAGTAATTGAACGCTATCGGTAATCCAATAACCCCGCCTCTGAACTCAAAGACTGCATTCATCTTGATTGGTCCTGTTGTCACAGTAGTTATCACGTTTGAGCTGATAAAAATACTACCTGCTGTCACGGAGTTCACGTTCAAGCTAGCACCACCGCCACCAATTTGGCCTGCGATATATGCTTTGATTGCTCGTTGTGTGGGCACAATATTATCTGAATCAGCGGTAAAGAACGGATCTGTTGAAAATTCCGTGATAGTAGCTGATCCTCCACCCAGTGTTACGTTGCCTAGGTTAAGTTCTTGCAGACCTGAAATATTAAACGCATCTGCATTCAAGGTAGCAACACCAGTGCTTTGTTCAATGGCAAACAAATCGCCAACTCGGAAGTTACCGTCTTGATCCGTGCTTGTAAAGAACACTCGCCCACCGCCTGATTCCACAGCTTCATTTGCAGGAATTGCCGGTTGCAGTGGCAATCCTGGATAATTGGTATCAATAAAACTGCCTGTACCTATGTCTAAGAAGTCGTGTCCAGTGAGTCGAACTTGGCTGTATTTCAGTCGCATAGTGATGGCTGCACCGTCGGGTGGCGCTTCTGATATAGTTAGAGTAGGACTCAGCTGTAGAAACGCTGTGTGAGATCCTTCATTGTCTCCGAGGAAAGTCACCACATTCACTAACTTAAACACTCTGTCAGGTAAATGACTGAATACCACATTGGAACCTGGTGTAGGTCGTTGATTGAGTCTGCGGCTGGCCACAAACGTGCCAGATTGAAACAGATCTGAATAACCATCACCGGTGTTTACTTCACCGCTGCCTGTGACAAACTGTGTGCCTCTGTTCACAAAGCTAGGATTAGCTAATACGCCACTGTTCTTCCTCACTGTTACAGGAGATTCAAATGTGTTGTTGGGATCAGTGAATGTGATTGTAGGCACAGTGGTATAGCCTGATCCAGGTTCTGTGATATTGACCTGGAACAGTTTTTCAGCAGCCACTTTGGCTCGACCTCTAGTTGTGGCTCCTGTTCTGATATATGTGGCTACAGTACCAGTGCTGGCCCCAACTCCCACAAACAAGCCGTATCTGTCTCTATTACCAAAAGTGATTGAGTTGAAACCGCTGGCTGCTGTAGATGTGGTTCTTGTAGTCCAAGTAATGCCATCTGGTGATGTTGCTGCTGCTGTGGATTCGCTCACAGCAAGGAATACTCCTTGGCCGTAAGTGACTTTGTACCAATCTGCTGTGGCCGGTAGTGTGCTGGCTGTCCAAGTTATACCGTCTAGACTATAAGCTGCAATTGCGCCGTTGGTATTTGAAATAGCAACAAATCTGTTGTTACCGTAGGCAATGCTTTCCCAGTTTGATGAACTAGGCAATGCACCTGCAGTCCAAGTGCCTGTGACTGTGGTTGAAGTAGCATAATTGGCCACTGAGCTACCTCTCTTTATGGCTACAAATCTGTTTTTACCGTAGGCAATTGCTGTGAATCCAGTTGTGGTCAACGTTCCAGTTTGATCCCAGTTTTCGCCGTCGTTACTGATTCGTACTGTGGTTACATCACTGCTGACTGCCACGAATTTTTGTGCACCAAATGCCACATCAACCCATGCAGCAGACGTTACCATGCTAGTTGCTGACCAAGTAATACCGTCGTCACTGTATGCGCCTTTGGTGTTAGCGGCAACTCCTGCTACTGCTACGAATCTGCTGACTTTACTTAAAGAAGAATTGTCGTCAAACAGGCCTGCAGCCATAGCTGACCAGGTTTCCACACTAGGCATCAAGCTGGTTCTTGTGGTCCATGATACTCCGTCTTCTGAGGTTGCACCTACTGTGCTACTTCCTCTTATTGCCACATATCTACCACCTATGCCGTAGCCTGAATGATCAAAGTCTATGATAGCGCCTGTGGTTGAATTCACTGCTGTGATTGTGATCACTAGATCATTAGTAGTTGTGGTGCCGCCTAGGCTGGTACCTAAAATTGTTATGGTTTGCAATCTAGTATAACCTGTGCCTGCAGCCTGCACAGATGGTGTGTATTTCCATCCATTGCGTATCACTGTGAAAGTAGCACCTAAGCCGGAACCTGTGTAAGTACCTGTTAGTGTGGTATACACTGCGGCGGTTTCACCGTATTTCACTGCGGTCCAGTCTCCTGAAGTTGGCAGTGTGGCCGCTGTAGAAGTATAGCCAGGTGCAGTAAATGTGACTCTTGGTTCAATGATATATGTGGTAGACGCATCGGGTGATGCAATTGTTGTGCCTGCTATTAAATGATCAAATCCTGCTGTGCCGTCTGATTCTTTGATCAATCCGGCCACTTTAGTACCTGAATTATATGTGTTGATGATACCAAACTGGCCAACGCCTGCACCACCTGTGATCACAATTTTCATACCTATGTAAGCAGTGCTGGATTCTCCGTCTGTGGCAGCAATGGTAACAGACGTTGATGTACCACCCTGTGCAGTGTTGGAGTTGGTGATATAACCAAAGCCTCCGAGATTGCCGTCGGCCTCTGGAGCATTGGTACTGTCATCTATAAGATCCAACATGCGAATTTCAAATACAGCATCGTCACGGAACTCGTCAGTTTCAACAACTTGTCCGCTGCCACCACCTGTGAGCGTATAATTAACTTCTGTGTAGTCTATACCTGCATTTTGGAATTCTATTTGTAGCAGTGCAGATCCATCAGTGATAACACGATCAATTACTGCTTCAAACTGTAGTCTGTTGTCTACTATGCCGGTGTCTGGTGTTTCCGTTGCGTCAAATCCTTCTGCCACAGAACCAAAATCACCATAGGAATTGTTGCCGTTGGTAGCTCTGATTCTGCCGCCGTTTTCTGCTAGATATGCTATGTGATTGTAGTAAGCAAACACAGAAACAAGTTCTGCACGACCATTATTGGTAATCCATGCGCCGATACCGTCGCTGAGCACCTGGGTGAAGTCATTGCTAACTATGGAATCGTTGCCACCATTATGTAATGCACCATCAATTTTTTGACCAATGCAAGCTGTGCCCAATGTGGTCACACCCTGTACATATGGTGAACGTGTGATGATCCATGTGCGATAATCTTCTGGGCCCCAACCTGGATCAAGACTTGCGTATGCTCCTGCACTCACTCTTGATGTGCCAAATTCATTAGGTGCCAACAAATCACCAGTTAGTCCCTGTAGAGTTTGATCTCTAACTCCGGTGCTATCACGTAGATAGTACATGTCCTCTTCTAGGCTACCTGTGACACTGTTGGCATAATATCTAGCTGCATATCTAGATTTGTAATTACCTGGATATTTCAAATCGTACTTGAGTGCATCGATATAGGTGTTGACATCTCTGAGGCAGGCTGTGCTGCTGTAATACAAAGCCACGGTCATCGAACCACTGCCGTCGGTGGCAATATCAAACGCTGTGTTTGAATCTCTTGTGGTGGCAATCTTAAAAGTAGTTGCACTCACCACATTCTGTACATAGTAAGTGGTAGTTGTACTCACTCCGCCAATAGTACCTGTGAATCTTATAGCTGCGTTTCTTGTCATCCAAGAAGTAGATGAGCAGGTGAACAAGTCAGTGGCTGCTGTGGCAACGGTAACTGTGGTAGTATATGTGGAATCGATGTAAGCATCAATTTCCGCAACTATATAATCTCTGTTGCGCTCTAATTGCAGCACAGCATAATCAACCATTCTATTACCTGTGGCGCAACGACTGCCTTCATTGGTAGCGCCGTAGAGGATATCATCTACCAAGGTCATTAGTGTTTCAATACGAGCCTGTGCAGTAGCATTGCCGCCTACATTGGCTATGGCTTCTGTCTTGGCATTAGTTAATGCATCTCTAGTGATAGTTTTTTGGTTACCGACAAATACTTCTGATGCTGATGCTCTTAGGTATGAGTATGCTGCTTCTCTAGTTTTAAAGTTGCTGTTAAACATGAAGTCAAACATCACAGCTTCTAATATCAATCGAGTATCTCTAATACACTTGGTTTGGAGATATAGAATCTTAGCTGTAACCCCATCAGTTTTGTAGGCACTCGGGAATATTGCATTAAAGGCAGTACCGCCCGACGATAAGCAAGATACAGTGATACTTGTTATGTTAACAATATCACCTGCTGCTAGACCGTGTGTTGCAGTGGTTACTATCGCATACCCTGTAGATTCGTTGTAGACAAAGTTGCTAATTGCCAAGGTTGAACTATCAGACTTAGTTACTGTTCCACCGCTGACATATGTATGTACTAGATTGGTTTTTCCAACGTATATTCTAAAATTTGTTGAAGTCAATGATGTTTCATCTACCACAAAGTCAGTGTGCCATGCTACTGCATTTAGGTCATCTACAACATTTTGAACAATGGTTTCTTGTGCAGCATCTAATGTGTTAGCTGCTGTGATCAATGCAGTGGTTGATGTAACAGCGTTAGTTGCAGTTGGGTAATCAATAGTTTCAAGATCAATGGCAAGACCGCTGCCGTTGGTAAACGTTGTAAGTGTTCCAGCACCGTAGGTAGCTGCCAAACTAAATGTGTTGGCACTAGCGACTGCCGACACCCAATATTTGACCCCGTTGACTAGTCCGTTGGCGGTGATTCTTGGAATTACCGCATCTCCTACTGCCAAACCGTGTGCAGTAGATGTGAATGTATTTGTACCTGCAATGGTGGTCACATTGATCTGAGGTGTTGTAGCCTCAGTGGAATCACCTTGTATGATATTGGTAATGATGTCTACCAATGCTCCCACTGTGACATTGGCAGCGGCTCCGCCTGTTAAATTAGTACTGTCAGTCCATTGAGTGGCAGCGTTGCCTGTGGACTTTGTGACTGAGGTATTAGCGATAATCTCCTGCACAATGATTTTTAGTCTGCCGTAGGCAGCAACAGTGGCAGCAATTTCTGTGCTGTCAATCTGTAATGTTGTACTGTTATCGCCGTCAAAGTAGGCTGTGCCAGCTACTAACGTGGCCCAAGTTCCGCCATAGGTCAAGTCATAGCCCATGGCATCAACAATAAATGCCACATCACGTTTGCATTTGGTTCTAGAATATTTCACTGCGGGGAAATTCACTGTCAAATACGCAGTAATTTCTTCTTTGATAAATTCTTTGTTTTCACGCAGCAGTGTTCTTGCATCGCCAAACCCTGTTAAGAATGCAGTATTATATCCTGTGGGGTTCGCAGAACTCTCCATGAACGTAGAGCTGATCTTGAAATCAATTTGATGCTGCATGACTCTGACCAACTGTGCAGCATCAGCTGCTTCGTCAGTGCTGGCATATGGGAATACTGCACTTTGAACTGTGGTATTACCTGAGCTTTCTGTGACGTTGGTTCCTCGTACGATCTGATCAACCACTGTTTGCAATCTAGTCAATGCACCTACGCTGTAGCCTGCATCAGATCTATTAGTCTGACTGCCTGCAGGTCCTGCGTTGGTCGAACGTAGTTCATCACCGATCACACAGGTCTGTTCTGGTACAATAATAGGCAGTGTTTCACGATATTGACCTGTGGCAATTCTTATAAGATTGCTAGGACTGTATCTTGCTGGTACACTGGCTATAGCAGCAGCTATCTGAGGTGCTGTAACCGCTGCTACTCTAGCAGTGATAGCATTTGTGATAAGTGTAACACTTGCTGTTACTGTGGTCAATGCAGTAGCTTCTGCTGTGAGGCCGCTGTTGAAATATTGAGCCACTGTGGCAGTGGAATTGTCGCCGTTCAGTGTCTGATAATTTATTGTTGGAGCTGTCTGTGCCAAAACATTGCCGACAACTGTGAGCATGTAGTTGTAGGCAGCTACGGATTTGGTTCCTTCGGTAGTCAACCCTGGATATGCTTCTGTCTCACCTGGGCTGAGTCCGCCAATCAATGAATTGGCCACTCCACGTGATTTAATATTACCACCATGGCATAAATCATAGATCACTGCATCTAGTGTAAATCCTACATCTCGCTCACATTTAAAATCATCGTAGACAAATCCAATAAATGGTGCAATGTTGTTGGTGATTTGATTCTGTATAAATTCTGTGACTTCGCGTTGGACAAACACACGATTCAATTCCAGCAGATATCGTGCATCGGGATTTCTAGGACCACGTTCTACCTGTTCACAGGCATAGCGAATGGTCTTGAATGGTTTGTCCCAAGTTCTTCCATGCACGGGTGAAGGTAGATCTGTACCTGTGGTTGCTACAAAATATGTGTGGTCTGTTTCGCCTAAGGTGACCCATTCTGGATCAATACCTGTGGAAACCAAGACCTGTCCTTCTCTGCCAATTGGCAGTCTTGTAGGACCTGCACCGCCATAGTAGACCAAATCGCCTCTTACGGAAAGAATATCAGTTTCAGAACCCACACTTAGTAGACTCCAGTATGTGCCGGTGCTGTCTTGATCAGGTCTACTGTAAACCTGTCCGCCGCCTGCTGCACCTACTGTGGATCCGTCGTCGCCTTCTGATCTGTGAGATAACAAACAGATATAGGCGTTTGCGCCAAATCTCACAGCGTCACCTAGCAGATAATCTCTGTCATCTGACCATAGACCTTGCCAGCTGATACCAGCATTGAGTCTTGACCAGTATGTGGTGTTTGGTGGTTCTGCCGATACAGTAGCAGTCATTGTGCCTGCGGCATCTGCAGTGATATTGAAGGTTGTGCCGCCTGGAGTGGTGCTGACTGTGATGTTACCTGCTGCCACAGTTTTCACATAGTATCTGGCAGTGGTAAACACATTACCAAATGTTGTGCCAGTAAATCTCACTGCCATGCCTACTACTATGCCTGTGGTTGAGGCTATGGTAAATGTATCAGTGGCTGCGGTTACCTCTGTGACAGTAACGGTAGTTGAAGGAGCATCTTGTGCTGCCAAATATGTGTAGCCGCCTATAGATACCACTTCGCCTATCTTGTATGATGTAGTGTTGGCCCATGCAGATTGAAATTTAAATCCTTCTGTGTACAGGTCCCAATCTGTTGTTGTGATTACAGGAGTCGCTGCTGCAGATGCAGCAGTATGCACAGTTTTAGCTATGTATTGATTACCACCGTAAACAACGATGTCGCCTGGTTGATACAGAGTTGAATTGCTCCAGGTGTTTTCAAATTCAGTGCCTTCATTGAACTGAGTCCAACGACCTGCTGTGCTGTCGGTTAAGAATGCAGCATCTGCGGTATGCTGAATAGCACAGATCCACAGGCCAGCGCCGTATTTGACTACATCATTGAGTTTGTATCTAACAGCAGTGGTCCATGTGCCTTGGTATTCTACGCCAGGATTAAATGTATCCCATTTGGCTTGATCTGCTTCTAGTCCTGATGCTGCGGTAGCAGCTGAAGTGTGGTAAAGGTTACACACATAGGTGTAACCACCGTACTTGACTAGATCATTTACCTTGTAACGGGTAGACACTGTCCAACTGGTTTTCCAATCGAATCCTTCTGCATACACAGTCCATTTGGCTTGGTCTGCTTCTAGACCCGACGCTGTGGTAGCAGCAGAAGTGTGGCTGTCGTTGCAAATGTATAAGAGGCCGCCGTACTTGACCACGTCGTTGAGTTTGTAGAAAGTGCTGACATTCCAGTCGCCGGTCCACGATTGGCCGTCGCTCATCTGATTCCATTTGGTTGGACTGTATTCTAAATCTGTGTTGAAATCTGCACCAGAAGTATGCCCTATCGCACAAATATATGTACGAGCACCGTATCTAACAACATCATCAATATAATATGTTGTTGCCGCGGTCCATGTATTCTTCCATACAAATCGAATTCTACCTAATTTAAATTCTGCCATTTTCTACTCCGTATTCTATATTTAGTTTGTTATGTGGTTCAATCGAAAGACCTGTAAAACATTGTTTGTGCTAGCATTATACCAGTTATTCCAGATAGTGCACCATTAAATTCTGCTAATACCGGCACTATAATACGCAACCCCGCAGTGCTGTTGATTCTATCAGGACCTACTAGGATAGTACCAGCAATAAAACTGCCCACTGCAATTTCCGATCCGCCAACGCTGAGTCTTCCAGCAAGGTATGCTGCAATAGCACGTTGAGTTGGTACTATGTTGTTGGAATCTGCTGTGAACAACGGGTCTGTGGAAAACTCTCGGACCACCGCACCAGTTCCACCTACTCTAATTCCGCCCAATCTCAATTCTGTCAAGCCTGCTAGATCAAAGAAATCAGAACTAATAGTTACCACCCCGGTGCTCTGCTCAACAGCAAATAACTCGCCAGTTCTAAAGTTGCCGCTTTGGTCGGTTGAAGTATAAAACACCCTACCTCGATCCAACTCTACTACTTCGTTTTCTGGAGCAGGTTCATAGAATCCCGAATACAGCAATGGATAATTGGTTTCTTCAAAATTGCCTGTGCCTATGTCTAGAAAATCGTGTCCTGTAATTCTGCATTGGCTAAACTGTGATCTAATTGTGACTGCTGTGAGATGTTGTAGATTATCGCGAACTTTGATTTCTGGCGTAACACGTATTCTGGCAGCTAGCCCTCTATCAGTGAGGCCTATCTCTTCAAGGGCCACTAATGTGTATGATCCGGTCAACCCTGTGATTACTAAATTAGCACCAAGGGTTGGATACGTCGTCAAATCATTTATCACAATAAGTTTGCCAAAAGGAATGACATCTGCAAATCCGTTGCCTGTGACTGTGACTGTGGTACTGGCAGTACGGTATCCTAGACCGCGATTGATCCAACTGGTACTGCCTATAACACCATCAGCTGTTCGAGATTCGATGACTGCGTTGGTTCCATTGTTGGGATCAATAAACGTACATGAAGGTCCTTCTGTGTATCCTGAGCCTGGATCCCACAGTTTCACTGAGCGTATGATTCCAGAACTTAGTGTGACTCGTCCCAATGCTCGTGCACCTGTCTGTATTTTATTGAACTTATCTGTGTTGTCAATAGCTATCCACATTGGTGTGCTTTTGCCTGCTGTGGAATCTCTGGCATCCACATGTGGATTACCAAATGCCACGCTGACCCATTCTGCGGACGAAGCCAGGGTTCTTGATGTCCATACCACGCCATCTGCAGACTGAGCTGCATAATTAGTAGGCACTTCTACTGGATCTGCGAATACATCACGTCCGCCTGTGTCACCTATGGCAAAGAATACTCCTTGTGCATAGCGAATCTTCTTCCAGTTATGGGCTGAGCTGCCGTCTTGTGATGGCATGGTGGCTGGCAACCAGTCTGCGCCGTCGAAACTATAAGCAACATCGCCCGTGTTAGTTATAGCAACAAATCTGTCGTTACCGTAGGCAATGCTGACCCATGCTTTGGCACTGGAATCTGCGATCACGTCCATGATGAATACATTCCACGACCATGTGTTCAGTGTGGAATTGTATGTGCCCTTGGCCACAGTGTTTCCATTGTTGCCTAACACCACATACGTATTCTTTCCGTAGGCTATATCTGTCCATTCGTTGATAGTGGAATCACCTGATGGCAGAGTCACTGCCGACCAACTAGTTCCATTCAAACTATATGCTGCTGAATTTGAATCAGTGGCCACTGCGATGAATAACCCGCCGCCATATATAACTGAATTCCATAGTCGTGATGCCGGCATGGCTCGGGTTGTCCAGGTTATACCGTCGATTGAGCTAGCCGCAACATCACTGTCTAGACGTATGGCTACAAACAGATGATTGCCCACGGTAGGGTACTGAACTCTACCCGCTGCTAGACTCTTCCAATCGCCTGCGGTCGGCATATTAAACTGATTCCATTCAATGCCGTCTTCACTGTAAAGTGCAGCTGATCCGCCTGAAGCAACTGCTACAAATCTTCCGCTGGCAGCTTCGTTGTCTTCTCCTGTGCCGTAGGTTTTTTGTTGTGCAGCTAATATCGAGTTGGTGCTGTCGTCGCTGACATCATTGACTAGAATAATTAAATCATTAAGTGGAGTTGCGCCGCCTAGGAGATTACCATCAATGGTTAGTAGCTGCCCAGCTTGATATCCCGCACCACCGTTGTTGATAGTTAGAGTATAATCCCTGCCCTGCTTTACCACATCAAATGTGGCCAAGGCTGCTGCAACATCTACAGTTGTACCTGTGCCGGGCTCGTTAACTGCTATGCCAGTATAGGATTCGGTGGTATCACCGTAGATTATGTCTTTCCAGAGAGTACTAGTTGGTACAACGATCTCTTGTGCTGCATATGTAGGAGCTGAAAATATCACTCTGGGTTCTATTCTGTATGTAGTATTGGTCAGCAAAGGTACTGTGAGGGATTTGCCCGGAACCACGTGATCCCATCCTGGCTGATCATCTGATTCTCTGTATACTGTTACCACTTTAGATATATTGTCGTAGGCAGTGATATAGCCATACTGTCCTGTACCTGCTCCGCTGGTAAGAATTATACGCATGCCAAGATATTGTGTTATAGAATTTGCATCATTGGTAGCTATGGTAATAGTAGTAGCCGTGCCGGTCTGGGCGTTGTTCTGTACCAGGATGTACCCACCCCCTCCTATGGACTGCGCAATGGTTGCAGTGCCTGCATTGGCATCTAGGATCCTAGCTTCAAACACAGCATCATCTCGAAAATCTTCAAATACCACGCTGGCATTGACACCTGCTCCAGTAAATTCAGCTGTCGCACTGGAATAGTCTTGTCCTGCATTGGTCCACTCTAAAATCTGTATTTCGTCAACAAAGTCTCCGGCAAACGCTGCTGCCACTATGGCCTGCTGTGCTCTGGTATAGTTTCTTGCAACTTGCGGTACTTCAGTGGCGTCGATGCCGTCTGCAATTGCTCCGTAGCTACCGTATGAGCTGTTACCGTTGGTGGCTCGGATTACTCCACCATCTTGTGCCAAGTATCCGATGTGTGCATAGTATGAGAACACAGATACCAATTCAGCTCGGGCATTGTTCAACACCCATGCACCGATGCCATCGCTGAGTACTTGGGTAAAGTCATTAGACACTATAGATCTATTGCCACCACCATGCAAAGCGCCGTTGATTTTTTGTCCAACGCAGCCTGTGCCTATGGTGGTCACACCTTGAATATATGGAGAGCGGGTATCGATCCATGTGCGTGTGTCTGCAGTACCCCATCCTGGATCTAGTGACACATATGCGCCCCCTAATGGAAGTTGATATAATTCAAATGCCACCGGAGGACTCAGTGTTGACTCAAGACCTTTCAATGTGCAGTTTCTGATGCCTGTGGCATTTCTCACATAGAACATGTCTTCTGTGTCGGTACAACCTAGCACACTGTTTCTGTAGTATCTTGCTTCAAACAACGATTTATAATTACCGGTATAGATTATGTCATATTTCCAGGCGTCTATATATCTACGCACATTTGTTTTATATAACTCTATGTCGAATACGTATGCGGGGTATGTTGCCTGCATATACGCCACGGCTTCTGCAGCCAAGAATTCTTTGTTGGCTTCTAGTTGTAAAACAGTGTTGGCATATGTTTCAGTTGTTACCGCAGTGTTTGTGCCCACTAATGTTGGTGGTAAACCTGTTGAATTAATATAAAAATTAATATAGGATATCATGTTGGCAATTTTAGCCTGAATAGCTATTGCAGCAACACTGCTGGTAGCTCGAGGTTGTATCACTTCGTCATAAATTTGATTGCCGAGGGCATCATACTGCACAGGATTAAATGGCACAGATACTGACTCAGTTACGATTACAGGATCTAATATATTACCTGCAGATTTTGCAGGACTAATTGCTGTTCCTGCTACAATCGCCTGTATTACTCCTGAGAGTCTATTCAATACTGCAATGGTATAGAGACGATCTGTTGTAGATACTATCGATGGAGACGGTTTGATAGTTGTGGATCTCAATTCTGCGCCTAGGACCACAGTGTTGCGTGGTACTATGATAGGGGTAATCTCTACATATTCTCCCACTGCAACTTTAATAGTGGTGTTACCGGCAAACCCGTCATCCGCGTGTTCGCAGGCGTAGCGTATGGTTCTCCAAGGAAGGAACTGACTTGTACCACTTTCTGGATCTGTGTCATCATCAACACCATTTACACTCACATATCTCACTCTAGCAAGATCGCCCCAGTGTGCATAGTCAACTCCGTTTTGGTCGTTGACTATGACTACTTGGTCAGACTCTCCAATAGGTACAGATGTAGGGCCAAATGAGCTACCGTCTCCTTGCAATGTCCTTGAAAGATCAAAGGTCAGCAGATCTCCTCGTTGACTCATGCCAGACAGTTGGCCAGCCTGTAGAATTAGATCCCAATAGAAGAAACCCGATCCGTTGTCCCCTGGAAGATTTTGATCAGCAGCGGTGTGTTCAAAATTACAGGCATATGTGTTACCAAAATATACCACTATATCGTTGACACTATAGATGTTGTCTAGAGTCCATGAGCCGCGCCAAGATTGAGACGTGGTAACTACTTCCCAATTTCCTGCATCTAAATAATCCAATGAACTGCCATCGTTGGTGGTATCTGCTGTGGCTACATAGAGATTTCCTCCTCGTCGCACAACATCGCCAATTTTATAATCAACATCTGAATTCCATGTACCTACAAAATTCACTGCCTTGGATAATAGTGTCCAGTTTGCAGTGTCTTCTACTGGGCTTATACTGGCGTAATTGTTAGCGGCAGCTACATAGAGATATCCACCATGTCTAACTATGTCTCCGACAGCGTAGTAAACTGTGATGGTCCACGAGTTGTAAAAATTCTGTCCAGAAAATTCTGTGACAAAGTTAGCATTTGTTATATATGATGTTGCAACATGTCCTATAGTGCAACGTAATACGCTTCCACCGTACTTAACTAAATCGTTAGCACGATATCTTGTAGCTGCGGTCCATGCGCCAGCATAGGCTATACCTTCGTAATAGACCTGCCATAACTCGCCTGTGCTGTCATCTTGAGTATCATTGTTACCTATCTCTAATCCTAACGCTGTAGTTGACGATGTATGTCCTACTATGCAACGATAGACCACTCCGTTGTATCTTGCTATATCTCCGATGCCGTAGCGTGTGGCAGGAGCCCATGCTGATCGCCAATTGTCTGCAGAAAGATACACGGCCCAATTTGCTAAGCCGGCATCAAATGTGGCTGCTGAAGTATGGCTAGCAACGCATAGATATATCACTCCGCCATATAAAGCAAGATCGCCTGGATTATATAAAGTAGTGATAGCCCAAGCAGCTCTCCATGCGTAGCCGTCGGTCATTTTCAGCCAGGCAGGTGTTGGCGCTGTGTCGTTTTCGTTGGCTAGATATATTTGATCAGCGGAAAATGTTGCAGCGGTGTGTTGACGTTGGCAGATCCATGTAGATCCGCCGTATCTTATCACATCATCACGATTGTACACCGTGGTTGTACTCCACGAGTTTCTCCATGTATATCTAATTCTACTGATTCTAAATTCTGCCATAATTTATTCCGTTTTAACTTGAATGTCCGGTAGGATAGGTGTATCCCTGATTTATTCTTTGTGTTAGTCTTCCCTGATTGTCGATGTAGTACAACATGTTTCTGTTGTCCCAGCGATATTGAGTCCACACCAAATTATCATATTCCACTTCGTGATCTTGTGTGATGCCGTCAAAATAGTCAATCCCTGGTTCAAAATCTTCAAAGTTTTCATCTGGTGCGCCGGGAAGATTTAATTCGATGCTGTCTTTGTCCTTGAGTTGATCACTTCTTAAAAGAAACAGTTCTCCGTCTTGATTCCTGCGCAGGGCATACCAATACCTTGGTGAATCTCCTAGTGCTTCATCTGGGCTTTGACCTAAATAATATGGGCTTGGCATAATATATCCTTATGATATTTCAACATAGCTGATCACAACATCCACGCTGTCCTCGGTATCTGTTTCAATCCGAATTCCCGATGTTGCAGGTAAAATTAATTTTTCACCTTGTGTGATAATTTTGGCCGTAGTGTTAGGCGCTATGATAATACCTCTCACATAGGTAGCTTGCGTAGAGTTTTCGTCAACTACATACATGTTGACAACCACAGTGTCATAGTCAGTGACGTTGGCAATATTACAACCAATCACAGTGGCTCTAACTCCTTCTTGAATCTGTAACACATCTACCGGTGTAATACCTACTGATGTTGTGACTGCGTGTCTAAATAGGGTTGGCATTTTATTTTTATCCTAGTGCAATAGCAAATGATGCTGAAATGTCGTTGGCACCAACTTCTGAAACAGCTCCTGATGCACCTGCTGGAGATGCCCATGATATACCGTCCCATATTTCTAAAGCCTTTGAGTTTGTATTATATCTGGTCATACCCAACACTGCATATGCAGTTGGGCGCTCTGCGTCGTTGCCCCTAGGTGGAACAAAACCGTTGGTGCCTTGTATCTTGAAATATCCTGTGCCGCTCTGTGCTATTTGTGTAATTGCATTTGTAGACACATTTGTAATAACATTATCTACTATACGGAAATTGCCTAATATCACCCCACCCGCACCGTTTCCGTCAATGTAAAGATCCTGACCAGTAGTAGTAGTGATTTCGTTGTCACGGAACATCAGGTTTCCAACATCCAGCGTTGGAACATTTAATGCAGTTGTAAAAAACTCATTAACGTAAATAGCTCGCCATCTATATGTGGCGGATCCTAAATCGTAAGTGTTATCAGTTTCTGGTACTAGATCACTGCGAATGCTGGCGTTGATCACAATGTTGTCTGTGAGAGCATCACCAATGGTTATATTACCACCGATGACTATATTTCCAGTGGCATTAACATTGCCTGATACCACGAGATTTCCGGTGATGTTGGTATTGGCTATGATGTTAACTGTGCCTGAGCCGTTGGGATCAATTTCTATCGAGCTGTTGCTGACAGTGGTTGATATGATGTTGCCCTGCAATTGTAGATCGTCTATCTGCAGTCTTGAATGATAAACTGTGGCTTCGCCTGCTGCTGCTGCAAAATTTATGGTGCTGGAATCACTGGTGATTGTGTTACCAGTGAAGTGTAGGTTTCCGATATTTAATTGATTGTCTACGGTGATATTTGTAGACCGGGTGTGTCCGTTGACATCGAGGTCAACCGTAGGGGTCGCTGTGCGTATTCCGATTCGAGAATTCACAACATCTAGATAGAGTAAGTCTGTCTCGAATGCCAAATTTTCGCCTGCGCGAAGAAGATTTGACTTCAAGAGCTGACCGGAAATGCGACCGATAGCCATTAGCTCTCCAATTTACCCGGTGTTACACCGTTAACCAGATTCTCAGCTTGCGCTCTTTGCCGGTTTACCGCAGTCGAATCCTGCAAAAATGGTCTTTTCTGCAATTAAACTTATTTATCAATTTTGGCATTATCCCAGTATAGCACTGTATATAAATCCAAGATCTTCCATGAACTGTTGCGTGACAAGATCGCCGCCGCCGGTGGCTATCAAATACACTGAGCCATCATAACATTCGAGATATTGTTCAGTGACATTCCATCGAGTTTCGCCTAGTTCAGGACTTGCAGGTCGTTGTCCAGATGTACCTGCAGGGATCACAACACCGTTGTCTCCCATAAATCTTGTGTACCCGATCCCAGTACTGACAAAAGTTAGAGGTGTATTTAAAAGATTGGTAATATCGTTGTTCTGCCATTGTGTGGCTTCTATGCGTGTGATACCGGTAAACGGCAATAATCGCACGTCATCATTGCTCTGCGTGGCTGATATTTTATTAATTATTCCATCAAGAGTTAATTGATCACTGATTGTAGCGGACAACGGTACGATGCCGCTTCCGGGCCATGCACCAGTTGTGATATAAGTCCAATCGGGTGCATGAGATTGACTCCAACGTCTTGCAGTAGAATCACCTGCGTCGGCTCCCATAGCAAATGTAAGATCATCTCCAGGTATAATACTCTGTGTGAAATCAGTGTTTATGGTCACGGTGTCAAATGTTTGGTTATCACCAAAGGTCAGTGTGCCTTGATTTGAGAGATTGCCGCTGATATTAATATTTCCGCTGACTGCAAGATCCCCGGTGATGTTGGTATCGGCTCTTAACTCTACTGTGCCAGAGCCATTGGTGTCTAACACTATGTTGCTGTTAGATATACTAGATATAAGATTGCCATCTAGGATAAGATTGTCTGTGCCAAGTCTATCATGAAAGATGTCACCGCTGCCGTTGATATACACATCAATGCCGCCCACGCTGGTAGAAATAGTGTTAGGAGCATTAAAACGCAAATTACCCGGAGCAAGTTGAGTGACTGCTGTGAGATCATCGGTGTAAATGTTGTTGTTAACATCAAGAGTGTAAACAGGAGACGAGTCTCTTATACCAATCTGTTGATTGGTTACATTAAGATACAGTAGATCAGTTTCAAACGCAAGGTCAACACCGGCACGTAACAGATTATCTGTGAGTACCTGTCCACCTATGCGCCCCAATTGACTCATTGTTAGTTGGCGTATCCGTAGTATACAGTTACGTAGACTGGATTGCCGCCTCCTCCGGTGTTTGGTATTGCTGATGTAAATGAAAGGTAATATCCAGCAACTCGCACTTTACCTGTGCCTGTGGGTGTTCCGCCACTTTTTGTAAATACCGTTCCTACTGTGTTAGCACCTGCACCAGAAGTGGTGAAGTCCGTGGTTCCAACTGCGGTGATCACATAATCAGTACCGTTGTTGGCACTGCTTAATGCAGTGGCGTTGATTTCAGCGCCGGTGCCTGTGCTGGTAGGATTTTGATTTATTGTAAAGTTAGTGGTAGAAATCTGCATGACATTTTCTACCAACACAAGTACGTTGTCTGCGCTGGCAGCATATGACGCTGCAAATGTTGTGTTCAACGGCCCAAAAATAGTAGCTACACCGTCTCCTGGACCCAGTGTTTGTTTGGTAATAGCAGCAGCAAAAGGACTGGCTACAGTGACCCAAGCACCGCCTAC
>Ga0209442_1000852_pt1 | contig 17719 bp, 5 predicted proteins | sample LauGreSBDMM110DD_2_FD_187565 | JGI IMG/M metagenome (GOLD analysis project Ga0209442, IMG submission 187565) | Freshwater lake microbial communities from Lake Michigan, USA - Sp13.BD.MM110.DD (SPAdes) (version 2) | ecosystem: Environmental > Aquatic > Freshwater > Lake | place: Lake Michigan, USA...
GCAGCGGCCACTGCCAAGCCATCTATCCAAAACTGATCGCCGGGATGCGGGCCAATAATGGGAAGGTGCAAGCGCTCTGCCAAATCGGCGGTGGCGCCGGCATGGTCTAGGTGGCCGTGGGTGATCCAAATCTGTTCTAAGTTCACTTTTAATTTCGTGATCGTATCTAGCAGCAGATCAAGGTCGCCACCTGGATCAATGATCGCGGCTTGTCGTGTTTCGTCACACCAAACGAGTGAACAGTTCTGTTGAAACGCGGTAACGGGAATGGTTTGGTATTGCAGCATGGTAATGGGTGAATGATGAGAACCTTATTTCAATTTCTCGCGATGAAACTTTAAATAGCGCAAATGCTCTGGGCTTAACCATCTTAGATTGAGACTTTCCGATATGCCTAGCAACTTCCTGTTATCGCTAGAAATTTGGTCACTTATGCGTAACTCACCCTCATCACTGAACGAAATCAAAAATTTGTCAAACAACGCATCCAAGTTTGCGCTGAGCAAAAACCCGTTGAACACATCCAAGCGCTCGGCGTCTGTGGTGCAGTCGGCCCAAGGCTTGGCGTGGCTGGCACGAAGGGCCGGAGCCAGCGACAGCCCCGTGACGGCGCAAGCGCCACCCCAATAGTTGAGCATGGCCTGGCGGTAACGGTCTTGCCCCACACGCTGGCGCACCAAGCGCTGCACCTCGGTGTTCAGGCTGTCAGCAGCGGGCAGTGCGGCCAAAGCCTGCTGCACCTGCGTATCAAAATCCACCGCCGCTTGGTTGGGCAGCGACTGGGCCAGCACAGCTGCCCGTTGCAGCCACTGGGCCAATTGCGCGTCGGTAGTGGCCATGTAAGCATCACCAGCGCGGGGCCAGTCGGCAAAGCTGCGGGCTAACTCAGGCGGCAAAGTGGCCGGGCCTTGCACAAGGGCCATGGCATAGCCCGGCGACAGCCAAGACACCTCGGCTTTAGCAGGGTGGCGGGCCGAACCCAAAGTCACAGCAGCGCCGGTTGCCGACACGGTGTGTTCAAAACCGTGGTCGTGACCCGCTTTTTCGATGAGGGCGCGTTTGAGAGGTGTCATTTGATTAGAAAACCCCAATTACTTTTACACACAAAGCCCTGGTTAACCTCGGATAAAAAATCACTTCCTGGCCTTCACGGCCACACCCTCTTGCAACAAGGCCCCGTCCAAAACCGACCGAGGGATCTCATTCATCACCCGCTCACCGAATTCCTTGTTCTTCAGGGTCTCGTACGTCACATCTTTGTAAAACTTGTGTATTTTCATGCCAGAGACCAACCCTTGAGCTGTTGGAAACGTCTGTTCAAGCTCGCCCTGAACATATTCGGAGGCTGCCTCGACGGTGTCCGAAAACAGCCCTTTAAAACGTGGTGGCGGATCGGCCAGCACAGCACGCGCCAGATCGGGCACGATGGATGCCAACACTTTGTCAAGCGCCTCTTGCAAGTCTTTTTCCAGAGCCTCTTTGCAAGCATCTAAATCATTTTGAATATTGGCCAACTCGTCTTCAAATAATTTCAGCTTCGACTTGAGCATTACCCGACCTGCCTGACCGACTGGTACCAAGAATGCCTCGCGGAGTTCTTCCAGCCGCCGAGTCACATCTTGCAGCTCTTTGGGCTTTTCCATTTTGTCCAGCACCTTGAGCGAAGTAGTAACTCGTTCTTTCAGCGCTCTGTCCTGGCTGGCAATCAAGGGCAATGATTTGGGAAGCTGAATCCTGCGGCTCTGAATGTTGAAGCCTTCAAAGGTAAGTTCCACGAATTGAATCAAGGCGGCGTAGACCTGCGTTTGTCGAGCCAAGTCAAATTGCTGGGGCGGTGCAATCTCTAAGGCCCGCTTGACTTTGGCCACTGACTGTTCATCCACCACTTCATTTCCCACCACCGGGTATTCGGGGGCCTGCGTACTTGCGCCAACCGGGGGCAGCTCTGATCGCAAAACCATGACCTGCGCGGCGGTTAGTGCAATGGCATTAAAGGCATCACCATCGGCAGTGGGATCACCCTCGACTAAGCGGGGAACGCTGGCAAAACTCCATCCAGAGTCGTCACATATCAAAGCCCCAATGCGCAAACCTTCGTGATGGCGAAGTGACACACCTGCGGCACGCAACAACTCCACTGCTTGGTGATCGCCATAGCCAAGGCGGCTAACACGAGCCGAAATATCCAGCACGACTTGCACTGCACCCGACCCCAAACGTCGATGGGCAAACGCAAGCGATTGCGCTACAGCCCCCCCAATGCCAGGGGCTGCCAGCACCACATGCTTGTTGGCTGCATCAATCTCATTGCAAATGGACTCTTCGGTCAGTGTGGTGAACAGTGGCATATCGAATTTAAATTGAATAAACAGGACTCAAGAGAACAAGAGTTAATTGGTACGTCATCAACGCCCCTTGAAACCAGCTGGCGGAGACTTGATTTCTTTCATTCGACTTGGCATTAAGGCACCATTGAAATCCCATGGCTCAATTTCAAAAACACTCACGGCCACTTGGTTGCCACCGTGCATGTGCGTGATCAGCTGATCGTGCTTGGTGTAAGGCGCTTGAGCGGTTGAGCCGCCGAACTCGCCGCTGTTGGCCAAGATCACGGGTTGGTACATGTGGAAGCGCAACGCGCCCACCATGTTGTCGAACGTGCCTACGTCTTTGTTGAGGGCCGCGACCAGAAACACATCGGACCGCTCTCGCAAGTCTGCGACCAAGTCAAGATCGGTTGCGTCAAAGCAAATCGCAGCAGCAACCCTGGTTGGCTTTCCGTCCGCACCGACTGGAAACTCCACCAAGGTGACATCTGGGCGATGACCTTTAATACCCAATTTCTGTTCTTCCTTCATTGGGAATTTTTTACCCTGACGAACGTAAACCAACCGTCGGCCATCACCCTTGAGGTGTGTTCTGAGAAGCCAAACCCCTTGGTTGACAACCCCGCCCGCTTTGGCTGAATGAACAAAGGTCAGCCCCGCAAAGATGGTCGCCCTCAAACTGTCCGATAAACGCCGTAAAAATCCAAGGTGCTGTGGGTGGACCGACAGCTCCGGGAAGAGCACCAGATCAACCAATGGATCACCGTTTTCATCTGGCACTTCCTTTGATCGAGAGGCCATCCATGCCCTAACCTGCGCATGGGTGAGCTTGCACATCTCGGCCAAATGCCGCCTGTGAGCAGCCAGCTCTGTTGGTGTCCAGTTCAAGGGGGCTTTGGCATCAAACTCAGCCAGTTTGGGCCGCATGGTCTGCACAACCGCCACACGCATGGGGCGCAAGCGCGGCGCTTCATCCGAAATGGGTATCACCACAAAAGGCGTCTTGCTCCTGTGCCCATACAAGCCACGCAAAACCTTGATTCGCTTATCGACAATTTTCAGCAATTGTTGGGGCGTTTTTACCTTGCCCACGTCATGGGCCACAGCTTCCATCATCAAGGTGCCTGGCCATTGCAAAAGCGCGGTCAAAAACCCTGACAACCACGGCGTCACGGGCTGCCCTTCTGTCAACAGGGCCTGCGGTGCATTGCTCATGCCAAAGCGGCGTTGATACCAAGTGCTTCTCAAACCGCTGTATGGGCTGACTTCATCTCTGATTAACCACTGACGAGCCGTAAAGTCGATATCGCCCACAAATGCAGAGCGCAACAGACGGCCCAACCCGTACATCCACAGCTTGTCAGAGCTGACCCAGTCCGGCTTTTCGTATAGTCCCCACGCAGCCCCAGATGACGCAGTTGCTTTAAAGGCAGAGTTGTCACCAACTACCCAAAAATCTTCAGGCAAGGACGTCAAATCATCCCAAGGCCGAACAACTTTCTTCAGAGATACATCACAGGCTGAGATTCCGTCAGCGAGAAGCCCCACGGATTCGGGAAACTTAATGCAATCTTTGAGAAGCGTCTGCGCCAAAGCCAGCAACCCATTCTCGTTAGCGAACGGGTTATTTTGATTAACCAGTGCCTGCAACAGTGTTGGGTCTGGAGGTAATGACAGCGCCTTACGTTTGCGCAACGACTCTTCGACATAGAGCTTCACGCATTCGGGTAGGTGATCGATCAGCTGTGTTTTGAGTTTCTTGTTCAGACACAACAACTCAACCAGCAAAGTGGGATCTGTTGAGATCAAAAAGCTCGCAACTGCATTTTTAATTTGCGCGGTACAACCTTCAAGGTTGGTCAACAACCAGGTCGCCAGCTTGGCAAGGTCTGGTTTGATTTGCTGAACCACCAAGACAAATGGCAGATACACAAGCAAGTTTTTTTCAGCAACATCTCTGTAGCGCAGCATTTGCTGCAATTTAAGGTAATTCTTAACCTCTTTGAACACACTCTTGAAAACGATTCTTGTTGAAACATCGTTCTGAGAAGACAAGTACAGATAGGCCTGCTGTTGCACATACCAAGGGGCAGCAAGCTCTTTCTGCAGCATCCGTTTAGCGAGTAGCGTCAAGGATTCCCGGTAACCCTCAATGTCCGATCCTTGCGGGTATGCCTCTGCATCACGGTAACCTGTTTCGACTGCCCCTGCCCGCAGCAAATCAGCGATCACATAAAACGCCAAGCGCTTTTTCTTTTCAAGAAGTTGGGTGTCAACAATTTCCACCAGAAAAGGAAAAGCCAGGGGTTCGACCAATTCCACCAAGGATTTTTGTACTGGCTCGAGTAGCTTGGCATGCGGAAACAGATCAAATGCACAGCGCAACAGAATGATCAACGAAGGGTTTCCTGCCCATAGCTTGATAAACCGCCGGGCAGCCCGCTCAAACTCATGCGACAACTGATCGCGGGTCAACACCTTGTCGCCGAGTCGAACAGCATCCTCAGCTGGAGCATCCAGATCAGCCATCGCCAACTGCTCGCGCAGAGCTTTCACTATCCGTGAAGCGACAAACCGCTTAACCGTATCGTCACGAACATCACTGGTTGGCAGAGAAATTTTCGCAAGCGGATGCTTGAAATTTTTTGCCGAAGAATCGTCATCTGACTCAAGCTGCTCTGACAGCCACAGCAAGCCATCCAAACCACCCGCTGTTTCTACCAGGCCATCCAAATCAAATGTCCCACTCAATCCGGCATTCATGACTCGCATCTGCGCAGAAATGCCAGTACCAAGACCTATCGATTTGTAGGCTTGGACCTCCGTTTTACCTTTGTTGAGTTCCAGCAAGCGCATCGCGCCGATTTGGACTTGGTGGTGCACTAAACAATCGTTGATATGACTCTCAACGGCTTCACGAATGGCCCCAACATCAGAACGGATAGGTGCAGACACCACCAATCGAATGTCGTCTACATACCGGCAATAGTCGAGCAGTTCAACACACGTATCGCCAACCGCCATGCTCCCAGTGCACTGCTGCGTCAGCTTGATATCAAATTGATTCAGATAAGCGTTGGCCAAAAAACCCGATGCCACCATGCCTTGCGGCAAACCCAGCGGAATGCAGTCTGCCTCTTCATCCGTGACGAATAATTCCGACTGTGGGCAGTCTTGGTCATCCCAGCGCCATCGATATAGGCGCTCAACGGCACGCCAAAACTGCTCGTGATTGCCCTGCTCACTCGGAGGTAATTGGCGCCCGACCTTTTCACGGTGGGCTTGGTCAATTCGCATCAGCTCTCGTCCTAGCGCTGAAACATCGACTTTGTCAAAAAATGACTTCAGATCGAGCTTCACGACATACAGTTCCCGGACGTGTCGAATCTCCGCGCTCAATGATTGACATACCGCGACCGGGCGAGACAAGAACTTTTGGTAATGCTCAAAGTATTCGCTGTAGCACTTGCTGCTGCCCCATGAGTGATCTGCGACGCTCAGCTCACAATCAACACCTTCGCGCCACTGGCAGTGCAGGCGGTTGCCATAACTGGCTACGCCTCTTTTACGTGCCTCTAACGGCTCCAGTTCAGGACAGCCCTGCGCAGTTTCAACAGCATTGGCCAGACACAGCATCACCGCCGCGTTAAGAACCTGTTCTCGTATGGGCAAATGAGCCAAAGGACGCAGAGGTACACCATCGTCTTTTTCTTTTGGCTTTGGTTTCCAATCTTCCCCCTCAAAAAACCATTTGCAGTTTTTGGGCGCAGGCACCAAACGCAGCGCCTTGGGCTCGTAATCTGCCGATGAAATCTCGGTCGCCCATTTTTTGAGGTCCGCATCCAAATTGACCGCCGAGACATCCAGCTCCAAGACATCGGCATACCAGTTGTGCCGGCGAATGTAGGCGTGAGCCTTTTTCCAAGCCTGGGCAAGCACCACAGTATCACTGAGTAAGCTGAGCTTTGTGCCAAGCTCTTTGTATTCCTCCTTGATGATGGACATTTATGCGGCCTCTCTTGAGTGCAAAGCATCCCACGCCGTCAACACCAGCCGCTGGGTGCGGTACTCGCCAAACTCGTTTAACTCTCCTTTTTTGAGGACACGGAATGTTTCGCTGGGGTAGTCGTCGCCCATGACGTCCGCCGGGTCGAGGATGTAGCGGAGTTCGTCGCGGGTGAGGCCGTAGAGGCGGGCGAAGTAGGCGTCGAGTTCTGCACAGAGTTGGGCGCGGCGTCCGGGGTTGAAGGGAAATGGCGGGCCGTTGTGGCCGAGGTCTTTGGCCCAGGCGGCCAGGTCGTGGGCGGTGTAGGTCAGCTCCAGCACGCGGGGGACGATGTAGGCGAGGTCGTCTTCGGTGTAGCGGTCTGGCGGAAGTATCGGGAGCTGCTTCGGAATATAAAAATTGAAGTTGGCGCCGCCGATCTTTTGTCGCGCAATAAAGTCAAATACCAAACAAGAAATGTTGCCAAGAAACGCACCTGCTTGTTTTGGCAAAACTTTGGGGCCAAGGTGAAGCAGGTGGCCACTGTTCCCGACGCCAACTAAGGGCATCACAGATCCAATCACACTTCGATCATCTGTTGACCGTGCAATTCCGCGCCACCCCATCAGCCATGAGGGTGACGCTGCTTCCAGACATCCCTCCGCAAACACGAGCACTTCATCCACCGTCTGCAGAACCGGGGCACTTTGTACTAGCGGCGCGTAAGGTTTCGAATTCTGAAGCATGCTGGCCATAGACGCATCGTCCACCAAGAACCATCCTGGCTGCTGGCGTTCATTGGCGGCCTCCACTTCGGTTGTGGGCTGACCGGGCAGGTAGTTGTCGTTCAGCGGCTTAAGGCAGGCGGGGTTGTCTCCACACAAGCCCATGGATACCGGCGATAAGGTGTGGGCGAACGGATGGCGCTTGGCAAAGGCTTGCCAAGCTGGGTACACGCCCTGCCCGGGATGCTTTCTAAGCCAGTCACCAAACAGCATCCATGCGATCGTCAAAACGATGCCGGGTTCATGCCTCTCCTTGAGGGCTTTGAGCAGCCCCTCCGGCAATCTGGCCACTTGCAACCAGACTTCGCGCTTGTCCACCCAGTAGCGCGGGGTGACCGCATGGTGGGGGCTGCTTTTCTCGTCCAGGGTGACGTCGCGAGATGGCCAATCTGCATTGGCCATGTTGGCAGTGGGTATGAAGGTGGCGAAGCGGTGGTCAAACTGATGGATCAGCTTGGCTTCGTAAAGGGGGTAACGCTGCGCGGAAGATTCGTTTTGAAACAAGGCGCTGTCCGACGTCATGTTGAACAGGCCTTGGGAAAAACGGATGCCCCACGGGTTGACCTCGGGTGTCACCAGCTTGCGCTTGCTGCCCTCCTCCACATAAACCGCTTCTTTGATCAGAACAGGGGCTGAGCGGTAGAGTTTTTTGGTCAACTCGGCATCGCGCTCACTGCGGAACATGGGGCAGTTGAGCGTGTTGGGATTGATGAGCTGGAACTCTTGTGGCGTCAGGCTGAATCGGCGGCGGTCGTCAGCTAGCTGACCAACATCTTTTGCAAAACAAACGAATTCCGCCTTAGGTGAACTGCCTAGCGTCAACAAGCTAATTTTGTAACTGGCATGGACAGCTTCGAAGATGTTGCCATTCTCAAAATCAAACAAACTTGACAAAGAACCATTTTGTGAAATTTCACCAAAAAACCGTTTGGTGCTGTCGTCTGTAGCGATGCCGGTTGGCACGATGAAGCCTGCGCGCCCCGCAACCGACTTGATCTGCAAAATGGTTTCAGAGAACAAGGGGTAGGTGTTGAGCTTGCCTACCGCCGTCAAAGGGAAGCGGCCTGACTCACGGTAGAACACATTGGTGGCAGCGATCCGGTGGCTGGCCTCTTGGTACTCGCCCCACAACATGGGGTTGGTTTTCTCCAGCGCTTTGATGGCTTTCTTGCGCTGATCACCTTGCAGGCGCGCAATGTCGGCGGCACGGGCGGCAAAGAACTCTTCTTCGCCCATTTGGGACACCTCCCAAGGTGGGTTGGCCAATACGCAGTCGAAGCCGCCCGCAGCAAACACTTGCGGAAAAGCCAAAGGCCAATGAAACACCTTGGCCGCTTGGCAAGCCGTGTTGGCGGCGTGCACCATCGCCTGGTGCTTTTCGCTTTTGGGGTGGGGGCTGAGTTCGTGAATCAGCGTTTCGGTGGTGGGCACTGCTGCCTGTGTGTCTGGCGTCTTGGGCAAGATGAATGCAGCGGCGTACAAGTCGGCTGCATGGGCCATGGTGCTGTCCACCGCCTGTGCCAGGAATGTTTGGTACGCATCTTCTTTGGCCTGAACTTCTTCGGGCGTATCGGCAGGCATGGACTCTAGTGTCTTGAGCGCGTTCAGGCCCTTATCGTCAGCAAACTGCAGGGTGAGTTGACCTGAATCGACTTCACGCTGCAGCTGCTTGACGGCCAGGGCGTTGTTCTTGGCCAAGGCTTTGCAGGTGTCCTTGTCGTCACCGGCCAAGGGTTTGTAAGCGTCTTTGCCAATGCCCTGCTCCAGCGTGTTGAGGTCGGTCAAACCCAGTAGGGCGTCGCCCACTTGCAGGTGGTGGTCCAAGAATGTGAGCGGCCTGCCCTCTTCAAAACCTTCCAGCCACAGCGCAGTGCGGGCCAGCTCAATGGCCATGGGGTTGCGGTCCACGCCGTAGATACAGCGGGCAATGACTTCGCGCAGGGCATGGCGGTAGGCGGATGGTGTGACCACGCCGTCGTCAGAGCGCAGGGCTGCCAAGCGCTCAGCCAGTTTGCGGGCCGCAGCCAGCAAAAAGTGGCCGCTGCCGCAGGCCGGGTCGCACACCTTGATGCTGAGCAATGCGTCCACCGGATTGTCGGGCTGGGCGGCAATGCGTTGGTCAATGACGGGCACCAGCGCAGACTGGATGAGTTCTTGCACCAGGCTGTCGGGGGTGTAGTAGCTGCCTGTCAGCTTGCGTTCGTTGCCTGCGGTGCTGCCTTCGCTGGTCAAGCCCACAAAGCCAAAACTGCGGGCAGGCAGGTCCACCTCGGGCACGAGTTCGAGCAGGCTTTCATACACGCTCCCCAGCTCTTCCACGCCCATGTTGCGGTAGTCGATGGGGGCCAAGCTACCACCCGCTTGCGCGGCCCAACGCATGCTTTGCATGGTGGCCAGCAAGTGCGCGTTGCTGAGTTCGGCACCATCCAGCGCGGGGCATTGGCTGGTGTTGAACAAGCCACCCAAAGCTGGCAGGCCCAAGCGGGGCTCGCCCAGGTTGAGGCCGTTGAAGACGATGCGCATGCTTTGCCACAGGTCGTCAAAGCGGTTGCGGGCGCGGCGGCGCAAGGCCATGTCGCGCAGGCGGGCCAGCGCATAGCCTTGGGTGTACGCGGCGTTGGTTTGGCCGTTGGCATCTTTGAGCAGGCCGCGTTCTTCGATGCTGAAGACAAAGATCAAGCGGTAGATCAGGCGCAACAGCTGGGCGAAGTAGTCTTCTTTTTTCAGTTCGCCGTTTTGCAGGGCCATACGCAAGGCGTCGTTGGCGGGGTGCTGCAAAAAGCCATTGCCAAAGGTAAGCAAGGCTTGCGTAACGCCCAAGCGCAAGCCGTTGCGCACGCGGGTGCCCTCTTCTTGCCCGGCTTCGCGCCAGGCCTCCCATACCACGGGCTGCTTGACGGTGTGGTCGCTGATAGCTTGCAGACCTGCACGGCTGGCGTGCAGCAAGCGCCAGGCGTAGGCAAATTCGGCATAGCGCTGGCCTGAGAGGAGGTCTGCGATGTCAATGTCGAGGTAGCTGGGGCGGGTGAGCGTGGCGGCGTCGCGCAAGAGGCGGATGGTTTTGCCGTTGGTGACGATGGCCCATTGGTGGTCTGGGCTAGCGTTGAGGAGTTCTTGGGCCAACTGGAAGGGGGACTTTTTGCGGGTGCCGCTGTGGCCGCCGATGGCTTGGCCGTCGGTGTGGCGCACGCCAAAGCGTGCGTCGGCCTCGTCCAGGCCTTGGGTGTGTGGCGCAACCACGATGGGCAGCTGAGCGCCCAAACCATTACTGGCGATGTGGGTCACCGGGTAATGCCTGTCGCCGACGCTGATGCCGGTGCTGGCACCCACGGCTGGGTAAGCCAGTGCGTCGCGCAACAGCTCGGCCACAAAGGTGGCGGTGGCGTGCGTGGCGTCCAGGTCGGTGCGCTCCATTTGCTTTTCGAAGTGCTTCCATTGGGCGGATGCAATTTGAAAGGCGCGGCTGTATTCGTCTTTTTGCTTGAGGCCTTTGGGAATGCCGTAGTCGGCATCGGCTTGCAATCTGGCGGTACCCAAGGCGGCTTTTTCCAAAACGTCGGGCAAGAACAGGCCACCCTCTAAGCGGAGGGTGGGCAGGTTCAGGGCAGCTGACTTGTGGCGTGTGACGCGTTTCATGTTGTTGTTCTTTTTTGATTACAGCGATTCTGGAAGCAGCACATAGACACCGATCACGTCCACTGGAAGACAAGGTCTAACGCTGTACCGCCCCTGATCATCGGAAGCCTGACGGACGCGGCGATGATCTTCCAACAGCTCTTGGGCGCGTTCTTTGGCCAGTTGCTCCAAGTAGGCTTGGTTGGTCTTGGCGAATTCAAGCGATTGCTGAATCTCGCGAGTGATCAGGTCGCGCGGCAGGTTGCTGGTGGGGGTGCTCTGCAACAGCTGGGCCACGCTCTCGTCGCTAAGCCAAACCGGATTGCTGCGTCCTTGCGCGGCCACCGCCACGGTTTCTTCAGCCATCATTTGATACGGCAGTCTGCGGCGCACGTAGCTGAGCTGGTGGCGCAAGCGCAACAAATACACCGTGGTGACAACCTGCACCGCATCGGTCTCGGTCGCGGCGCAACGGGCGGTGATGCTGCTGTCGCCTTGCAAGGCGGTTTCAATCAAGTGATCGGCCAGAACGGTCACCAGCGGGTGGCTGCGGTGCAGTTCGGCAAAGTCGAGTACAAGGCCTTTGGTGGCGAGGGTTTTGTCACCTTCCTGGATCAAGCCTTCGTCGGCCATGCGTTGTTGCAGGGCTTCGGGCAGGTGTCCGGGTAAGAGCTTGTAGGTTTGGCGGCGCGATTTTTCCAGCGGCGCGTTCAACCTTGCGCAGGCGCTTTGCACAAAACGCTGCACGTCGTCTTGCGTGCCCAAGGCTTGTTGCTGCTTTTGCCATTCGGGCATGACTTCGTCTGGGCGAATGGCGCGCTGAGCAAACACGGTCCGGTTGGCCTTGGCTTTTTCAAGCGCGTCTGTCCACTGCGCTTGAAGCGGGGCCAAAATTTCTTCTGCCTCTTCAAAGCCAAAACCCATTTGGCGGCTTTCAGCGTTGACCCGCTTCATCAACGCGGCTTTGACCATGGCTTGGTTGATGCGAGTTTTGTCCTCGGGCATGGGCACCAGTACGCCCAGCTCTTTCTGGATGGCCTCGCCTTTACGCAAGATGACGTTGAGGACAAAACCATCGACCGGGTTGTCTTGCCCATACAGCATGGTGCAGCGCACTTCAGGGGCCTGTTGGCCGAAGCGGTCCACGCGTCCTTCGCGCTGCTCGTGGCGGGTGGGGTTCCAGGCCAAGTCGTAATGCACCACAGCGGTAAACAAGTGCTGGAGGTTGATACCCTCAGACAAACAGTCTGTTGCCACCAGAATGCGGGTGTCGGCATCGGCCATGTCTTCCACACGTTCGCGGCGTTCTTCGGGACTGAGTTCGCCGGTTACCGACAAGACGGTGGCTTGTTTGAAATGCTTGCGCAACTCGTCGGCCACGTAGTGGGCGGTGGCCACGTAACGGCAAAATACCACTGGATGAAAACCTTCTTTGACCAGACCGTCTAGGTGCGCGATAAGGGTGGAGAGTTTGGGGTCGCCCGCTTTGCCGCTCAAGCGATGAGCATCTGCGATCAGGGTTTGCAAGCGCTGAGCGTCTTGCAGTTGGGGGTTAATCTGACCGGGTGGCTCCAGGTCGGTGCCCGCCATGTCGTCAGCCTCGCCGTCGTGCAGTCGGTCATCGGTCAACAGATCGTCGGCTTCGGCTAAAAAGTCTGCGCCGGTTTTACCCTCAAGCCGTGTGGTCAACGCCTTGACGGCTGCGGCTGGGGACGAGGCGACACAACGCAGCAAAGCAAGTGTGGCGTACCAAATCAAGCGGGCTTGGCCGGTGGCTTGGCCTAGTTCGTTGGTCTCAACGGTCTCGGCCATTTCGCGGCAGTAGGTTTGCACGTTGTCAAAAAACGCCCCCCAATCACCCGTGAGCTTGTAGGTTTGCTCGGTCTTCATGCGACGGGCAAAGCCACGCAAGTCTTGGGTTTGGGCTTGCCATTCGACGATGTCTTTGCGGCGGCGCTGCACAAAGTGCCTTGCCAATTGTTGGCGCAATGGGTCTTGTGCTGAGGTTCGGTTTTGTAACTGCGCGAACTCGGGGTTGAGCAAGGACAGCAGGTTATAGAACGCGGTTTCGTCACCCGAGTGCGGGGTGGCGGTGAGCAATAGCAAGTGGCGCGCTTCGTCTTTGGTCAAGCGCTGCAACAGCTCGAAGCGCAGTTGCTTGCCAGCACCGCTGCTGGCACAGGTGTGAGCTTCGTCCACAACGATGCATTCAGGGGCAATGCTCAAGAAGTGCTCGCGGTGACGTTCGCTTTTGATGTAGTCCAAGCTGACGACCACGATGGGGTGGTGGTCAAACAAACTGACTCCGTGGGGAATTTCACGCTCAATGCGGCTGGCACTGGCTGAGGTGAGGGCTACGGCTTGCAGGTTGAAGCGGCTGAGTAATTCGCCTTGCCACTGCTCGACCAAGTGCGGTGGACATAACACAGCAAAGCGGGTGATTTCGCCACGGTCCATTAGCTCGCGCACGATGAGGCCTGCCTCGATAGTTTTACCGATACCAACGTCATCGGCAATTAGCAAGCGAACCGTGGTCAGGCGTAAGGCCATGAGCAATGGCACAAGCTGATACGCACGAGGCTCTACTGCGATGTTGCCAAACGAGCGGAAGGGGCCACCGCCTGCACGAAGCTTGAGACGAAGGGCGTCTCGCATGAGCAAAGCTGCTGTGTGGTTGCCGGGTTGGTTGGCATCTGGCCAAGGAAATGTGGCGGGAACTACGGGCGTGAATTCCAGCTCGGGAATCAGGGCAATGGTGTCTTCGTCGGAGCCGCCCAAGGGGCGCAGGCGCAAGAGGCTGCCGCCGTCTTCAACAGATGAGTCGGCCTGAACAACCCATTCGCGCCCTCGAGCGCGAACGAGGTTGCCGGGTTGGAAATGTGCGGTGGCTGTGGTCATGTGTTGTTTTGATTTCCGGGGCCGAATATTTCAGGATGCGCCGCAAATTGTGCGAGCCATTGGGCTGGATCAGGCATCACGATCACACTGCGGCCTTTGTCCTGAATTAGACGAATGACATCGTCACTAACGGAGCTGAGAAATACCACCGCCCGTGCGTCTTTGTAGATTGCATCAGCAATGACTTCAGTGCCGGTGACAGAGGCTTGCAAACTTGTTGGCATGCTGAAGCCACCAGACTGCAAAGTAGCTAGCCAATGCTTGGCAGTGTTGGCCGCGGGTGTTTCACCGCTTGTGGCAAGTGTGGTTGGCAAGGCCGAGGTGACTTGCGGGGCGGCCAACACTTGTGCGTTGGCCATGGCCACTAAAAGTTTGAGGGCGTCGTCGTTTCGGCGGTTGATGTTGTCGTGGTCAGGTTGGTTGAAGTAAGACAACAAGCACTGGTAGCAACCAGCTTCACAAATATGGTGTCCGTTTTTGTCCAATTGCTCTAGAACGGGCAGCTCATCAAACTTCCACGGGCCAGTGGGTGCGTTGTAGTGCAACAGCTTGAGGGCCGACTCAGCTACTTGTGCCAGTGCTTGGGGTTCGGTAGCCAAGCGAGTGAGCACACCTGCACCGCCCTCCGCTGCCTCGTAGAACATGATGGCTTGCCGGCTGTCTTGCGTGGGCAGTGCTTCGGCGACCAACTCGGATTCTTCGATCTGATAGGTCATCTCGATGCCGCGCTTGAGGGCGGCTTGCAGGGTGGCCATGGTTTCCAAGTCCAGGGTTTGCTTTGCAGGCTGCAGGATCAGGATGTTGCGGTAGTCCTCGACGAACGGAACGATTTGCTGGTTGGGCACCTTGTCGAGCAAGTTGTCTTCAGCTTCGTTGGCTTCGGTCGCACCTGGCTCGTCTTTTTTGCTCCACTGCCCCGTGACAGGGTTAATGTAAAAGCCCAGTTGGTTTTTGTCTTTGCGGCGACGCCAGCCCCGGTTGATACGCCAGATGAGTGCGGCGGGGGCGTAGGTGAGTTCGGCCAGGGGTGCCTCGTTGGCATCTGAGCTCGGCTGGACGATGGTTTTGACTTTGGAGATTTGACCATTGGGGCCGGGCAAAAACTTGTAGGTGGTTTGAAGCTCAAAGCCTTGACGCTGACGGTCTTCGTCGTTGATAGAAATGCGCTCAACGGCCATGGTCTCGACCGTTTCGATGCGGTAGAGGTTTTTGACCCAGTCGTTGTCGGTCAATAAGGCATCGCAGTTTTCGCAGCGGTCAACGATGGGGTCACTGCCACCCAGCTGACTCATGTGGGCATAGCCACAGGCGCTGCACACACGGCTGGTAACGGTAGCCAGAGAGCTGTTGCCCGAGATGTGGTCGGTGTTGCCGACGTTGAGCTTGGCACGCACCACACGGTACATGCGGCCTTGGTGGTAAATGAGGCTGCGCGGGCCAAACTCGGACAGAGCAAGAAAGCGTGGTCGGCTGACCATGCTGCCGTCGTCGTCCTTGCCCCCTGCACCGCCTTTGGCGGGAATCCACGCCATGAGGGGCAAACGCGGGAAGTTGTAGCCGGGCAAAAAGCCTTGGCTGGCCAGGTAACGGTAGGTGTAGAAGTCGTTGTTTTGGGCGTTGCCGGTTTTGAGCAGCAAAGCGTACTGCTTGGCGGCATCGCCATAGCGCCGCTGTGAGTTGAGTTTCTCAGCATTGCTGCTGGTGTAGCTTTGGCTGACGGTGTTGGCCATGTCCATTTGCTTGCGCGTGGCCTCGACCAGGGTGCGCCAACGCTGGAAGGCTTCTGAAAAGTCCTTCGGTGCTTTATCAATGGTGTTTTTCGCATGGTCGGGCGAATACCATGGGCTGCTTTGGACTTCTGTCACCACCTGCTTCATAAAGGCCTGTGCGCTTTGGGCAGCCCGTTGGTTTACATCGGGCGAATTGATTTTTTGCCACAAAGCATCTTTGAGGGGCTGGTCTATTTTGTCCAGCTCCAACATGGGAGCGATGCTGGTGTCGAGCTGAACTTGTGCAGCTGAGAGCCAGATGGCGTGGAGATGGCTTTCGACAAGATCGCGGTTGGCCAGGTCCAGTGTGGGCGCTTTGACAATTCCGTGCACCATGTCAGTGGCGTGATGAAAGAACCATTGATCGTGCGGGCTAAGAGCTGCGCAATAAGTGATGACAAGTGCCTGCATACCTGAGCGGCCCGCACGACCGCTGCGCTGCGCGTAGTTGGCAGGGGTGGGCGGTACGTTGCGCAAATACACGGCGTTGAGCGCCGAAATGTCCACGCCCAGCTCCATGGTGGGCGAGCAGAACATGACCGGTAAACGCTGCAAAGGCGCATCGTTGGCAGGATTTTCGGCCCAATCTTGGCGGTCTTTGGTGGTGTAACGGAAGCGCTGCTCTAAAAGCTGGCGGCGTCCAGCATCGACTTGCGCCGTGTGCTCTTGTGCCTCGAAGTTGAACAGCACGTGTTGCGATTGCTGCAAGGTTTGAGCAACGGCCAAGTAGAGGTTGCGAAAGTAGGCGTTGTGCCGGGAGTCAGCTTCAATGTCTTCGTCACGCACCAACAACCAATCCATGCTGCTGGCGTTCAAGCGCCAGCCGAGCAGCTGCGAATCAATGTCGAATTTTTGGACGTAACCATACTGAGATGCAGCCTTGAGTAAGTCTTCAATGAAGGAGGCCCACTGGGGATCTTTCCAGCCACTGACTTCGGCGGCAGCGGGGCTAATCTTCCACAACGGGGACAACTTGATATCTTTGAGCAAACGGGTACGAGGACCGCCCGGAACCAGGTCTGTGCGCGGTTTGCCCCGGTATTCAGGACGTTTGCCCAAGATGAGGTATTTGGATGTTTCGCGGCTTTCGTCGTACGCAAACGCCCAACGGTCGTTCAAATATTGAAAGGCCGTCGCTTTGGCCTTTTCTTGCTCAATAGGGTCGAGATACATGCTTTGCAAGCAAAGGCCACGGCGCATGTGGTCAAACAGGCAAACAGCAAGTTCGTTTCGATGTTGGGGCGAAAGCTTAGACAACACGGGGTTGCCTGCAAACAAGGACTCTTCTGCCACAAACTCTGAGATGCCCCGGTACTGGATGTTCAGCAGGTTGAGCTGGTCAAGGTTAGGGTTGTTGAAGCGCCAACCGCGACGCAGATCGCGCATTAGCCGGTAGCCAATGATGAAGCGCAAGGTCTTTTGGGCGTCTTGCCTGGCAAGACCCATGATCTTGGGGTTCTTGAGATATTCGGTAAGTGTGCCTTGGTCGACTTGCTCAAACCCTAATGCTTTAAACACTTGGCTGGCCAGCACCTCTTCGGTGAGCAAACCTTGGTTGTTTTGCAAGGCACCAATGAGCGCCGCTCGCAGAGTGAGCAAAAAGATGAAGTCGTTGAAGTGACCCGCTTGCAGTGCGGCATCTTGGCGGTTGTCGGTGAAGCCCAGAATTTTTCGGGGGTCAGGTTGGTCCGTCTGAGGTTCGCCCTGGGCAAACAGCTGACGGATAGCGGTCAGTGTCAGTATGGTGGTGGCCGATGAGCGCCCCTCTCCGGACAAACTGGCCAGTCGGTTGATGTCTTTGCCATGAACTTCGTGCGACACCCCGCAGCTCAGACAAAACCTGAACTTACCGGGAATGAACCAGAAGTCTTCACCACCCCTACCGTGCAGGCCATCGGGCCCCAGGGTGACCGGTTGGGGCACGGCTTTTCTGTAAGAAATTTTGATTTTGGCTTCGGCTTTGCTCAAGTCTAGCCATGTTTCTGGTAATTCTTCAAGCTGACCGTTGAAGCTTTGACCTGTAGTTTGCGGGCACAAGAACCCGTAATGAGCGTCTTCGTTTTCATCGGAAGAAATGTCGTCAATTTCTCGGGGGCTGTATTCCTGTTGAGCGTTGCCTGATCGCCAGACAGGGTGATATTCCTGCCCGCAATCGCGGCAAAAGTGCACCGGATAAAGGCGCGTGCCCTCTTCTTGCCGACCTGGTGCAAAGCGCTGTGCGTCCAGTGTGATGTGGCGCTTACCAGCTGGCTCCAGGGTGGAAAGTACCTTGCCTGGTCCGCTGATGAATTGGTGCAGCTTGAAGGCAAACGGGGGCCGGCCTTGTTCAGTCTTGACCTC
>Ga0209442_1000855_pt1 | contig 17691 bp, 18 predicted proteins | sample LauGreSBDMM110DD_2_FD_187565 | JGI IMG/M metagenome (GOLD analysis project Ga0209442, IMG submission 187565) | Freshwater lake microbial communities from Lake Michigan, USA - Sp13.BD.MM110.DD (SPAdes) (version 2) | ecosystem: Environmental > Aquatic > Freshwater > Lake | place: Lake Michigan...
TCGTCACCCGGAGCACCCCACCGCGGTGGAGGGTTGCCGTCTAATCAGCCGGGGCTATCGATTAGAACTCGTGACCTGTCCAAATTCTAACCCAAAAAACCACGTGGGTCTTTCGCGCATTCTCTATCTGACTTACTCTAGAACTATGTTGATCGGGGTTGACTGGGGCGGAACCAAGATTGAAATCGTTGCCCTAGAACCCGATGGCACCGAACTAATGCGCATCAGGCGCGATACTCCGCGCGGTGACTATCAGGCTTGCTTAAGGGCGATCGCCGAATTAATCGTGGAGATCGAGGAGAAGACCGGTCAGCGCGGTTCAATCGGAATTGGAATTCCGGGATCTCTTGAACCAATTAGTCGTTTAGGTAAAGGCGGAAGTTCAACCTGGATAAATGGTCAGCCCGTTGAAGCCGATTTGAACAAGGTAATTGGCCGACCACTTCGCGTTGTAAATGATGCTGATTGTTTTGCATCATCTGAAGCCCGCGATGGCGCCGGTTCAGGTTATGCAGTTGTCTTCGGAGTAATTATCGCTAGCGGTGCAGGAGCAGGTGTTGCGGTAAATATGCGCGCACATCACGGCCCTAATAACAGCGCTGGTGATTGGGGACATAACCCGCTGCCATTTGCTACCGCCGATGAACTTCCTGGAGAAGATTGTTACTGTGGCAAAAAGGGATGTATGGAAACTTGGATCTCGGGATATAGCTTCTCCAGAGATTATCAAAGGCGCGGTGGCGCAGATCTAAAGCCTTCAGAGATTATGGAACGTGCACGCGGTGGAGAGACAATTGCTATCGCAAATTATGAAAGTTGGATTGACCGCGTTGGACGCGGACTTTCAGTAGTTGTAAATACATTGGATCCAGATGTTTTTGTCATGGGTGGCGGAATGAGCAATATCGATGAGTTGTATCGCGATCTTCCAGGAAAAATTGGTCAGTACACATTTTCGCCAGTCTTTGCCACACCAATTGTTCGCTCAAAACATGGAGATTCAAGTGGTGTTCGCGGCGCTGCCTGGTTATGGCAATAAAGACGGGTATTAGACTCTCCAGATGAGCCTTTCGCAAGTAGATATTGATCAGCGCTTTGAATTCGGCAAAGAGCTAATTCTTCGCGCCGGTGATCTAGCCATGACATATTGGAAATCGCTGGAAACTCTAGAAGTTAAGAGCAAAGGGCTGCAGGATTTTGTTAGCGAAGCCGATTACAACACTGAAGTTTTGATCAAAAGTGCTATCAAGGAACGTTTCCCAGATGATGCATTCTTTGGTGAGGAAACCGGGCCAACTGGAATTGAAGGCGCAGAAGGTATCTGGGTAGTTGATCCAATTGATGGCACGCAGCCATTTTTGATGGGGATGACTAGTTGGTGTGTTTCGATCGCCTTTGTAAGTCAATCTCAAATTGAAATCGGCTTGGTTTATAGCCCTGCAGGTAATGAATTCTTCATCGCCCAAAAGGGCAAAGGCGCAACGTTAAATGGCAAAGTGATTCAAGTGCGCGATGCCCAGACTCTAAACGATGGCATCGTTAGCGTTGGTTACTCCAACCGTACTTCTCCGGAGCAGTTAATTCATATGATGAAAGGCCTGCTTGAAAACGGTGGTATGTACCACCGAAATGGTTCAGGAGCACTTGGCATTTGTTATGTGGCAAGTGGCGCACTTATTGGTTACATCGAATATCACATCAACTCTTGGGATTGTTTAGCTGCCCTTTTATTGGTCTCCGAAGCAGGCGGAAGAGTTAATGACTTTATTGCTGACAATGGACTGCACCTGGGCGGCAAGATAATTGCTGCATCCCCTAAAGTCTTTACTCAATTAGATAGTTTCTTTCCAACAAAGTAATTGTTAAAGCCCGAATCCGGGTGGCAGATCTTCACCAAAAATCCCGGCGCAGACTTTGGGATGTAGTTCTCTGCGCATTGCGGCGAAGGAAGCCGGTGGCCAGCCCGCGGTAAAGACGCGACGCAACAAGAGCGCAAGCGAATATCCATTGGCATCTTCGAGGGCGCGATCTAGCGCGCGATGGGCAAGTGCCCCATCACCGCTTTCATATGCCAGCGCGGCACACAGCGATGCAATCGGTGCCACATATCCCTTTGGTGCGATCCGCATTAGGTGTCTCCACATCTGAAAGTAGGTATCAACGTTCTCTTCATCATGGCTGCCAAGTGCAAAGTCGCGCACCTGAATATCTCTTAGCCGACCGATGACCCGCGCAGTGAGTTCGAGATCTTGGCCAATGCGTCCATTTGCAAATTCACCTGCTAAATCAATTACCGCAGTTGCTCCATCGCGTTGTAACTTCGGCAAGTTATCTAGAACTTTAGGGATCGCAAAGCTGTCCACCATTTCGCACCATTTTGCCTCTGTTGCTACTGGCAGAGATGAAATTGAATCAGTGAGTGCTTGTAGATTGGCAAAGGGCATCGCGCGTCCTGCCACGACATGTTCTACCGCAATGCGCGAGCCATCGATTTCAGGGATTAAGTTTCCTTCAGCAGGGCAACAACCTTGATCTTTACAGAGAACAGAGCGATACCGTCCGCCTTGAATGAGTAGAGATTCATCGGTTGCAATACCGATTCGGGTTAGCGCTGCACTTGCATCGGTTAGCACTACTTCCCCATCGCTGCGATCGCTTGGAACATAGGCAACTAACAGCGCCCCAGTTGCCGAATCTCGCTGTAGATGTGAAGCCAGTAAATCGTAAGCACCCTCTGGAATATCAACTGGATAATCAATGCGCATCGCCATTCCGACGGCGTTATCTTTAATCGAGACGACAACTAACGAATCTTCAGGGTGATAACCGATAAGAAAAGGAATAGCGGCAAGTAGATCATGTGGTGATGTAAGTGTGGTCATCTCTCTCAATTCATAAAGCGGGTTGGAGCTGCCACCACGGTGATAGTCAGCGCTGAAACTTTTTTAATCTGGCCAGTAATGGCGCGTTCTACGGCGTTGTGCGAAAAACTGCCGTTCCAAGTTGTTGTTAACAGCACCGGATAAATGCCGGGCTGTGAATAAATATGAGTGATCTTGCCTTCGGGAAACGGTCCACCTGGGTCGGTTGTTGCCAAGAAAGAACCATCACCGAATGACCACAGGTACGAAGGACGTAGAACCACATCGATGGTTTCACCAATCAAATTAACTTGGGTGCGAAAGACCGATGGCAAGTCATTCCAGAAATAGACCGGGGCATGAATGAGCGGTTTGAAATTAGGCTGATATGAAATGCCCCCGGTGGGAAGTGACTTACTTAAGCGATCGCTAAGTGAAGTTGCAGCAACTACTTTCGGTGCCGCTTTTTTAACTGGTTTCTTTACAGGTTTCGCTGGTGCTTTTTTAACCGGTGCAGCAACTTTCGGTTTTACAACCGGCGTTGGCTTGGCTACAACTTTTGGCTTAGCAACAACCTTCGGCTTTACAACCTTAGGTTTCGTAACCTTGCCCGAACTTGGGCCACTTCCCTTTCGCGCTTCAATAACCAATTGCCCATCTTGGGTATAGACATCAACACACGCTTTGACGCAATCTGCTGCATGCGAAGTGGGAGTTTGTAGAGAAATTACCAACGCTGTAATCAGAATTAATCGGATCTTCATCTGCGGGAAGATAGATCTTGCAACTGATAAAAAACGCCTCGCACCTATTCCATGTGGATAGTTATCGGCTCATATGGAAAGGTAGGAGCATGGCTGCGCGCGATGGAGATGGTTGGGTCGAGTGCAGTTGCGGCTCTAAACATTGGGGCTTGCATGGCGCAGCAGGTTTGCTTATCTACCGCGACGGCGCCATATTGCTGCAGCATCGGGCGCCATGGGTTCATAACGGTGACACTTGGGGAATCCCAGGCGGAGCGCGCGATTCACACGAAAGCGTTATCGATGGCGCTATTCGTGAAGCCGTTGAAGAGACTGGTATCGATCCACAAGAGCTATTGATTAGAACAAGTTCGACCGATAACCACGGTAACTGGTCTTATGACACCGTTATCGCTGAGGCAACGAGTGAACTTGTGGCACATGAGTTAAATGATGAATCACATGAAGTGCGTTGGGTCTTATTCGATGATGTAACCCGCTTGCCTTTACACCCGAGCTTTGCAAAATCTTGGCGCGATTTACGAGCCCAGCTGGATTATCTGATCACACCAAGATAGTTTTTCAACTTCGCTATGTGCGACCAGAATGATTGTTTTTCCTGAACTGCGCAGCTGCTTAAAGATCTCAATTAACTTCTCTTTGCTCGCTAAATCCTGTGCTGCAAATGGTTCGTCAAAAAGGTAGATCGGGCAGTCGCGCAACAAGGTGCGGGCGATTTCAACGCGCTGTACTTGTCCGACAGAAAGCGTGGTCACTAAGTTGTCCAACAATTCGGTAAGCCCCAAGTCGGAGGCAATCTTTTCTATTTGATTAATCGCCGCATCGCTCTGCCCAAGAGCAAGTATTTCGCGAACCGTCATCGGTAGCCAGAAGGTGCGCTCTTGCAGCGCCATACTGCGCAGATGCGATTGTTCGAGATCGCTTAGCTCTTGCAGATTCTTTTCAGCGATAAATATAGAACCGCTACTTGGCTTTAAGTCACCGGTTATAGCCAAGAGCAGCGAACTCTTGCCGCAACCATTTGGGCCCACGATTGCGCTAATTGAACCTTTAGCAATGGTGGCGCTTAACCCCGTGAAAAGTTGGCGGTTATTGCGCTGCAGCGTTAGATCTTTGATCTCAATTATTTCCATGTCAGCGCCGCCTTTCGCACTAGCAGGATAAGAATTGGTGCACCCAATAGAGATGTAATTAGGCCGATAGGAAGCTCGTATGGCGGCAGAACGCTGCGTGCGATCGTGTCACCGACTAGCAAGATCAGTGCGCCAATTAGTGAAGATGCGATCGTCAATATTCGGTTCTTTCCACCAAAGAGAATGCGTGCGATATGTGGGGCGGCCAGCGCCAAGAAGGAGATCGACCCAACGGTGCTAACGCTGACTGCAACCAATAAACCAATGATCAGGAAGGCTTTTAAGCGAATTGTTTTCGCAGATAGTCCTAAATGGCGTACTGAGATATCACCTAGTGAGAGTAGATCTAACTGTGGAGCAATTTTAAAGGCGAAGAAGAAGCAGACTAGAAATACTGGCGTGATAATCAAAAGGCTCTCTGATGTCGCTAACGCTAATGAACCGAGCGACCAGAAAGAGATCGAACGGATCTCTGGATTATTTGTGGCGGTAATTAGCAGCCCGACAACTGCAGAAAAGAGCGCTGAGGTACCGATTCCGATAATGATCAAGGCGCCTACTGAGCGAGCCCAAGTAAAGGTGAGCGCGGTTGCGAGCAACGCTCCAATAGTTGCAAAGAGAACGGCCAACACTGAACCAACTTCGGCAAGATTTAAGAGAACGCCAATTACAACGCCCAGACTTGCTCCTGCTGATGTTCCTAAGATTGCAGGGTCTGCCAACGGGTTATTTGCCGCAGATTGTGCGATCGCACCGGCTAAGCCAAGTGCTGCGCCAATTAAGAGCGCAACCAGAATGCGTGGAATTCGGATCTGCCAGAGAATTAAATGGTTGGTGCTTGCGCTGTCAAAGCCCGGGCTAAATAGATAACGCCAGATGTTCTCCACCTGCGTTGCACCGAGCAATAGAGATGCCACCACTGCAATATTTAGCGCGATAATAATTAGCGAGAAACGTAACTTCATCTCATCAACTCATCTACTGATGCGGCCATCTGAAGAATCAGATCTGGTGTGCGGGGGCCAAAGGAGAGTAGAAGAGAATCATCAACGGCAAGGATGCGCCCCTTCTTTCCAGCAGTTGTCTGGGCAACTCCAGGTAGCGCCTTCAAGCCTGCAACTCCCCCAACCGATGCCAGACCTTTACTCATAACTAAAATTACATCTGGGTTTAACTCGGCCAGAACTTCGGCGCTAACTGGCGTGAAGGGATCTTTCGAAAACTCTGCGCCAGCATCAACTGAATTTATCGCCGTGATTAGCGAATCCGCGCCTGAACCTTTCCCACCAAGTAAATAGATGGAGTTTCCGCCGCGGAGATAGAGAAAGGCGATACGAGCTTTTCGATCTGCTTTCTTAACTTCAGAGAGTGATTGGTTGATCTTCTCGCTCAAGGCAGCCCCCGCTGGAATTGCTCCAACAGCGCCTGCAATATCGGCAATCTTTAGATTTATATCCGAGAGCGTCCAGGCCTGGCGCACTTGAACGATCTTGATTCCATTTTCTCGCAGGGTCTTAATTGCAGCTAGCGGACCGGTGGCATCATCTATCAGAACTAAATCTGGGTTTAACTTCAAAATATTTTCAGCAACAACTTGATGGCCAGAGGTAACGATTGGAATATCTAAAAGGACTTCTTCAGTGCTGGCGATATCTCGTCCAATAAGAATTGGCTTTAAGCCTAAAGAAACCAAAATTTCTGCAGATCCGTTTGCCAGTGCGATTACGCGCGTTGCTGAAGAAGTGCCGCCATCTTCAATACTTATCGCGGCAGCGCTTTTAATCTCTTGCACAGCAACTTCACTGGAACTGCATGCGGTTAAAGCAAGCGCTGTGGCCAGAGCCACTGTCAGATGCCGGTATCGACCATTCTTTAGCACCCTTAAATCATCTCAGCCTTTTACCTGACAGATATAGGTGGGTTGTCGGATAAGGCGGTAACTAGATAAAAGTAAGGTTTTCTCATGCGCGCAAAGGCTTTTCTTACAACAGCCACATCTGCGCTGCTTCTGATCTCACTTAGCATTTCACCGAGCAACGCCGCACAGAAATCACAAGTTGTTAAAGGCCAGTTCGGCGAATCAATTAGCGCACAAGCGCGAGATATAACAGTTGATAAAAATGGTCAGGCCCAAATTGTCATCACCGGAAAAGGTTTTGATGAAACTGTCGGTATCTACCTTGCGTACTGCTTAATGCCGAAATCAGGTGCTGCTCCAACTCCGTGTGGTGGTGGCGTTAACAAATCTGGAATCGGCGATGCTTCTTTCTGGATCTCATCAAATGCACCACCCTATGCAGCCAATCTGGCAGAACCTTTCCGCGCCGGTGGCAGATTTACCAAGAGCGTCGGAGTCTCGGAAAAAATCGGCAAGATCGATTGCCGTAAAAGTAAATGCGCTTTAACAGTTAGATCAGATCATCTACGTGAAGGGGATAGATCGCGCGATCTTTTTATTCCAGTCACATTTAAGAAAAGGAAATAGAAATGAAGAAAATGATCACCTTAATCTCAGTATTAGCGCTGGCTATACCTGTCTTCACGGCGCCACGTGCCAGTGCGGAAACATTTGTCTTCCAGAGCGGCCCGCTAACAAATCTTGATCCAGCAGGTGCCACCGTCAATGGCGGCTTTACAAAATTTACGACCAAGGGCGGAATGTATATGCAACAGTGCATCGCCCCAGTTGCTGGTGCTCGTCCAGCAACATGCAGCGATGAATTACAGCTCTGGATCAGCACTAAAGGTGAAGTCGGTTCAGTAAGTGCAACCGGGCCAATCGCATTTAAAGTTTCTTCAACTATTACCGGTCGCGGCGTAGCTGTTGACTGCACCAAGACTTCTTGCGGAATCTTCTTCCGACTTGATCGTTCTGCAACAGCAGATACCAGCGAAGATTTATTCCTTCCAATTACCTTCCGCGAAGGTGCTGCTGCGCCTTCGCTACCAGCTGATGTAGTAACAGTTACTTTAAATGCGAAGCCGCTAACCCGAAATGTTCCGATGGCACTTGCCTATCGCCAGAGCGCAAAGATTGTTGCAACTGCGCAATCTGGTCTGCCAGTGATGCTAACTTCGTTGACTCCAGAATGTTCATATGCCAATGGAACACTTACTGCACTCAAGGGCGCTGGACAGTGCGCGCTTGCGCACCGAACTGCTGGCAACGATAAGTTCGCAGCAAGTTCTGCAAACTATCCATTCATCCTCGAACCTGGAACCCAGAAGGTCGAGCGTGCAACCAAGGAACTCAAAAAGGGTAAGCCAAAGGCGATGCCTGCTGAAACTAACTTCGGCGAGACTATTTCTTACAGAAGTTTGAGTAAGAACTGTCGCGTTGAGTTAAATCTAATCGAGGCGCAAAAGCGCGGGATCTGCACCATCGTTGCTACAGCGCCAGCCAAAGAAGGAATGTGGCTAGCACTTAAGCAAGAGCTAAGAATTAGAGTTAGCTAACGCCTTAATTCCGGCGATATAAAAATCGGTTGTAACTGCGATCTCATCTTGCGCCGTTGCAGCACCTGATTCGATGCGGCGGGTTGCTACATCTGTAATCGCCTGCAACTGCGCGAAAGCGCGTGCGGTATCGGTGATGCCAAGGGCAGCAAAAGTTTTGCTAAGCGGTGCCAACATTTGACGGTGGGCGGCGCCTATTTCAGCGTTTCGCTCGCGCGGCAAAGTTGTGGCGTGAAGAGACTTGGCCAGTAGATGTCGTCCATCGCCTACGTAGTTAAGGGAAGTTTCGATCCAGATAGTTAGTGCGGCAATTGGATCGCTTTCATCTTCGATTGCACCGCGCAATAGTTCGCCAAAGTTCTTTAGCTCTTCTATCAACAGATCAGCAACGAGATCTTGGCTGCTAGAAAAGTATTCATAGACCGAAGTTCGCGATAGCCCTGCGCGCGCTGCAACTGCGGCGATTGAAATACTGGCAGAGCTTTCCTCAAGTGCGATCTGAGTGGCCGCAGAAATCAATTGATTACGGCGCCAATCGCGATGCGAGGCTAGATCTTGCGTAGAAATCTTGGGCATAAAAAATTATTTCATGGTTTGCGAAAGCCTGCGCAGTGAATCGATCACCACAGCCCGATCGCTGGTGCGCCAGAGCGGCGGCATCGAGTTAAGTAGGACACTTCCGTAGCGTTTAGTCACAATTCGCGAATCTAAGATCGCCACTACCCCGCGATCATCAACGCTGCGGATTAACCGACCAGTGCCTTGGGCCAGCAACAAAGCTGCGCGTGGCAGCGAGACCTGCATAAAGCCACTGCCACCTGCGGCATCCGCCAGCGATGCACGAGCTGACATAACTGGTTCGTCAGGACGTGGAAATGGAATTCGATCAATTGCGACCAAGATGCAAGATGAACCTGGAACATCAACTCCCTGCCAGAGCGACATCGTGCCGAGCAAAATAGAAGTTTCATCTTTAGCAAAACGTTCAACAAGCGGACCAACTGCATCACCACGTTTCTGCGTGATTATCGTGATTGGCAACTCTTTTAAGACGTTGCGAAGGTGTGCATCAGCTGCTTCGACGCCGCGCCAAGAGCTAAATAGCGCCAAGGTGCGACCGCCTGCTGCATCAATTAACTCACCGAGTTCGGTTAAGACTTCAGGACTTGGTCCATCGCGACCTGGTTCAGGTAGATGCTTTGGCATATAGAGAACGCCTTGATTTGCAAAATCAAATGGCGATCCCACATCGAGCATCTGTACATTTGCTGGATCGATATCACCATCTTCGCTTTCGGTATCAGCATCAGAACCAACGACGAAACCGATACTGCGCGCCATTGCATCAAAACCGTTGCCAACTGTGAGCGTTGCAGATGTTGCGATAACAGGAGTCTTGGTTAATAGGTTTGAACGAAGTACTTCAGAGACAGAAAGCGGTGCTAAATGCAGCGTTGAAAAGGTTGGTTCGTACCAGAGCACATGGGTATTGCCCATCTTTAACAATTTGCCACAAGTTGTATTGATCTCAGAGACCGCACCTTTTACGCGCGCTCGTTCGGCGATCGCATCAGAATCGATAATGTCATCATCGGCGTTGATGATCTGCACGATTGCGGCTGCCGCATCTTTAACTTTACGAATTGGTGCTTCAAGTGAAGATGGAATTTCTTCAAGTCGTCCTTGCGCGGCAAAGTCACCACGGATCTGATCGCCGTAATCTGCCATCGCATCGTGGAAGTTATCGGCAGCTTTAGTGAGCGCATCAGCTAACTTGCCTGGCATATGTTTGCGCGCCATTGCGGCTGCGCGAATCACGCGCGCTGAGGTGAGTTCTTCGGTCACTGCTTGCGTAGTGCGATCCATAAATTCGTGGGCTTCATCCAAGATAACCGCATCGCGTTCGGGCAAGATCGGATGCGAGTCAACGATTTCGATCGCAAGCAGAGTGTGGTTGGTAACGACGACATCAGCAGTCTGGGCTTTTGCTTTGGCCAGCGCTGCAAAACATTGCGGCCCGTAATTACAGACATCGGCGCCAACGCATTCGCGGCCAGATAAAGAATTGGCCGCCCAGACTCGGCGGTCAACATCAGGTGCATCGTCGCGATCTCCTGAAACACCCGGCGTCTTTGCCCAGGCATGTAAACGTTTGGCATCTTTTTCTAAGTAGCTAACTTCGAGTAATACTTCGCCGTCAGGATCTGGTTCATCGGTATTCATCTTCTGCAAGCAAACGTAGTTGCCTACGCCTTTGTAAATTCCATAAGTGATCTCGCGGCCTAACTCTTTTTCAAGTGCCGGAACAACTGCAGGTAAATCTCGTTCTACTAATTGACGTTGCAGGGCAAGGGTTGCAGTTGCAATCAAAACTTTGCGGCCATGAACGAGCGCTGGAACTAAATAAGCGAGTGATTTTCCGGTACCTGTACCGGCCTGCACCATTAAATGATGGCGATCGGTGAGCGCATTTGCCACCGCTTCTGCCATTTCGATCTGGCCTTCACGTGGTGATCCCCCAATGGCGGCGACTGCGGCATCCAGGGCCGAACGCACTTTCGCCGATAGATCACTCATATTTGTAGTTCAATCCTCATTGGGCCACAGTAGCGAAAATCAGTGACACCGCCCGTGACCAAGCCTTACTTACTCATATAAGGTTGTGTAAGACCTGGAGGAATAATGAAAATCGCACGAATTGGTGAACGCGGATCAGAACGCCCAGCAGTTATCGAAGGTGATAATGCAATCTATGTTGATTCACTTGTTAGCGACTGGGATCGCGAAAATTTAGAAGCCGGTGGTTATCTACGCGTTGCCAACGCTGATCTGAATTCACTTCCCCGCACACCACTTGCCGGTCTTCGCTACGGCGCAGTTATCAATAAGCCAACCAAGATTATTTGCGTGGGTCTAAATTATTTGGCACATATTAAAGAGGCGGGGTTCGATACTCCACCAGAACCTGTGATTTTTATGAAGGCTCCAGATTCGATCACCGGTCCAAATGATGAAATCGTTATTCCGCCAAATAGCGCGGCCACAGATTATGAAGTTGAACTCGCCATTGTTATTGGCAAGTCCGCGCTTTACCTAAAGTCTCCTGAAGATTCTGCCGAACACATCTTGGGTTACTCAATCTCGCAGGATGTTTCAGAGCGCCACTGGCAGATGGAGCGCGCCGGACAATGGGTAAAGGGCAAGTCATTCCCAACCTTTAATCCAGTAGGCCCAGTTATCGTTTCAGCAGATTCAATAAACGCTCACAACTTGCGCTTATGGTGTTCGGTAAACGATGAGATGAAGCAAGATTCCAATACCGATGACTTGTTATACGGAATCAACCACATCGTTTGGTACATCAGCCAATTTATGGAGCTCTGCCCAGGTGACATCATCAATACCGGAACGCCATTCGGTGTAGGCATGGGCTTTAAGCCACCGATTTATCTAAAGGCTGGCGATGTTCTTAAGACGGGTATTGAAGGCATTGGTGAGATCACCAACCACGTTAAAGCCTATAAAGCAGAGGTCAAGTAATGAGCCAATCAATAAGTAAAGATTTCGAAGGCTTAACCGCAATTGTTACAGGCGCTGGTTCTGGCATTGGTTTAGAAGTTGCCCGTAAGTTAAGCGACCAAGGCGCAAAGGTCTTCGGCTTTGATCTTCGCGCTGGTGAAATGGGTCAGCTAGCGACATTTATTGAATGCGATATTGCTAACCCCGATAGCGTTAAGAAGGCATTTGCTGAATTCGCCAGCCAAAGTAAGACTCTAGATATTCTGATCAACAACGCAGGCATCGGCGCTATTGGCACCGTCGAGCAAGCAACAGAAGAAGAATGGCTAAGAGTTTTCAATGTAAATGTCTTTGGCACCGGGCGTATGAGCGCTGCTGCGATGCCATACCTAAAGGCCAGTAAACATGCCGCAATTGTTAACACTTGTTCTCTAGTTGCAACAGCTGGCGTTCCAAATCGTGCGGTTTACGGTGCGAGCAAGGGTGCTATCTACGCACTTACTCTTGCTATGGCTACCGATGGAATTGCCCACGGTGTTCGCGTTAACTGCGTTAACCCTGGAACATCAGATACCCCATGGATTAAAAACTTGCTTTCTAAGGCAGATAACCCTGATCAGGAATATGCCGCCTTGCAAGCACGTCAACCAATCGGGCGTCTAGTTTCACCTGTAGAAGTTGCTAGCGCGATTGTTTTCCTAGCAAATCCTGCACAAGCATCTACAACGGGTACTGCACTTGGAGTAGATGGCGGAATGCAAGGACTTCGTCTTCCTCGTTAATTTTTCTTATTGATCGTTGCAAAGAGATAAGTTGCGGCAATTAGCGCCAGCAAAATAACTCCGTAGGCTGCAGCAAATCCGAAGTTCTCGCTTACAAAGCCCATGATCCATGGTGATGTCCCATTTGAAATTCCCATACCGATCACAAAGGCGGCGATGCCGCGATCAGAACCTTGCGCGGTAGATGAGGCATTAGCGATAGCAATAGATGCACATGGCCCAATACCTGCAGCGGCGATAATCAAACCTGCCAAGGTAAGAGTTGGTGATGATGCAAAAATAACGAGCAATACACCTGAACCAATTGCCACAAATGAGAAACGCCAGATGCGATACAAATTATGTTCATCTTTCGTTGATAGATATATACGAGTTAGCGCCACGAAATAAGGTGCGATGGTTGCAAATAAAACTGATGCCTTTACTTCAGCTCCGCGTTCATTTAAAAGATCTACTGCCCATGCTGAGAGTGAAACTTCCATGGTGATAGTCATGAAGGCAAAGAATAAAATTGCGATCATCGTGTTATTCCAGATGATCTTGCTATCTGCGTGATCTGGCTCTGGACGAGCTTCTAATTCAGGAACGATCCTTAAGGCAACTAGCCCAATAAGCACAGCAGTTGTTGCAACTGTTGCGCGCCAAGGAATATCTGCCTGCGTCGTAATGCCAATTACCGTTGGAGAAACGGATGCCGCAAACAAACCGACTCCGGTTGATCGGAACATATTCTTCAGTGCCGTCTTTGAATGCGCGCCCAAGATTGCCGTCGTTGTGTTACCTGCGATAACCGAACCAGTTGCAGTAAGGATCACGGCAGGAACTGAGAAATAGATATTTGGGCTAAGGCAATAGACCAACGAACCAATAATTAATAACGCCCAACCAAAACGAATTGTTTGGTGGGCAGGCCGGCGATGGCCATGACCGAGCAATATAAATGAGATAAATACTAAGGCTGCCGCCCAGCCGATGTTGTGCCAACTGGCAACAACGCGGGTTAGTTCGAAGTCGCGTTTAATTAGTTGAATTGAAAATCCAAGTGAGCCCATTAAAAAAGAGCTCATTGCATTTAGGGTCACCAAGCGATGCACCAACTTGCGGGGCAGGGCTTGTGGCAATTACTTCTCCTAAACTTGCGAAGTACATATCTTATCTTTGCCAAGCCCTTGCATTTGAAGAAATCTAGCGAATTGAACTGTTTAATAAAAAAGCCCCGCTGAAATTAATCAGCGGGGCTTTTTAACGGGGTTGGACAATTCCAACTGCTCACATGGCGCAAGGCCATTGAGCTATTAAATTATTGCTTAGCTGCAACCAGATGTATTTCCGCAGCCTTCGCATACGAAACATGCACCTGACATACGCATCTTTACTCCACATGTCATACAGAGCGGTGCATCTGATTTGATTCCCATTGATTCAAGGAGATCAGATGATGAACCGATTGCACGATCAAGTGGTGCTGCTTCGATCTTTACCTCAACTGCTTTTACAGCCACAGGAGCCGCCACAGGAGCAGCTGCGGCCAGTGCTTTTGGGGCTAGCGGGGTATCAGCACTCGCAGGTGCTGCATCTTGTGTGTACTCGCCTGTTTCAAGTGCGCGTGCACGCTCTGAGGCTGTGAAGAGACCCATCGCTGAACGCTGATCGAATGGCAAGTAATCAAGTGCCAGGCGACGGAAGATGTAATCCATCATGGATTGCGCCATGCGGATATCTGAATCATCTGTCATACCTGCTGGCTCGAAGCGCAAGTTAGTGAACTTCTCAACGAATGTTTCTAGTGGAACGCCGTACTGGAGTCCGATTGATACTGCGATTGAGAATGCATCCATTACACCGGCAAGAGTTGAACCCTGCTTGCCAAGCTTTAGGAATACCTCACCAAGTGCACCGTCAGCATATGCACCTGAGGTCATGTAACCCTCGGCGCCGCCAACCGAGAATGATGTTGTAGTTGATGGACGTGACTTTGGAAGACGCTTGCGAACTGGAGTAGCAAGTGCTTCTGCTTCAACAGGTGCATCTTTCTTCTTCGCCTTGCCATCTGAAAGTGGCTGACCGACCTTGCAGTTATCGCGGTAGACAGCAAGTGCCTTGATACCCATACGCCATGCTTCAAGGTGAACTTCTTCAACTTCTTCAACAGTTGCATCCTCTGGGAGGTTAACTGTCTTTGAAATCGCACCTGAAAGGAACGGCTGGCAAGCAGCCATCATGCGTACGTGGCCCATTGGAGCAATTGAACGCGCACCTAGTGCACAGTCAAATACTTCGTAGTGCTCTTGCTTTAGCCCTGGAGCATCGATTACGTGGCCATTTGCCGCGATAAATTCGACGATCGCTTCGATTGTCTCTTCGGTGTATCCGAGTTTGCGAAGGGCTGCTGGAACTGTCTGGTTAACGATCTGCATTGAGCCGCCGCCGACGAGCTTCTTGAACTTAACCAATGAGAAGTCAGGTTCGATACCAGTTGTATCGCAATCCATCATCAAACCGATTGTTCCGGTTGGTGCAAGCACAGAGATCTGTGCGTTACGCCAGCCGTTTTTGTCGCCAGTTGTTAGACATGCATCCCATGCCTTATTTGCTTCAGTCCAGACATCGATATCTAGAGTTGAAAGCTGCTTAGCTGCAGATGATGCTGCTGCATGCTTGCGCATTACGCGGGCATGTGGCTTAGCATTTTGTGCAAAGCCTGCATATGGACCAACAATGCCAGCGAGTTCTGCTGAGCGCTTATATGTTGTTCCGGTTAGAAGTGAAGTGATTGCACCAGCAAGAGCGCGTCCACCTTCTGAATCGTAGGCAAGACCTGAAGCCATAAGAAGTGCGCCAAGGTTTGCGTATCCGATTCCGAGCTGACGGAAGGCGCGAGTTGTGTCGCCGATCGCTTCAGTTGGGAAATCTGCGAAACAGATTGAGATATCCATTGCAGTGATGATCAAGTCAGATGCGCGAGCAAATGTCTTTGCATCAAATGATCCATCATCCTTTAGGAACTTCATTAAGTTAAGTGAAGCCAAGTTACATGATGAGTTGTCGAGTGACATGTACTCAGAGCAAGGGTTTGAGGCGTTGATGCGACCTGACTCTGGGGTTGTGTGCCAATCATTGATGGTGTCATCAAATTGAACTCCAGGATCAGCACATGCCCATGCAGCTTGTGCAATCTTTGTGAAGAGTTCGCGCGCATCAACTGTGTCGATAACTTCGCCAGTTGAGCGAGCTGTTAAACCAAACTGCTCTCCGTTTTCAACCGCTTGCATGAACTTATCTGAAAGGCGGACTGAGTTATTTGCGTTCTGATATTGCACAGAGATTATGTCTTTGCCTCCCAAATCCATATCAAAGCCAGCATCGCGTAGTGCACGAATCTTGTCTTCTTCATTGACCTTGGTTTCGATGAATTCTTCAATATCTGGGTGATCAACATCTAGAACAACCATCTTGGCTGCGCGACGGGTTGCGCCACCAGATTTGATTGTTCCTGCAGATGCATCTGCACCGCGCATAAATGAAACTGGGCCAGAGGCTGTTCCACCGGACTTTAGAAGTTCCTTTGATGAACGGATACGTGACAAGTTAAGGCCTGCACCTGATCCACCTTTGAAGATCATTCCTTCTTCGCGGTACCAGTTAAGGATGCTATCCATCGTGTCATCAACCGACAAGATGAAGCATGCACTTACTTGCTGAGGTGCTGCTGTTCCGACGTTAAACCAAACTGGTGAGTTAAAGGAGAAGATCTGGTGCAAGAGCATATGTGTTAGCTCGTGCTCGAAGATCTCTGCATCTTTATCTGTTGCAAAGTAACCGAATTCTTTTCCGGCCTTTGTATATGTAAGAACTACGCGATCGATGACCTGCTTAAGAGACCATTCGCGATTTTCTGCTCCCACTGCCCCGCGGAAGTATTTGGTAGTAACGATTGTTGATGCGTTTACTGACCAAAAATCTGGAAATTCAACACCGAGTTGTTCGAATACTGTCTCGCCTGTCTTCCAGTTAGCCTGGACAACATCGCGACGCTCCCACTTAACTTCATCGTATGGATGAATTCCCTCATTTGTATAAATACGTTCGATCGTTAAGCCCTTACCCTTTACGGTGTTATGAGCTTTGATCTTGATTGGTCGGTTGATGACCGTATCTGACATTTTTATTTTCCCGTCTTCTCTTTTAACGATTGCTCGTTGTTGTTTGATTCGTTTTTAACGATGGGGCGTCGCTTTGTTCTTTTGTTGCATTTACTGAGGAATTTGCACTTGCTGAGTTTGCGCTGTGGGAAATAGCGCTCGAAGGCACCGCTCGCAGTAACGCGATCTCGCCTTCGAAATCTTCAAGGGAGGCAAAGTTACGGTATACCGAGGCATATCGCAGGTAAGCCACCTCATCGAGTTCGCGAAGTGGCGCAAGGATTGCCAAGCCAACTTCTTGAGCTTCGATTTCTGCTTTTCCAGTGCGGCGAAGGGTTTCCTCAACGCGCTGGGCCAACAGGACTAGATCATCTTCGCCCACTGGGCGACCTTGGCAGGCTTTACGTACGCCGACCAAAACTTTTTCGCGAGCAAACGGCTCGGTTGCACCAGATCGCTTAATGATGTTGAGGAGTGCGACTTCCTGAGTTGAGAAGCGCTCGCCACATTGTGGGCATTCACGGCGACGGCGGATCTGAGTGCCATCTTCGACCGGACGAGAGTCAACAACTCGAGAATCATCGTGGCTGCAGAACGGGCAAATCATCTCGGCGTGTCTCCCTTCGAAATACTAGATATTCCCAAATTTAGATGTATTGGCGAACCGCTGAAACTACCCTAAAAACACTACTTATGGAAGTTTTATTCGTTTCGACCCCTACATATAGTGGGAACTATAAAGCAAATCTTGAGAGTTTTCCTGATGAGTACGCATTAGCCCAAGTTAGGGCGTGTCGGGGCTATCCCTTAAAACTAATTTAAAACTAATTTAAAACTAATCGAGCGGGATGCGTACCTTCTGCCCTGCCTGGAGCTCAGCCGTTGCTAGCGAGTTAACGGAAGCAATCTCATCTACGAGGGCGCGGACATCTCCGCCATCTGCCATATGGGTAGCCAGCGACCAGAGGGTATCCCCAGGGGCTGCGGTGATCTCAATAAAAGATGTTGGGGCGCCAACGGTGTCGGTTGTGCCG
>Ga0209442_1000856_pt1 | contig 17691 bp, 16 predicted proteins | sample LauGreSBDMM110DD_2_FD_187565 | JGI IMG/M metagenome (GOLD analysis project Ga0209442, IMG submission 187565) | Freshwater lake microbial communities from Lake Michigan, USA - Sp13.BD.MM110.DD (SPAdes) (version 2) | ecosystem: Environmental > Aquatic > Freshwater > Lake | place: Lake Michigan...
GGTGATAACCAACTTGCAGAGGTTATTAGATTAAGATTCATGGATTGTGACTTACAAAATGATTACCTATATGAAATTTGCAACGATTAAAGAAAAGCTATTCCCTAAAAAAGTAGACGTTGGAGGTAGAACCGTTCAAATGCGCTATGCTTTCACAGGTGCAAGCGGTCACAATTACTATCATTATATCGACGCTGCTAATGATATGAACCCAGCTCGATACATTGAATACTATCTGCCAATGGTCAAAGAATACTTTTTAGGTATTAAGAGCACCGAGTTAGATATATTTTTTAGCAAGTGCAAAGGCTATACTAACATAAAGCAATACGAAGCCGCTCACATGGTAATAGAGGAAAGAGCAAAGTTAAACCTAGACACTGCAATCATTTACGATATAATGAGTGTTCTATATTTGCGAGGCGATGAGAAAAACGAATTTGTAGACCAACTATTCTTACAGGAGAAATCAAAAGACATTAAAAACACAATGAGAGCAAGTGGAGGGGCTGATAATGGTTTTTTTTTATGTCCCGAATTCAGGAACTTTTTAAAGTCGGCCAATCTATCGGACATCGATTGGAATTCATATACACGAGTAGCGGAAAAGAACCTAGAGATATTACAGGAGACACTGAATTTAATCCACAACTCAGAGCAATTCAAGAATATACAGAGTACACCGAAAAAATAAAAGAGCAGTTAGTTTACATTTGCCAAAATGTAGATGACTATAACAGAGTATGGAACGGAACGATGCGAGACTACTATTTCGCACTGACCAAGTTCATTCAAAGCATACCAAAAGAAACTAAAAAATCCAGTAAGTAGCGAAGGCTTTAAGGATATTTCATAACAATTTAAACCATTAGATATGGCAGATGAAATATTAATAAAAGTGCGCGCGGACGTTGATGGTCTTCAAGCCGACGTGCAAAATGCAAAAAAAACACTTGAACAATTAGAGCTATTAGACAAAGAATATAAGCCTAAAATAAATTTTTCCAATTTACAAGAGCTTCAAAAAAGCATTATAAAAATATCATCAACAACTGGTGATATATGGGATGCCGCTGCATTCAAGAAAAAAATATCTGAATCGGTAAATGATTCAAAGGCATTAAATGAAATAAGAAATCAATTCGTACAAATGGCTAACTCTGCGGATAAAACAGACGCTAGCTTTGACGAACTAATTGCAACTGTAAAAGGATTAGATAAGCAGATAGAGTTTTTAAATAGCAATCCTGTTGAGGTAAAAGTTAATGATAAGCCTATGGGTTCTTTGCGAACTCAACTTAGACAAGCAACACTAGAAGTTGCAGAATTGACATTAAAGTTTGGAGCTACATCTACAGAAGTAGCTGAAGCATCAACAAGAGCTGGTTTATTGAAGGATGCAATTAAAGACGCACAAGACTCAATAGCCGCTTTTAATCCTGATGCCAAATTTAGAGCATTAACTGGAAGTTTACAAGGGGTTGTAGGTGGATTCACAGCCGTTCAAGGTGCTATTGGTGCTTTTGGAGTTAAGAGTGAAGAAGTCGAACAGGCTCTATTGAAAGTTAATTCTGCAATGGCTTTATCGCAAGGTTTGCAAAGTGTAGGTGAAAGTGTAGATAGCTTTAAAAACTTAGGTGCGGTAATAAAATCTACAACCGCATTTCAATTTTTATACAATGCTGCTACAAGTACAGCCACAGCAGTTCAAACCGCTTTCGGAGTTGCAACTAATGTAACTAGTACAGGTTTTAAATTGCTAAGAGGTGCTATAATATCCACTGGTATAGGAGCTTTAGTAGTCGGATTGGGTATGGTCATAGCTAACTTTGATTCTATATCTGCATGGATAAAAAATAGTCCGCTAGGTGCATTTGCAAATCAGATTGGAAATATAGTTGAAAAATTTACTGACTTTATAGGAGTTACCAGTGAAGCCGAAAGAGCATCAGATAGATTGGCAAAAGCAAATGGAAGTGCAAATAAAGCAATAGAAAATAGAATAAAACTATTAAAGGCTCAGGGAGGTTCTGAAAAGGAAATAGCAACTCTTCAAAAACAAGCTATTCAAAATGACATTAACGTATTGAATAGTAAAAAGAAATTAAGTGACGAAGAAAAACAAAAAAGAAAAGATTTAAAAAATGACTTATTAGTTGTAGACGCTGAATATAATTCAAAAGTAGCAGAGGAAAATAAAAAGGCAAGCGAAAAGGCAGCAGATGCAAGCAAAAAAGCAGCTGAAGATGAAAAGAAAGATAGAGAGAAGTCTAATGAAATGTTAAATACTTTAAGGAATAACAATACATTAGATGCTATTAAAGATTCAGAGCAACGTGCACTTAAGCAACTTGAAATAGAAGATAAAAGACAAAGAGATGAGATAGCTTTATTGAAAATATCAAATGAGCAAAAAATTGCATTATATAAGGAGCTAGACACAAAATTAGAGCAAGGGCGTGCAGATATAATAACAAAGCAAAGAGAAAAGAATTACGAGGCTGAATTGAAAAAAGTTGAAGACAATTTCAATAAAGAGGAATCTATTTTAAAAGAGCAGCTTGCGAATAATTTAATAACAGAAACCGAATACAATAATAAAATAACCGACCTTCAGTTATCCGAACTAGAGGCAAAGCAATTTGTCGCAACTAATTGGAGCAGCTATGTAAAAAAAGCAGCTGAAGATGCAACTATTTTTGAAGAGCAAAGCAATGATAAGAGACTAGATAATGTAATAAAAAATAACGCTGCTAAAAAAGAAGAGCAATCAAAGGCTTATGAAAATGAATTAAAACTAGCTGATGATTTATTTAAAAAAGAATCATTAGCTTTAAAAACTAAACTTGCAAATGGTCAAATAAGTGAGGAAGAATACAATCAAAAAATAAAAGATTTAGAGTCAAGTACATTACAATCTAAAATATCAATAGCAACTCAATGGTCTGGAACTGTAAAAAAAGCGGAGCAAGACATTACTACATTCACCAATGAAGAAGCTGACAAGAGACTAGATAAACAAATTGATAACAATAAAAAAAATGAGGAACTATTAAAAAAAGCATTAGGTGAGCTTGCAACTATGGCTAGTCAAGGCATTTTACTTAAGTTGGGAATAAACCCACAAGATGCAGATAGATTGACAAAATCGCTAACTAATATCTATCAAAAAATAAAAGAAAGCAAGCCTATTGACGCAGGTGAAATTGCAGAAACCGCAGGGAGTGCTTATTTTGCCGTATCAAATGCAATAGCAGCATCTGATACTCAACGTAGACAAGAAGAGTTAGCCGCCTTACAAGTTCAGCAAGAAGAAGAGCTAAGGTTGGCAGGTGATAACGAGCAAAAAAAAGAAATAATTAAACAAAAATATGCATTAAAAGAACGTGAAGTAAAACGTAGACAAGCTGAAGCGGACAAAAGGAAAGCCATATTAGATGCAACTGTAAATACAGCTGTAGCAATTGTAAAAACTTTTGCAACTCTTGGGCTTGTGGCAGGTGTAGTGCCAGCGGCTTTAATGGCAGCACTTGGAGCAGCTCAAATAGCATTTATAGCAGCTCAACCAATACCTAAATTTGAAAAAGGGGGTGCAATTCCAAGTTCAGATATACAAGGAATGATTAGCGGTAGACCTCACGCTGCGGGGGGTGTTCTAATAGAAGCCGAAGGTAACGAGTTTATAACTAGAAGGTCTCAAGCTATGAAAGGAGACAATCTAGGCTTATTAGAGGCTATAAACATGTCAGATAACGAAAGAGACGCTTATATTAACCGCCACTATGTAATGCCAGCCTTACAAGCTAAAGAAAGTCAAGCCGCTCAAAACTATAGGAGTTCAATAATAGAAGCGGAAAATAACCTCATAGCAAGGGTTTCTAGTTCTACATTGAAGTCAATAGATAGAAGGCTAGTTGAGACCAACCAAAGCATAAAAGGACTTGCTAAAAAGGATTATACCTGGTAAAAGGTTTTCACCTTACATAGGTCTACGCATTTATTAACGTACTCTATATCTTTAAGTATTTCCTTTTTGGCTTTAAGCATGAAGACGCTATAAGGCTCTAAACTCTTTTTATCTTTTTCAGTTAGTTCACTAGGGTCTAAGTCGCATAATTGTAAAACTCTATTTAGTCTAGATATTTCTTTTTTGGCTATTTGGAATGTCAGCATTTTGTTTGCCTTGTATTCATAGATAGTACCTAGCTCTTTCTTATTGATTTCATAATACTTACTCTTATCAATTCTCCTGAACTCGCTTTGGTCTAGTATCTCGGTTTCTAAATTGTCGGTTTCATTGGCTTTGCAATAATCTGCGTAAAGGTCATAACCTTTGCTTCCGTATATCTTATCGTAAACCTTAGCATCAAGTCCAAAGGCATTGCAATTATACACAGCTATAATGTGTGGGAGTGGTCTTTTCATTTGTTTTTGTTTATGATTAATTAAATTATAATTATTCTGGTAATCACATGCCTATATTTTCAAATAACATATAATTCCCTTTAGTGTCATACGCTCTACCTGCTAAGATATTAGAATCATTATCAATATCACCAACAAAAGTAGAAATGTAATTGTCATTTATATAAAATATATGCCTATCGCTGCTAGAATAAAAAAATTTATATTTTGTATATATATCTTGATATATTACATATCTAATTACTATATTCCCACTGTCTACTCCTTCCTCTGTTGGCACTGGGTCAAGGCTTGGTAGCATTAAAGTTTCTTCTATAGTTGAGTTTCCAGAATTATACTCAACGCCTTCATAAAATAATGTAACTATACTTGCCATATTTAATTTGAATTTAATTGCAAATATACACATTATAGTCAAATTGGACCTTTTTTTGTATGTTTTTTTCGTATATTTGCACAATGGAAGTAACTAAAATAGTCATTAACGGCATTATAATAACCACTGTAGACAAGCCAATAGGCTTAGAAGTGATTAAATTATCCTTAGATAGAGACTTTCAATACAGTTGTGTAGATACGAAAATAGAAGCCGAACCGAAATTCTATTGTGCAAGTGGAAAAACCGAACTAGACGAAGAATATGAGAGCAAAGGTGTTGAGGGTTCAGGGTATATAGAAATAACTGACAGTTGTGGAACTAATGCGGAAACTTATATATTTAATTTAGACTTCAAGAAGTATAACAATCAGGGAGACTATACTACAATAGGACTTATTGACGTTAATAGCTTATGGAAAAAAGACTTAGAAAAGGAAGTTAATTTGACTACAATATTATCTCAGCCTGAAGATTTTTATGTTAGAAATCTACCATTAGAATACAATTATAAAATAGATTCTTTTACTCATGAGTCTAATTATCCATCAACGGCTTTGCAAAACTATGGAATAACTAAAATGCTTCACTCTCTTACCACTTCTATTGTTTCCTTAAATGAATTAGAAGATGGGAATGCATTAACTAATAGCGATTTATATCTAGATGTAGCTCAAGGTCAGTTTAGATTTTCAAATGTAGCACAGCCAGATGTTACTATTGTAAATACAAGCAACAATAAATCAATGTACGTCCGTTGGCAAACTCCAAATACAGGAATCGGAGTTTTACCAAATGTTTTTTTTGGTATGAATGAGTTCGGAACTGCTTTCATAGAACCTAGACCAATATTTGAAAACACATTAGAAGATGGCTATCTTGAAATAACAACTGATGGAGAAAATGGATATGTTTTAGATTTTGAAAGTACAGGGGCAGTTTTACAAGCAACTGCTTTTGGAATGAATGAAATATTTATGATAGGATATAGTTTCTCTAATGCAGAATACGTAATATGGGGTGCTTTAAATGATATAACTTCAATAAATAGTACACAAAATCTTACTAATGTAAGTGGTAATTTATACAGATTAGATAGTAGGGTAGGAGGGAATAGAAATATAGACTATACGACACAGTACAATTCTGTAGTGGGTGGCAAAATAATTATAAAAAAAGGGCAAAAATTGTGGTTAATTCATGGCTTACCATTATATAACAGTAATTCAAATCCTACAAATTTAGTAGATATAAAATACGAAAAATTTACATTAAATAGAAGCGTTACTATTAAATTTATATTAGATAAAAATGTAAAAGATGTACTAACTAGTTCAGCTGACATAGTACCATTCCACAGTAAAACAAAAGCATATCCAGCAATATATGCACTTAATGAAATATTTAAAAGTGATATAAATATTTCTTATACAAATTGCTTTTCAGATTTATGGTTTTCAAAAGGTGATTATATTAGAGGAAAAATAAATGTAGCAGATTTTATTGTAAAGCCTAGTGACTTCTTTAGGGAACTTGAAAAGGTCGTATGTTGCGGATTAGGATATTTTTATGATACAGACCCACAAGGTGAAAAAAGATTAATGAGTGTCTACGATTTCTACTCCGATACATTAGTTCCAAGTCAATATCAATTCTCAGCTAGTGATTTAATAGATGGCATAATTGAAATAGCTCCATTTTTAGCACCTTATTACAAAGAAGTTAATATAGGGTATAGCAATTCAAAAGACAGTCCTAAAGAGTTTTGTAAACAAAATAGCTACTCAGTAGATAATGGAAGTGATTCCGTTTATTCAAAGGTAAGTGAATTTATAGCATCTGAATACATAATAACAAGGGCTTTAAGATTAGGAACTCAAGATGAAGAACGTGAATTTGATGGAAATATATTTATACTTTCAGGAATTACAGTAAGTGCAGGACCTTCGACAAATTATAATGCAACTCTAAGCCAAACGAGTGGGTTTTTAGCAGATAGTGTAGAAACTTTTCCTACTATTGATAATGGAATAAATAGACGCTATTCAACCGCATTCAATCTATTTAGACACCTTTATAAGTGGGGTTTTAGTTTATTCAATAATAAAGATACATTAACAGCTAAAAAGTATGAAGGGAACACTATATATGACTATGATATAAGAGATTTATCTGGCTCGGTTACTGATTACTATATTGGATTAAATGACTGTAAGCTTCCTGTAACTGTAAATATGGTAAAAGTAGACAGAACTATAGACAATTTATTAACTGACCTTATAGAAAATGCTATCTACGTTCCTAGTCAAATAACATTCAAGACTGCAAGGCTATCTAGTTTAGATTTAATAGCTATGAGAGCGCACCAATACGACTTATTTAGCGTTAGTGATGGTACGAATACATACTATGGTAATTTAATAAGCGCAAACCTAGAAGACGACGTTACTGAAATAAAATTATTAAGAAGATTTAAAAACGGATTATGAGTATAACATTAGGAGATTACAGTGTAGAAACTAAAAAGACGGTAGGTGAGCTGCCAGCAGGTTCGGATAATATAATAGCTGAAGAGCCATGTGATGATACTATTAATTTAGCAACGGTACAGCCTGTATGGAAAAAAATACATGAATATACTAGGTCAGATGCTGCTAGCTTTAATTTGATAACAGGATTATGGGAAATTGTGCCTACAAATTACCAACTGCCAGATGATGTTTTTGCCGACGGATATGACTATGAAGTATTTTTTCAATTTAACTATGTAGGGTCAAGTCCTTCATTAAATGTAACTATGCAAAGATTTTCATATACGGTTTTTGGAAATAATTGGTTTCAAAATGTCAATTCTGGCGGTAGTATAATAATGAATGAGAATAACTGCGGTGGAAGTTATGCAAATACTGCGAGGACATTAAACATAGGAGCGGATGACCTTGTGTCATTTACATTAGAAACGACATTTGTTATAGAACAATTAATCCCAGCTACAATAGAAATAGAGCTGTGTGGAGGTGGAGTTATAACAAATTTAACAGAATTAGAGGAGATTACAGAAGTTATACAAGTTTATGCTGATAATGAAGGTAGTGAAGTAAATGTCAACTCTAAAAAAAGAAATACCACTTATGACCCTTATGCAATGTTAACAGCCGCAGAAGCTGCTAAAATGCCATCAACGTGTTTAAGCTATTCGGTTTATTATGTTAGCTCTATTTTTTCTAGTCCATACACTTCGCCAGATGATAAAACATATTGGTTAGATGATGGAATATATAAGGCTAAAATAAATATTCCAATCGTACCACCTCAAGTTTTAGATTTTAAATTATGGGATGGCTCTAGTTATTTATTTGACGAAGCAAGCGACGCTAATGGATTAATAGACTGGATGGACTTTATACCTGGATTACCATTTGGAGGTGTCAATACAATTTTAGAAGTATGGAATGGAGCAATACAAGAAACATTTACAGGCGAGCAATATGTATATTTTAGGTATGATTTTAATTCTTATGGCTGCCCTTGTAATGATTGTGGTGATGACTGCGGTGCCATTACTATTATATTTCACCAAAGCTGCGGAGATGCTTACCCTTTAAAGTTTAATTTAATGGTGCAAGACGGCAAATATAATATCGAAGGTGAAACATTTACTCAGGGCAATACTATAATAAGACCAGTCACAAAGATAAAAGCCACTTATGATTTAGTCCTTAGCGAGTATTCAGACGAAACATATTTGCTTTTAATGGAATTAATAGCTGACAATATACTAATAGAAGTGGTAGACAATATAGACGTTGCAAACCCTACAACTGAATACTATATTGACACTGAATCATTGACTCCGACTTGGAATTTCAACTCTAAACTAGGTACAATAGTTATTCCAGTTATTAGAAAGGATACAATAAGAACAGCAAGGAGAAACTGCTGCAATTAAAAATATGTTTTCATATATAAAAAATATACTATATTTGCATTCAAGACATAGCGAAGATGTCGCACATTTTTAACTTTAAAATTTTAATAATATGGCACTTTGCACAACAACTTGCGACGGTAAAACAATGGTCGCATACACAGAACCAGATTGCAATAATTTTTATGCACTCGGCAATTCAACTTCAGTAGCTTACATTCTTTGTGAAGATACTAATGACCTTTTGAAAGTAAACTATACAGCTTCAGGCGCATGGGTTACTGCTATTGGAGGCGTTGATTCATTCAAAGATTTGAACGTAATTGACAATGTATTGATAGCACTTCCAGAAGGTGAGAATTTGACTATTGAGAATCCAATGAAAAACGGTATTCCAAACTTGAAAACAGGCGAATCTCATACTGTTACAATCACTGACCCTAAAGTAAGCTCTGACAATCATGATTTCTATAACAATATAGACGGTAAAACTGCATGGGTAGTTATAGCTTACAATGACGGCAGAATGCAAGTAAGTCCTAGACCTATGATGCTAATGGTTAAATCACCAGGTATTGAGTATGGAGCTTCACAAAAATTCACTGTTGAGGCTCAAGTTAACTTCGATAGAAATGAGTATTGGTTAGTATTTGACACTCAACCAGCAGGTATCTTTAAATTCCAATAGTAGTTATGTGTTGCGGTAAACCTTCAAAACCTAAACCTAAACCTATTAAGTGGAACTAAAAGAACTTTTAAATATTGCTAAAAGAAAACCTCAAAAGGCTGAACGGTCTTTTGGGGTTTTTTATAGCAGTAAGTTTCCAACGGAGATTTACAAAATGAGACATCCAGGTCTCGACCCAAAAGAATACGAATACATTGAGGAAAACTGGGTTAATCCAGTTCAGAAATTAGTAGGCGATGCTATCTTTGAAACACAAAAGATATTCACTGATAGTAACTACTCGATACAAACAAAAAATGAAACTATAAGAGACTTCATAGATAGCTATGAGATAATGAGTTTCTTTAAAAATATATATTGGCAAAACATAATACTAGATTCAGGAAGTGTACTAACTTACCATATAAAGTATTCTGAATTTATAGAAAAACAGGCTGGCATAGAGCGTGGAAATGAGTATTTACCTTTGCACCCTTATATCGTAACCACTGAGAATATAATATACAAAGATAAAACAACCTTAGTATATAAAGTAAAGGGCGATAAAAGAAATAATTTTGTAGCATTATATTATAATGAGGATAACCTATTGACATACGAGCACTATTCGTATGATGTGGCAAACGACGAAACTAAACCTATATTATTTTGGCAGTTCAATAATAACTTAGGTAAAAAGTATTATAGAAACGCTGACGGTCTTAAAATAGTTAATGATAATGAGCTAGTCATTAGGTCTTATTTTAGTCCTAGTGAGTCTATTTTGAGCACTATAATAATAGATTCAGTTAACGTAGGAGTTACCAAAACTAGAACTACCTATCCTATTCCTGTAGTCGTAGGTGAAGCCTGTGAGGAATCAGGCTGTAGAGGCGGTGTTATTGACGTTTTAAATAAGGAGGGCGTATATTGTACCGAAACTTGCCAAACGTGCAAGGGAACAGGCTCTAAAAACCTATTTAGCCCATTCAATGCAGTTCACGTAGTCAGAGGATCAGGAGCTATAGAAAACAGCACGCCACCAGCGCCTCATGTTTATTGGGTTGACCCTCCACAGGGTGCGCTCGATTCTACACGTGCAGAAATAAGAGAAAATAGAGATATTGCATTTGATTATATCGGCTTAAAATACTCAAATAGTGATGTAAGAGGAAGCGAAACGGCTCTCGGTAAAATGATAGATAGGGAGAAAACCTACTCTACATATAAAATGTATAGTCAAGATGTTGAAATGACTATGCAATGGTGGTATAATAACTGGAGCGAACTAATGTTTCCACTTGAAAAGGAAAGGGAAATATCCGTTTATTCATTTAATAATTTTAGAACTACTTCAACTGCTGAGGTAAATGAAATATTCACAGCATTACAAAAAGACAACGCACCTCAGTACATACTAATAAACCTACTTAGAGAATACTATAATTCAATAGGCGAAACGGAAAAGTTCAAGATAGTCAATAAGTATTATCTATACAAATCAGATGATATGACAATTAAGAAAGGAAGCTTAGGTTATTATGATAAGATTCATATCGTAATATCTGATAATATAATGAAGTGGATAGAAGAGGAAGGGGTTATGGATATGAACGAGAAACAAGTCGATACCTATTTGCGAGATAAAGCAATGTCATTAATGGCTACTCCTGTAGATAGCAATGGAGAAATAGTAAATACGGAAATTGTTTATAAAGAAAGCGAAAAGTCCGAAAACGAATCCGAAGAAGAACTAGAATATGAATCTTTATACGAGCAGATAAAAAGGCAAACTGAAGACGCTGGAATGAAGGTTGAAGAAATAGAAGGCAAAGTAGTCATAACTGGCAGACCCAATTAATGGAGTTTGAAAAAATATTAGATAAAATTCTTAATAAATTAAACGAGTATCAAGTCAGAGGCTCGTTTGTATTTGATATTGACAATCTTGAAAATATAGACAAGGTTAATGATATTATAGAGGAAGTCCTAAAAGAAGAAGGCTACTATGATAATATAAAAGACTACCGAAAGGTATTTGACGACAATTTACAGGAAATAATAAGCCAATATAAGTCATTTGGAAAGATAAACACAAAGGACTTAAAAGCATTTAACAATGCAGCCTTTAATAATTTCTATAATAATTTAGCGGTAAATGTAACGGATACAAACATAAAGCAGCCTATTAAGGACGCTTTATTGCAATACGTTGCAGGCGGTGGTAAGTATAATGACTTTAAATCCACAGTAAAGGATATACTAACTGCTAAAAAGATAGAAGGCAACATAGATATAGTAGCTCGTGAATACTCAACTCAATACAAGCGTGCACAAGGGCAGATACTAGCAAATAAATTTAATGTACAGTATTTTCGCTATTCGGGAACTGAAATAGAAACTAGCCGCTGCTTTTGCGACCAAAGAATAGGGAATATCTATACTAAAGAAGAGATTGAGAGCTGGGCAAACTTAGAATGGAGCGGAAAAATAAAGGGAACTAATAGCACAAATATATTTCAAGTTGCAGGCGGATGGAATTGTAGGCATAATATAAGACCGGTTAGTGAGAAAATGGCTTTGGCTTATGGATTAAATAAATATAATGATACCGATTGCACCCTATAAAAAAAGGTGATTTGCATTTTTAAAATTTATTGTATCTTTGCATAAAAATAAAAGCATGGCAAAATTCTTAATACTAAGTAGTCCTAACAAATCAAATCTAGGGACTATAGCTGAAAGAAGTGAAGACTTTTATAAACCTAGTTTTTATAAGATTTCAGATGAGGAATTAAATCAGTTTGTTGAAATGAATACATTTGCTAAGTCAGCATTCATGGCTGAGAAATTACAGGCTCAAATGGGAACGCCTGCCGATATTAAAAAAAAAGTAGCTCCGAGTGTGGAAGCTGTGGAAAGCAAGGCAGAAAACGTATCGGTTGAAATGCCAGAGATTGAAATAGAAGAGCCGCTAAACGAGCCAGTAAATGAAGTTGAAGTAAGCCATATTGGATTACCTACACCAACAGTTAAGGCAAAAGGCAGACCAAAAAAAACCAATTAATATAAAATAATGAGCAAATTTCAAATAGTACCTAGCGAAGAGGGAATCAGTCCAGAAGATGCAATGCTTGAGTTCAATAGTGTATATATACCTATTGGAAGCGTGGCAGAAAGATTTAGTGAACTCCCTGAAACTGAAAGAAACAAATTGTACGGTAAGGCTGCAACTGCGGTTGATAGTCGTATAAACAAAGAAGCTAAAGAATTAGGATTGACATTAGAGGGCAAATTGCACGACAATGTAGAGACTGTAATAGCTACTTATAAAGCTAAAATAGTTGAGCTAACCGAAGCAAATACAAGTCTAAAAGAAAACACTGACAAGGCTTCAAGAAATGAGATTGAGAAACTAACTCAAAAAGTTAATGACTTAAATATCTTAAATGAAAAGCTGAGAGGTGATTTTGATGTAGTTTCAAGCGAGAAACAAAATATCGAAAAGGAGTTTACTCAAAAAGAAATTCAGATAATAGTTAGCTCTAAATTAGGACAAGCTAAAAATGAATTTGTCTTAGTTGAGGATATGAATATAAGAGACGTTTGCACGTTTGACGAAACAAAATATAAATTCACAGTTGATGAAAATCAAAACGAGGTGGTTTATGATCTGAATGGTCAAGTAGTTTTATCAAGTGCTAAGGCTGGAGCGTTCGCTTCTTATAAAGAGGTTTTAGAATCTATTTATACTAAGCGTGGGGCGTTTAAAAAAGTAACAGGCATAGGAAGTATGAATGTAGATAGAACTCAAAACAGTGCGCCTATATTGACCAATAGAATAGACCTATCTAGTAAAGTAACGTTAGGTAAAAAATAAATTTCTTTCCTACTATTATTAGTAGGTTTTAAATGCGGTTTAGAAAGCCTTAAATTTCTGATGCGGTCGTGATACCTTAACCTCACACAAAGCAAAAGAAGAGCGAGCATAAACCAATTTTTTAACCTTATTAATAATATAAAATGGCATTAGTATTAAAAAATAGTCTTCAAGATAGACTATCAAGTGTTTTCCAAACACAATCAGCATTAGGTGTTATCACCGCAAATCCTCAGTTAGACGTTCCGCTTTCAATAGCTATGAACAGTGAGGTAAATTCTTCAAGATTAGAAGGCAAATTGCTAGCAGAAAACGGTCAAAAAATGTCCGTCGAATTAGTATGGAATCTTCCAGAGTGTGAGGCTGCCGTATCTGGTTGTCCTACTGATTTATGTGCTGAGGGTTCTTCACCTGCAACACAAGATTCAGAAACTTATACTATCACTTGTGACGGTACAAACACATTCAAGAAAACAGTAACTTTTGAGTATGAAGATTTCAGAGCTATGACCGCATTGATGGACACGCTTCCAACGTTAGACGCTCCATTGAGTGAAACTACAATAAGAGGCACTTCTATTGAAAGTAAATTATTTGAGCTTATCTCTTTAGTAGATAAAGCACATGAAGCTAGAATAGCTCAGTTTTTATTTGATTCAGTTCCTGCTACTACTTTCGGATTTTCACCTAAAGAAATAGCTGACATTCCAGATATAGCTACCGACAAAGGTAAGGCTGTAAAAACTTTCGGACAAGTAACTTCAACTTCTTTCAATGAGTTGTATAGCGAAGTTATTTATTCTGCTCAAACTGCAAGATACGGAAGTAATCCAGTTCTTATTGGTGGTTTCTTATTGAATCAATATCAGCAATTAAATCAAGCTTCTTGTTGTGCTTCTACAGGTTATGACTTGTCTACAATCTTTGAAACTAATAGACTTCCAGTAATTAAATCAGACGCTATGGCGAATGTATTTAACACTGAATATACTCTTACTTCATTGAAAACTATGCCTTACTTCATATCTTACGAAGTTGGAGCTATACAAGTTGTAAACTATGCTCAATACAGAGGAATGTTTGAAGTATCAAACCCAATGTTCAGCAGAACTACAATCGTATCGCCTTTCACAGGACGTGCAATGGATGTAGCATTTAGCTTGACTGCTTGTGGTACTAAAGTTAACATGACTGTATCTGCAACAGAGGAGCTTTACACTAGACCTGAAACATTTTGTTCTGGTGATTATGGCTATGGAGTTAATGGATTACAACAATTCAAAATTAAAAACTCATAGTCTTGAATAACTGCTTTGCTTATTCTTTTATAAAGTGTGGAATTGCACCGTCCGGAGTACGAACTCTGGACGGTGTGTTCAACACCCTTAGCAAACTAGATCTATATTCTATGTTTGACAATCCACAGGACGCTATAGATAAGGCGACTGACCTAGCTTATAATTCAATGACAAGCGCATTATTAAGTAAAGAGGGGAGAAGTCTAAATAAATATAATGAGATTTTAGGTGAGAGGTTTACGGATACTTATTCGACAATACAAACCTATGAATTTAATTCAGCAACTAAACAATTTTATAGATTTAATAAAGCTCACGTTAATGTACAATATACAGGAACGGTAAATTTGAGGTTTATAAATGAGTTAGCTGTAGTTGAATTAGTACCAGTGAGTGTAGTTAGTGGAGTTACCACTACTATAATATTAAATAAAGATTTCAAATATGTAGAAGTTGATTTTGCCGAAAACATACAGGGCAGAACTAACTATAGAGTTGGAATAAATGGAGTTTTACTAGACTATTCTATCCTTTGCGATTACCATAGTTTTATCTGCGCTAATGAAGATTTATTTCAGATAGCAATGGATTACAAGGTAGCTAGTATATTGTTGACTGACGGCTTATTTAGTGGTGAAATTAACCAAAGAATAATGCAAGATGCAGACTATAAAGAATTAAAAGCTGAATATGAAACTCAATATAGTTTAGAGTTGAGTTCATTAAGTTTAAAAGATAGTGGGTGCTTTGATTGCAGCTCAAGAATACAGGCTAAAAGTTGGCTAGTATGAGTTTAGACAATGTATTTGAATCCTATCAAATGAGGTTAGAAAAGAACTTTGCTGAGGCTGTTTTTGACATGCACGATGCAATGGTGAAGAGAATATTTGTAGATAATAAAGACATAAACGGTAATGAGCCGAAACCATATAGCACTGAGCCAATGTATGCAAGTGTTGCAAGGTATAAAGGTTTAGTTAGATTGGGAGGGCAAAAAACTGAGTCAGGAAAATCGAAATACTTTGAAGGTGGATATAGTCAGTTAAAAAGTGAAAGCGGCAGACCACCAATTGAATTAACTGGAAGCCTCAAAAATAGTTTTGAGAATGGGACGAGAGCAATTAAAAAAATAAACAACTACGAATATGACATAGTAGTACCAAAAGAAGACGGAGATAAGATAAGAGGTCACTTTGTGAACTTCTTTAAAGTAAGTCAAAAAGAAAAACAAAATCTATTAAAAGACATTATAGGTGATAGCAAAGGTAATTAGTAGTTTAATAAATATGGATATAGTTAGTATCTATAAGCAGCCTAAAGATAAGGATATGCTAATATATCTATCTGAGTCCAATGAGCTATTCAATTCTAAAAAGTATCAAGGCTATTTAAGAAATACAGAGACTGCTTACTTCTTTGACCCTAAAATGCTTAGTAGGCAAATGGAAAAGAATAGCTATAAGTTAGTAATATTGTTTGCTAAAGATACGTGCGATGCTGATGTTAAAAACACTATAGGTAACTTATTATTGACCGCTCCAAGAGAAAATATAATAAGCATAAAGCCATTGAAGAGCTACCCAGACTCATGGGATAATATAAAAAAGGAACTAAACAAAGATAATGCCTACGTCAATTACAGGGTAGTTATAGTTGATTTAGAAAGTGAGGAAATAATTTGTAAAACTAAAATAACTTGTAATGAATAATTGTTGTTTTAGCTATAGTGGAGGTTTATTTGACTTTGATGATAGTACATCTGGTCTATTTGCTCAGACAGGAAATTCAACTCCAATAACAGGAACTACAGTTGAAACTACATTGATTAACGGAGGTGTAGGGACTTTAGTTGTTCCTGCAAATGGATTTAAAGTTGGCGATAGTTTTAGGGGTGTATTTGGTGGAGTTATGAATGCAGCAAACAATCAAACCATAAGAATAAGAACCAAATCAAATGGCGTTGTATTATTGGATAGTGGGGTGCAAAGTTTAACAAACTCAATAATAAATGATGTTTGGAGTTTAAATATTGATTTTACGATTAGACAAATAGGCGGTGCAACTGTAGCATCTATAGTTTCACTTGGATCATTTCATTATATTAAAACTTCTAATGCATCAACTCAAGGCTTTGCATTTAATGTTATTAATAATACTGCATTTGACACTACAATAAGCAATACCCTAAATGTAACTGTGCAATGGGGTTCTAATAATGCAACTAATAATATTTATAGTGATATTTTCATATTAAACAAAACATATTAAATAAAAGATAATGATAACAAATTTTGAATATAAAGGAAAGGTTTTTGATTTTGGCGGTGGCGGAACTCAAGAATTTATAGAAGTAGCCAACTATGCAGCTTTACCAGCCACGGGCTCGGCTAGCATAATATATGTAACCTTGGACACCAATAGGCTATACAGATGGTCAGGCTCTACTTATGTAGAGATTTCACCAATGGAGGTACCAACGTTAGCTAGTGTATTAGATACTGACAATGAATCTGGAGCTAATGATATAAGTTTTGATGCTACTCAGGGATTATTTTTTGCCAATACTTCACGATTAAGAGAGGGAACTATAGATGCAGGACTTGGAGGCACTAAAGGTGTCGCTCAAATTTGCGCAGTTGGCTATGAATTAAAGTGGGAAGCAGGAAGGCTATATGTAATGGATGGCAATGGTACTGCAATTAGACATTCTTTGTATAATTTTACAACTACTCCAACCGTAAATGAAGATGTTACAAAAGGATATGGAGTAGGAAGTCGTTGGTCATTAGATGATGGAACTATTTATGTATGCACTGACCCTACAACAAGTGCGGCTATTTGGCAATATGATAATCATGCAGGTATTCCAGTAAATATTCAAACTGCTGCTTCAGATGAAACTACAGCACTAACTACAGGAACTGGAAAAGTAACTTTTAGAGTACCAAGCGCATTTACTTTGACAGGTGTTCGTGCTTCACTTACAACTGCTCAGGCTTCAGGAAGTATCCTTACGGTTGATATAAACCAAAATGGTAGTTCAATATTAGGTACAACATTAACTATTGATAATGGACAAAAAACAAGCACTACAGCTTCAATACCTGCTACAATTGT
>Ga0209442_1000861_pt1 | contig 17656 bp, 13 predicted proteins | sample LauGreSBDMM110DD_2_FD_187565 | JGI IMG/M metagenome (GOLD analysis project Ga0209442, IMG submission 187565) | Freshwater lake microbial communities from Lake Michigan, USA - Sp13.BD.MM110.DD (SPAdes) (version 2) | ecosystem: Environmental > Aquatic > Freshwater > Lake | place: Lake Michigan...
ACGAATCAGCATTTCTGATTTTTCATAATTGTCGTATAAGAAAAAAATGAATTTAAAATGTCTAAATAAAAATTTCATGGTTATTATCTAAGTTATTTATAATCAAATACATGTTGTTCACGGTAGGTATACTTAAATTTTGTGTTCTTATAAAATTATATATTCTCAAAAAATATATTTAATCTAAATCTTTAAGTACATTACTAATACCTCCATCAATTTGAATATTTGCACCATTTATAAACCCAAGGTCGTCTTCAGCTAATAATAATGCTAGTTTTGCGACTTCCTTTGGCTTACCAATTCTTTGAAGTGGATGAATTGAATTAAGTTCTTCAATTTTTTCTGGGTCATTATTAAAACCATCATGAAGCATTGGTGTGTCAATGGCAGCTGGACTTATAGAGTTTACTCTTACTTTTCCTTGCAAGTCTACACTCATGCTTTTGGTTAGTCCAACTAGAGCGGCTTTTGAAGTCGCATATGAAACAAATCTTTTTTTAGTTAGCTGTTGATGTATGCTTGATATATTAATTATACATCCTTTTGTTTTTTCAAGTTTTTTTAAGAAAAATTGGCTTAGTAAAAAAGGAGCTGTTAAGTTAACATTTAATGACTGTGTCCATTCGTCTAATTTTATATCTTCCGTTTTTCCTAAAATCTGAACTGCTGCGTTATTAATTAAAACATTTAGACTTGGAATCTTTTTTACAAAAACTTCATTGATTTCAGTTCTATATTCTTGATTTACGCAATATTGATTTAAATCAAATGGTATAAAAACATCTGAACAACCTGTATTATTATTATTTAAATCCAATCCAATCACAAAATAACCATTAGACTTAAAAGTTTCAGCTATTAAACTACCTATTCCACCCAAGACACCAGTTATTAGAACAACTTTATTCATTAAACAATATTTAAAAAATTAAATAACAATTCAATTGCACGTAAACTTGCTCTTGAAACCGCTTCTTTCGTATTAGATCCATTATGAGTTCCAAAAACACATTGATTAAATTGTCTAAGTTCATTGTTACTATCCAACGGTTCAATTTCAAAAACATCTAGAGCGGCAGAATTTACTTTTCCGTTTTTTAAAGCATCTATTAAATCTTTTTCATTTATCAATGGTCCTCTTGCAACATTTATTATAGAGACACCATCTTTCATCAAATCTAAAGATTTCATATTTATCATGTGTCTACTTGATTCCGTAAGAGCACATGTTAAAATTATAAAATCTGCATCTTGAATTTTATTTGGGAAAGTTAGAACTTGATTAATCCCTAATTCCTTTTCGTTCAATTTTGAATATGGGTCATAAGCATTTATAACAACATCAAATCCTTTTAACCTTTTTATTGTTGCTCTCCCAATATCCCCCAAACCAATCACTGCAATTGTTTTTCCGCTTATACTAACACCTGCGGGTTTAACCCAATTCCCCGATCTAACTTCACGATCAATATAATAAGTTTGTCTTGCCAGGCCTAACATATATGCCATTGCAAGATCTGCCACTTCTCCACCAAACATTTGAGGTGTATTACTAATTGGAATATTTAGTTCTTTGCATGCCTGAAAATCAACATTATCTATCCCAACACCCCATTTAACGGCAGCCTTTAATTTTCCAGATTTACCAGCTTCAAAAACTTTTTTGGTAGCAGGGTCGTCGCCAATTATCCAACCATCCACACTTGGAACTATTTCTAAAAGCTCTTTCTCTGATAATATTTGTACAACATTAGGAGTAATTAATTCGATACCCTTTATTGAAAAGAGCTCTCTAAATTCATCAATTCTTCTTAACATTGGAGGACAGGTAACTAATACTTTCATATAAAACTATTTATTAAGTCCTTTGGTTTCTTTATATAGAAATTCTGCTACTTTAAAATTTAATTCAACATCGATATCTTGAGCCTCAATTTCATCTATTTCAAATAAATACGGCCTATCGCCAATTCTATTATGTTTGTTCAATAGTATTTCTTTTGAAAAGATATACATGCACGAATTTTCCTCATAAATTGGAGGTAAATCTTGTGTTCTTAATAGTATGTTCTGGTTGTGATTAATAGGTCTTGCCAAAGTATCCCAGTAACGAACATTTTTTTTTGTGACACTAAACAATGAATCATGCATAGGAAAATTATCTAAAAATGATTTAATGCCTGCATCAATTGTGCTTGTAGACAAAATAGGGTTTGTACTATGAGTCTGTAAATAAAAATCAGCAGGCACTTGATTGGTAATATTTAACAATACATCATTCATTGGCACTGATCCATCTTTCAAGTGGTCAGGCCTTTCCAAAATTCTTATTTTAGGAAAATTTTGTCTTACTAATTCAATTATATTTTTACTATCTGTATCTATAATTATGGAGTCAATAAACTTTGATTGACTTAAGCTTTCCACAATGTGAAAGAAAAGAGGTTTACCGGCAAAATCTCTAAAATTTTTTCCTGGCACCCTTTCACTTGAGTGTCTCATTGGAACCAATGCTACAATTTTAAATTTATTCGTCATTTTTTTTGATTAATAATGCTCTAACAGGCGAACCTTCTAGGCCATCTAACTTCAAAGGAAGACAAATTAATTTGTACCAACCTTGAATTACACTTTCTAGGTTTAAAGTTTCAACAATTACAACTTCGTTTTTTAATAAAATTTGATGTGTCTCTGGGCCATCATTAAATCTTTGGATTGACAAGTAGTCAATCCCAATTAAGTGAATTTCATTTTGAATAATCCATTTTGCACCAGACGCATCAATGCTTGAAAATTCTTCTTGAAAATCAGACAGATTATTTTTCCAATACTGCTGATTATCTGTTTTTAAAATTAATTTTTTACAGCCCTTAGGTATACCAGCATCAGCGAGATCTTTATAAGTTATACTTTTGATATTATAAATCTCTAGTACAAATACATCTCCTAATAACTTTTCTAATTCAAGACTTTCAACTGACCTACCTCCTTCAACAAAATGAAGTGGCGCATCTAAATGGGTTCCAAGATGAGTGTCGATTGTAAAGGACGAAAGATTGTTGGTCTGGTTAGGCATTTTCATGTGCCAAACATTTTCAAACCCAATACTTCCAGGCCATTTTGGCAATTTTTTAGAAACAGGAAAAGTAATGTCAATGATTATACTATTATTCATTAGTTATAGTTAATCTTTTTTGAATTTATGTTTAATTCTTTAACAATATTACTTTCCAAGGAATTGGGGTAATAAAATCTATTTTTTAACTCTTTTGTTATCGCTCCTTTTTGTTTATGCCCTAGATATGTTCCATAAAATTGCATAAATCTAAACACAATAATATTTTTGAATTCACTAGTGAAGCATCTTTTTCTAATAGCAAAATATGAATCAGAAATGATGTTGTAAATAGTTAACCTTAAAAAATCAATTAACCCTACATGAACTTTTGGATAAATATTTTTGAATGCAATTGCCTCTCTAAGGTATCGGTTTTTAATTTTTTGTGGTGTTTCATCATGAACATGTACAATAACCGCCTCGGCTAAATAAACAATCCTAAAGCCTTCCTTCGTCATTTTACTAGCCCACGCCAGATCTTCAAGCCCGGTAATCTGTTCGTCGTAGTTTAACTTCTGCCACATTTTTTTTTGAATCGCACAGTTTGCATTATTACAAAACGGCGTCGATTGATTATAATTACTTATAGACGGAAACCATTTTGAAAAAATTTGATGTTCTGAGAAATGAGAGTTATCATCACCAATTTGTCGTCCATATACTAATGCAACATTTTCGTCAATAAATGGCTGTATCATTCTACTTATCCAATCCGAATAAACAGGATACACATGTGCAGATGCGAATAACAAAATTTCCCCATTAGAATTTTCACACCCTAAATTCAGCGCTTTGCCAAATGAAAATTTTTCCTTAGGTAATGATATTATTTTTGCTCCCATATGCCTTGCAATAGAGACAGTAGAATCAGACGAGCCAGAATCAACAACTATTATTTCGATCTCAATTTCATTATCAAACTCTTGTCGATTGATTCCATCAATTAATCTTCCAATATATCTCTCTTCATTAAAAGTACGAATAATTACTGAACAAGTCATACTACTGATTTTTTAAGAGATTTCAACAATTTCAGAAGCTCAAAGAACTCATAAGTTTTTAATACTTTCAATGAAAATGTATATGTAATAAATCCTAGTAAAATCCCAATGAATATTTTGACAATATTACTTTCTAAATAACTAACAGCCCAAAAAACAAACAAAGACATGACAATTGATAATATCAAATATTTCAATAAATAACTTAATTGACTTAACATTCCATAATTAAAAAACAAATTGGTGTAATACGAATTAATCGCATATGATAGAAATGAATTAATAATATATCCAAATAATATTGCTGAAATTCCAAATTTAATGGTAAATAGTAAAGAAAAAAGCGTAAGTGGGAATTTCAATAATTCTATTTTGAAGAATAAATCTGATCTTCCAATAACATTTAATAATGCTAGATTTAACGAACTTAAAGGGTAAAAAATTCTACTTATTAGAAACAATTGAAACATAATTATCATATTTTCCCACTCAGGAGTGAATATTAAAAGAATTAATGGCCTTGATAAAACCACCAATAAGCATATCAATGGCGTTGTAAGGAAAAAAGTCATCCCCATAATTTTTTTAAACATAAATAACAATCTGGAGGTATCGTTCTGAACAGAACTAAGTATTGGAAAGGAAACTTGCTGTATTATACCAACTAATTGAACCGTAGATGCGTCTGATAATTGATTAGCTTTTGTGAAATAACCAAGTGAAGAAATTGGGAATAATTTGCCGACTATTGTAGGATAAACACTCTTCAATAATTCTCCGTACAAACCAGAAAGAAGTAAAAAGGAAGAAAATTTATACAATTTCAAAAATGAATTTTTAGAAAACACTATGATCGGCCTCCAGTTTAGAAAAAAATATAATGACACCAAACTTAAAATTGATGTAACTCCCATTTGAATAATTAATGACCATACTCCTAAATTAAAATACGCACTTATTATACCCAAAATTCCTCCAACTAAAGTTCCAATTAGATTCGACTTGGCAACAGAGCTAAAATCAAGATTTATCGTTAATAATGTTCTTGGAATGATACCTAAAGCATTAATGATGATAATCAATCCAAGAACTCTAGCATAAATAGCTAATTTTGGTTGTGAAAAATAAACAGAAAATGTTGGCGAACTAAAATAAATGATTATGTAGATTAATACACTAATAGTGAAATTGAAAAGGAAAACAGTATGAAAATCAATTTCCTCTCTATTATTGCACTGAATAAGAGCAGAGCCTAAGCCACTATCTACTAATAATTGAGAAACCGAAATGATTATTGCCAGTAATCCTAATATTCCAAACTCTGATGGCGAAATTAATCTCGCTAAAAAAATAGTAATTAAAATTCCTAATATTTGAGTTCCACCTTTTTCAATTGCAGTCCAAATTACTCCTTTTAATGCTATCTTTTTGAAACTTTTCTGCAAAACTTAATTAATATTGTTATTTATTAAAAACTCACTTATTGTAGCTTTTATTCCTTCAGTTAAAGATATTTTAGGTTTCCATCCCATACTGAAGATTTTGGAGCTGTCTAAAATTTTTCGAGGTGTCCCATCAGGTTTTGTAGTCTCAAATGAAATTTGCCCTTTATACCCAACTTCAGATATTATTTTTTCAGCTAGTTCTTTAATTGTTAAATCTATCCCATATCCTATATTTATTGTGCCTGAATTATTATATGTTTTCATAAGGAAAAAACATGCATCAGCTAAATCATCTACATGTAAAAATTCTCTCCTTGGTTTTCCAGTGCCCCAAATAATTACATTTGGCTCATTATTCTTTTTTGCTAAAATTATTCTTCTAATCAATGCTGGCAACACATGTGAATTTTCTGGATGGTAGTTGTCATTGGTGCCATACAAATTTGTAGGCATGGCTGAAATAAAATTACAACTATACTGTGCTCTATAACTATCACACATTTCAATACCAGCAATTTTTGCAATTGCATAGGGTTGATTGGTTGGCTCTAAGTATCCACTTAGTAAGTATTCTTCTTTTAATGGCTGAGGTGCCATTTTAGGATATATACATGACGAACCTAAAAACAATAATTTAGTAACCTTATTCAAATAAGCCGCATGAATAATATTAGCCTCAATCATTAAATTGTCGTAAATAAATTCTGCTCTATATGAATTGTTGGCATGTATACCTCCTACTTTTGCTGCAGCAAGTATTACATATGCTGGTTTTTCTTTTTCAAAAAAATCATTTACAGCTTGCTGGTTTCTTAAATCTAATTCATTGGAAGTTCTTGTAACAATATTGTTATAACCTTCCTTTCTTAATTTACGCTCTAACCCCGATCCTACCATTCCTCTGTGTCCAGCAATATATATTTTAGCTGTTTGCTCCATGATTATAATCCGCTTTGTTTAATATATAATTCCTTTTTAAATAAGATAACATCACTTGCTACCATTTCTTTAACCAATGCTGCTAAATCATATTTAGGCTTCCAACCTAATTGAGTCATTGCTTTTGTTGGATCTCCAATTAATAAATCAACTTCAGTTGGTCTATAATATTTAGGGTCTACTTTTACAACAACTTGTCCTTCCTTCAATTTGTATTCACCAGTATTTTTAATAACATATCCCTCTTCGGCTTCATCCTTACCTCGAAATACTAATTCAATTCCTAATTCTGCAAAACTCATTTTTACAAAATTACGAATCGTTGTAGTTATTCCTGTTGCTAAAACAAAGTCTTCTGGTTTTTCTTGTTGCAAAATCAAATACATTCCTTCTATATAATCCTTTGCATGACCCCAGTCCCTTTTAGCATCTAAATTTCCTAAATACAAACAATTATCTATTCCTAAAGCGATTTTTGCTGTTGCTCTTGTAATTTTTCTTGTTACAAAAGTTTCCCCTCTTTGAGGTGACTCATGATTAAACAAAATACCATTACAAGCATACATGTTATACGCTTCTCTATAGTTTACTGTAATCCAATATGCATACAATTTTGCAACAGCATACGGAGAACGTGGATAGAATGGCGTTGTTTCAGATTGAGGTACAGCTTGTACCAATCCATATAATTCCGAAGTAGATGCTTGGTATATTTTTGTTTTCTTAGTTAAACCTAATAAACGAACCGCTTCTAAAATTCTAAGCGTGCCAATACCATCCGCATTGGCAGTGTATTCTGGTTCTTCAAAACTTACATGTACATGGCTCATTGCAGCCAAGTTGTATATTTCGTCAGGTTGTACTTCTTGAATTATACGTATTAGGTTAGTACTATCAGTTAAGTCCCCATAATGCAAATGAAGATGTCTGTGAGGTGTATGAGGGTCCTCATAAATATGATCTATCCTCTGCGTATTAAACAGCGATGACCTTCTTTTGATACCATGTACTTCATAACCTTTGTTCAATAAGAACTCTGCCAAATACGCTCCGTCTTGACCTGTAATTCCTGTAATAATTGCTTTTTTCATGTATATTATTCTATAAAATAACGCACAAAACTGCGCACATTTAACCTATTTTTCAATCTTTTATGGTAACCTATAATTAAAAAATCAAACATATAAAGTGCTTAATTTTCAACTTATTAATGATTTATGACTATCTGCAAATACCCCATATTAGTGTGGACCACACTAATCTAAATTCCTACCCCATCAACTTCATAAATACACCCACATCCTTCAACATTTTCTCAGTAAACTCCTCAGGTTGATAAATGGCTGCACGTATTTTTTTATCAATCAAGGTTTCTGCCTTTTCAATTAACTGGTATAAATAACTCTTATCAACATCACCAACTATTACCAAATCCACGAAGGGATTGTTTTTTCCTAAGGCAAGGTCACCAGTTAAGTATACCTCATCCACATTACCCAACTTATCCAAAACATTTTCAATAATTTGATCCAAGCCAACATATTGCATAATCACCCCTCGTAAGGATTTAAACATGGGGTGTTTTGTATTTACAGCGTAATGTTTTGTTTTTGTGTTTTCATCATCGGTCTGCTCCTGAATGAGTTGCATGTCCGATAACTTATTTAATTCCAAACGCACTGTATTGCTGCTTACACCTAAGTCACGCTCTAAACCGCGCAAATACACGGTGCTAGCGGGATTGAGTAGTAATTTGGTGAGTAATTGCACTCTAATTTTTCCAGTAAAAATTTTATCTAAGATCATTGGGTAGTAGAGAAATTGGAGTAATTGTATTAAAGCTTCGCCGCCCTGAGTCACATATTAATGATGAAAACTCGATATGATGAGTATATATAGCGCAATATTGAGTAGTGAAAATAAGAATAATCGAGTATAAAACAAAAATTATTTTGCTTTAGAAATTTCTACCCCCCCCCGTCATATCCAATATCTTGGTTTGAAGGCTAGGGTCCAAGCGCTCAAAAATGCTATTATTACTAATAAACTCAGGAACCAGCTCCTTCATTTTACCCACCAGTTCCATTTCATTGGATACTTTGGAAGCCGAAGTCACTAACAACCTAAGGTCATTAAAGCTTTCATTAATACTAGTAAGTTCTACCTCTCTTACCTTAGCAATCAATATTTTATCGTGGTAGGTAGCTAGGGTATTTTCAGCATCGTTCAATAATTCCTCATATAATTTTTCACCAGGACGTAAACCACTGTAAGTGATATTAATATCAATATTCGGGATCATGCCATACAAACGAATCATTTTTTTAGCCAAGTCGGCAATAGCTACTGGCTGACCCATATCAAAAACAAATATCTCACCCCCATTGCCCATACTTCCTGCTTCCAATACCAATTGGCAGGCTTCAGGGATGGTCATAAAGTACCTTGTAATATTTGGATGCGTTACCGTTAACGGTCCCCCTTTTTCAATTTGATCCTTAAACCTATTGATTACTGATCCATTGGAACCAAGTACATTACCAAAACGTGTAGTAATAAATTTAGTGGTAATATTTTTTTCACTCGATAAGCCTTGTACATAAATTTCAGCCATGCGTTTACTTGCCCCCATTACATTGGTTGGGTTCACCGCTTTATCGGTACTGATCATTACAAACCTTTCAGCATGGTATTTTACAGCCAAGTCTGAAACTATTTTAGTACCTATCACATTGTTCCTTACCGCTTCAGTTGGGCAAAGCTCCATCATAGGAACATGCTTATAGGCTGCTGCATGATAAACATAATGTGGCTTAAAACTATCAAACAAACCATCCATTCTTTTTTCGTTGGTGATGTCTGCTAAAAACGAAACGCAGTTAACTCGCGTGCCGCGCTCCTGTAATTCTAGTTCAATATTATGGAGTGGGGTTTCAGCCTGGTCACACATAATAATCATTTCAGGTGCATAGGGTATTAACTGCCTAACAATTTCACTTCCTATGGAGCCAGCTGCTCCTGTAACTAATACACGCTTGCCTTTTATTTGGGAACGAATTTGATTGTTGTTAATGATTATAGGGTCGCGCTCTAATAAATCTTCAATTTTAATAGTCTGTAATTGGTTGCTGTTAAATTTACCTTCCGCCCACTTGCTGTATGGAGGCACGCTTAACACTTTAATATCATGGTCTAAACAAAAATCAACTAATTCATTTTTCCTTTTAGTAGTTATAGATAAGCTGGCAATAATTAATTCATCAACGGGCTGTAGCGCAACTAATTTTGCAAACTCTTCAAATCGTACTACTTGAATACCATTTAAATTTTTCTTAGTTTTCTTTTTATCATCGTCAACAAAGGCAAGAATATTGATATTGGAAGCTCGGTTATTTTCAAGTACGCGCTGTGTTGCCACCCCTGTATCAGCAGCACCAAAAATAACGACACTCTTTTTTTTCATCTTGTAGTTTTTGGCATAGGCAAACAAAAACTTTACGAGTACGCGGTAACTAACGAGAATTAAAAAACTAAACCCTGCATATACAATTACAACAGCCGAGCCTAAAGTAAATTCCTGACTATAGCGGTAGGAAACACTGTTTACAATAAATAAAAACGCAGCTGAAGCAATTACTGAAATACTAATTCTAAATGCATCCTGAATCCCTGTATATCTTACAATACCCGAATAGGTTTTAATAGATGTAAAAACAAGCGTATTAATAATTAATACTAAAACAAATGTATTAAATACAGCTTCCCAACTTAAGCCTACTAGTGTAAGGTTCTGCTTTATAGCAATCGCTAAAAAAAGCGAGAACAAAGTACCCCCAATGTCTAATAAGAATATAATCCACCTAGGGACAATATTAAAATTTTTAAACATGATGTTTGTTTTTGGTTGAATCATACAACGGGGGGATTGTATTAATTATTTTTTTGGTCAAAAAATACTAATTAACTACGCAATCATTTTTTTGTACAGTGTAGTAAACACTAAATACAATACGGTTAAAAAGCCGGCTAAAAAACCACCTAATACCAATGATTTTAATTTGCCTACTTTTTCTTTTTCTAAAGGAAAGATAGGGCGATCGATAATTTGTATTAAGGGTGTTTCCTTGCGAAGTGCCATTTTGGACATTTCTAAATTAGTCACTAAGCTAGTTAACATGGCAGTGTTTGCTTGCACGTCCACCTGCCTGCGCGCACCTGGGGTTCGCTTTACATTCATAGCCATATTTAAATTAAATACATTATCGGCTGCGGTGGCTACACCTGTTATTGCACTATTCAGTTCGGCACGAATACTGTCGGTTTGCTTTTGCAAAATTTCAACATTCATGCGCGCTTTTTTGCTTTTTATTTCAACATAGTATTCGGAAGTTTCAAAAGCCAATGTTTCACAAAATGCTTTTGCAAACTCTTCGTTAGTTGAATTTACTTCAATACTTAAAATACTAATTTTTTTATCTTTTTGACTTACTACAACATCTGTTTTCACTAAACCCGTTGAGATATTTTTTAATATTGAATCCTGTTGTAATGTAAATTTTTCACGATCAGCATCAATTGGGAAATTAACACCCTTCAATAATGGCTTTTCATCCCAGCCCTTTTTTACTTCATTAAATTCCAAATAATAATCGGCCAAACTTTGTGTTTTGCCATTCACGGTAATGGGCGATAATAATGTTTTTTCAACCAGCTTGCGACTCTTCATTAACTCTATTAAGTTAGACCCTGCAAATGCACCACCCGCACTTGAACCTAAATCAATGCCGAGCGAACTAGCTAAACCCAACGCGCCACTCAAACCTCCGCCCCCACTTTTTTCTTCCTCCATGGCAAAAGTAAGTGTTGCCTTATAGGTCGGCTTTTGAAAATAAGCATAAGTAAAACCAATCAATCCGCCTATAATACTAGTAAGTACTATTAGCTTCCACTTAGTTAATAAAAACTGATACCACTCCTTTATTTTAAGTATTAATTCCTTCAACGATATTTCGTCGTTATCGAATTGTTCTGTAGTATTTTGTTCAGCCATAATTTCGTGTATTAAACTATTGGGGGAATAATTATTTACTCAATAATTGTAAAGTAGCCAATGAAGTTCCTATTTGTGCAATGATGGTTACATATTGCAAAATAGTAGTCAGCACATCTTTTCTTGCAGCACCTTCAGGTAATACTACTTCACTGCCTGGTTCAATGCGCGGATTAAATCTAAAAAAGCCAAATGTTTTAGTACGCTTGGCGCGACCATTAAAATAAACCACATAAGCTTTATTACGTCGTGCATTTTCAGTGATGCCACCTGCTGCACTTATACATTCGCCTAGGGTAATGCCTTGATGATAAGTAATAGTAATAGGTCGTAATACGCCACCACGGATAGTAATTTTATTATCCAGTTTAGGAATCACTATTTCATCCTTATCAGCCAATACTAAGTCGTAATAACTTCCTGGATTTTTTAATATTTGATCAATATCCAATGCAATGCTTTGAACATTTGTAGGGGCTTCGTAAGTAAGACCCATCTTTTTTAAACTATCCTTCATTATTTGTGAAACAGTATCCGCATTGATAGATAGTCTTTTTATAAATGCCCCTTTTGCATAGGCGTCACCAATCAAACCACCTGCTCGTTTTATTATATCACTTACTCTTTCCACCCTAGTATTTAAAATATATTTTCCATCAAATTGAACTTGACCTGTAATTGATACAACTTGGCTTTCAGCAAAGCCTACTTTTTTGGTTATACTTAATACATCGTAAGGTTGTAAAATAATATCACTATTGCCTGGTGTAAAATTTAAATTCGCATCTAGTTCTGTTGTAAGAAGTGTTGCAATAATATTTTCATTCATTTTTTCACCTTCTTGTTTATACATTCTTGCTACTTCCACTTTTTTATTCGCAGCAAATGTAGTTCCACCAGCTAGTGTAATTAAATCCTTCACCGTCATACTGTCGGCATATACAAATTTTCCTGGGTTATGTACCTCACCAAATATTTGTACATTAAAACTATCACGTAAATCCAATATCGAACTTACATACAACTCATCCTCTCTTTGTAAATAAACATTTTCAGTTTTATCGCCCGCTAGTGCTTTGGTTAAATCAATGTTGACTATTTCTTTAATTAAGTTTGGCTTTACACGGAATAATTGTGCGCCGCTTGTGAATGCATCCTCTTTTAAGCCATCTCCCTTTTTTATCAAATCTGAAATTCTCATTCCTTCAAATAATTCATAGGTATCTGGACGATATGTTGCGCCAGATAATTTTACTCTATTTCGGTAACGATCAATGATTTTTGAAATCATAATTACATCGCCACCTCTAGGGATATATTGATCAAATTCGGATGCTACTAAATCCTTTACTGCTCTTTCTTTATCAGTTTTCTGAAGCACCTTTACAAGTGCGGTATAAGCTGTGTCATCAAAACCACCTGCATAATTTAAAACATTTTTGAAGGTTTCATTCGCAATGGGCTCAAAAATGCCTGGACGTTTGGCTTGTCCTTTTATTTCAATGCGACTTCCATATGCAGGTATACGAATCACATCATTGTCCTTTAAGGACATCATTTGTTTCTGATCCCCATATTGCATAAACTGATACAAATCAATTTTGCTTTCCACTTTATTATTTCTAATTAATTCAATATTTCTGAATGACCCTATTTCATTAGGACCACCGGCTTCAGTTAAAACACTTAAAACATTGGATAGTGAGCTTACATTGTATTTTCCACTTTTCATTGCCCCTATAACGCTTACTTGAATGGTCCTTATATCACCAACAGCTAATGCTAATTTAGATTCACCTGAAAGCAAGCTAGAATATACCGTGCGTGCCATTTGTTGTTTAATGCGCTCATTTGCTGCTTCAATGGACAATCCTCCCACTTTTACTTGACCTACATTTTCAATTTGCACCCGCCCTTCCTTACTAACTAATAAATCCGAACTGTATTCTTGTACGCCATACACGACTAGTTTTAAAACATCATTTGGGCCTACGATATAGTTGAGGGGAGTCGCAATATTTTGATTGGCTGCAAAACCGGTATTATCATTACTAAATAATTCTGAACCGTAAATTAATGGATTAATTTTTTTAATAGTTGAAACGTCAAAACCTATTGTATCATTCCCATTTTTTTTATTGCCATTATCATTATTTAATTTATCATCTAATTTTAATAAAGGATTTTTATTGCCTCCTGTTTTTTGCGCGTTATTGAGCCTTGCTTTTAATTTTGTAAATTCACTTACTGGCATCCCCTTGGCAACAGCTTGATCTTGCACCTGATCAATAGTAACACCTTTTGAATTTAACTGCTGTTGGATTTGGCTAATATCTGATTGAGTTAAAGCATCTGCTTTAAAATTACTCAAGTCCTTTTGGCTTAATATACCTTGCGCTTGGGCAGTATACATACATAGCGTAAAAGTAATGAGCAGCAATAAGGACTTAAATAAAAATTTGAATGGTGCTTTTGGTATCATTGTAGTCATGGTAATTTAAACGTGATGGGGGAATTTTATGATTTTGCGCATTGCTTCGCTCCTCTTAGTCACATTATTCTACCAAGAATGGACTAATAAACAGATGTTTAATGCGCAATATCGAATTTATAGTATCAAATTATTAACTACTAAAAGTTAAATAATTATACTTAAAAACAAGTAAGTATTCGTTTTAACAGGCTTAGCTTATTAAAATTCATACCAATGAATTTAGGGGGGTGGATTTACTTGTCAAAAGTACTCGAATAATTACTCATAAAAAAATTTATACAGTGCTTATTTACATTAGGTTAAGCATCAATTTTTATACTTAAACAAACTATCCTCATTAAAACGTTTTTGTAGCTAAACTATTGTAGTGAATGTAGAATAAACTTAAAATTGGTGCAAAACTTAAATTCAAAATTCTAAGATCGGTAATTAACTAGGAGTAGGGATATCTCCTTTTTAAAGTGATGGTAGTTAAGAAGAATGTAGCAGTTTTTAGCCTAAAAAGAGGCATTTCGAGGTAATATTTGAAGTTTTATGGCCAAAAAGGGTGATTTTTACTATAATTTAAAAAAAATAGTAAATTGGTATATTAGTATAATATAAAAATATTATATTTAAATATATACATTTGTTAATATATGTATTACGGGTATTTACCTTTTCTCCCTGCTTTTATCTTACTATGAATAAAATTGTCTTCTATTTAATTATGCTAAGTAATGTTATTTTTTCACAAAGACTAAAAAATAAAAAAGGCTTCCAAAAAAGCTTACAAAAATACCCATCAAAAATCCTATATACCATTTAGTTTCACTTTTTTCTAAGGGAAAATTAGGACTATCCACAATTTGTACAGTAGGTGTTTCCTGAATTAAAGAAGCTTTAGAAGCTTCTAAATTAGTAACAAGTTGGCCATAAATAGAAGTTAGCATTCCCTTGTCTCTTTGAGATATTTCTGAATTTATAGCTTCATTCACATTCGAAAAATTACCATTTAATAATAACAATGCGTCCTGACGAGTAGATTGTGTTTTATAATTTAATAAGTTATAAATACTGTCCGTTCTTTTTTCAAGTCGACTCACGTTTTTTCTTAGCCTCCCTACCTTTGTTTCAATATAAAAATCAGTGGCTATTTTTAATATATTTTCAGAAATTAACTTACTCAGGTTTTCTTCTTTGGTAATTACTGTCATTTTAAAAAAGCCTAATTTTTTATCTGGCTTTACAACTGCTAATTCCTTTTCCTCAATCCGGTTAATAATAATTTTTAATAAACTGTCTTGTAATCTATTGTCCTTGTCGGGCTTTGCAAATGATATTTCCCGCCCTATTTTTGAATCATTTGCCCATTTCGATTTGTATTTATATACCTCAGCATATTTATCGGCTATGCTATAATTACTGTCATTTGAATATGGCATTTTCAAACATTGTGCCATAAATGTTTTGGATTTTAAAAGCTCCAATACATTGTCGCCTGATAATACAGTATTATTAGAACCCGTTAATCCAGTAAGATCCATACCTAATGATCCACCTAATGATGACAACAATCCGCCACCAGCCATACTTTTACTTTCTTCCACTAAAAATACAGTATCAGCAATATACCTTGGTGATTTTAAAAAACTATAAGTAATACCCAACACACCACCTAGAAGTGAAGCCAATAAAATTATTTTGAAATTATTTTTTAAAATTTGAGTTATTAAACTCACCCATTCTTTTATCCAAACGCTCATTGAAAAGCTAGGTTCAATAATTATATTGGAAGTGTTATTTTGATTATTTTCAACTGACATAGTTATAATTATAATTTTAATATAGCCGCTAAACCTACTAATGCTGATAAAACACTTGTGATGGCGGACAATTCAGCGACCGATAATCCTTTTTCTTTATCAGGCATTTCAGGTACAAATATTTTACTGCCTGGCGTGACTCTTGGATAAAATTTAAAAAACAAAAAGTGTTTTTGTTTTTTATTAATCCCGTTTCCATATTGTATATAGGCTTTCGCTAATGAAGCTCTATTTTTTACACCGCCTGCAGCTGAAATATAGGACTTAAAACTTCCTGATTCATACCTGGTTAATTGTGGACTATATACAGCACCAATGACTTGTACAAATGGATCGTTACGTGAAATAAACAAACTATCTCCAGGCAATAATGCCAATGACAAATCACGAGAATTATTATTGGCAACATCTACGTTCACCCCAATCAAAACCCCTTTTCTGTATACTTGCAAATCCTTTAATGAGCCGTACTTAGTTAAACCACCTGCCCTTACTAAAATATTTTCAATAGTTTCATCTCTTTTTTCCAATACATAATTGCCTGGAAAATAAACTTCCCCTGCTACTTTAATATCCCCTAAAAATACCGAGTTCAATAATCTGGGTACAAAAATATAATCTTGCGCTTGCAAAGTGAAAGTGTTATCTCTGCTGGATAAGTTTGAATCTAATTCAAGTTTGATCAAGTCAACTAATTGATTAGCCAATGAATCAGTTCGGTTGTTTTTTATTCTTGACAGCTCAACCCTATGATAAGCAGCATCTTTCATAAATCCCCCACTCATGGCAATCACATCCTGTATTTGCATACCCGCTCGGAACATTATTTTTCCTGGGTTGCGCACATGACCGCCAACGGTGATATATTGCACTTCCTCTAATTCTTGCTTTGTATATATTTGAATGCTATCCTCGCGTTCCAAAATAAAATCAGTGCTATTTTGAGCAAACTTATTTAAATCAACTGCTACCAAAACACGATCCCTTGCATTAGTTAATCGATAAATGGTTGCTCGTTGCATAAATGCATCTGATCGTAAGCCATCCGCTTTTTTTATTAATGCTTGTAAAGTTAATTTTGGTTGAAACCCATAATCACCAGGGCGATATACTGCACCTGTGATGCTTACTTTGTTAATATATACAGGTGCTTTTTTTTCTGCATAAATAGAATCGCCTGGGGAAGGAATATAGTTTGCAAATAAATTGGCATCTACTTCCTTATATGTTTTTTCTGAGCCATTTAACTGAACAATTTTTAATCTATCAGTAAAGGCAGAATCGTTAAACCCACCAGCATATTCGATTGCTTGTTGTATACTTTCATTAGGTCTTAATTCAAATACGCCAGGCCTTTTTACCATTCCCCCAAATTCTACCCTTTTTATATATGGGCTATACATGATCACATCCTGATCCTCCAATCTGATATCCTTCGCCATTTTGCCATTTTGTAAAAACTCATACAAATCAATATTGGCAATAGTTTTATTATTTCTAATTACTTTAATATCCCTTAAAGTACCGTTTTCAGTGGGTCCCCCAGAATAATACAATGCATTGAATACCGATGATAATGCTGAAATCTGATAGCCGCCTGGCCATACCGCCTCACCAATGATTGTTATTCTTACACTTCGATAATTAGTCATTGTAATTGTCAACTGTGTTCTATTTAATTTTAAAGCTGGATAAGCTGTTGACATTTTTGCTAAAATCCTTGCCTTTGCTTCATCCATGGTTAATCCACTGACATTAATTAGTCCAACATATTCAATTTTTATGTTACCATCGGTGTTAA
>Ga0209442_1000865_pt1 | contig 17614 bp, 8 predicted proteins | sample LauGreSBDMM110DD_2_FD_187565 | JGI IMG/M metagenome (GOLD analysis project Ga0209442, IMG submission 187565) | Freshwater lake microbial communities from Lake Michigan, USA - Sp13.BD.MM110.DD (SPAdes) (version 2) | ecosystem: Environmental > Aquatic > Freshwater > Lake | place: Lake Michigan, USA...
CTGAAATGTTTAACATAGTTATAGTAACTGTATAATCATTTGCCAATACTTTACTACCCTCATAGTACACATGAGTATTTTCATTAGTTGTTGTATAATGACCATTCATACTAATATCAAATACAGTTTGACTTGGAAGAGTTACTCTAAATGATTTATGTATTGGATGTATTTGTAATTGATTCCTAATAGATAATGAATCATTTTGAATAAACCAATCTTCAGTAGCTGTAATATTTTTAGCAATAATATTCCCCGAGATGTCTAAAGTAGCTTGCGGATTTAGAGTACCAATACCAACATTACCCCTATTAAAGTACAAATCAATGTTATTAGAGGCGTCTTCCCATTGAGAGGATATATATAATTGACCATTTTTATAAAGATTATCAGTGAAATTAATACCTCCAGAAACATCTAATGATTGCGTAGGTATAGTGGTACCAATGCCGACATTTCCCCTATTAAAGTACAAATCAATGTTATTGGAGGCGTCATCCCATTGAGAGGATATATATAATTGACCTGATTTAAATAGATTACCAGAAAAGTTAATATTACCACTTACATCAAGTTCTTTAATGGGTACAGTAGTGCCTATACCGACATTACCATCGGTATATGATATAACATTTCCACATATGTCCCATGGTGTCAAAATGTTTTGAAGAAAATATCCTGGTTGTTTATTACCTAGTTCATTAATAAATTCTGGATAGAGGACAAAATCAATATCTTCACCATTATAAACTGGGGTTGATAAAGAAATGGTAAATAAAGTAGTGTTATTAATAATGGTGGCTATAACATCGTAATCCTTATTGGATGCATCGCGGTATATCATTTTAATACCACCCACATAGACATTTACATTTTTGGGAGAAATAGTAAAGATGCCATTCATACTAATATCAAAGACGGACTGTGTACTTGTCACTCTAAATGTTTTCGATATAGGTTGTAACTGTAGTTGGTTTCTGAGTATTTGGGTATCGTTTTCGATAAACCATGAATTGCGAACATAGATATTGTTAACATTTAGGTTACCTGAAATATCTAAAGTAGCTTGAGGATTGCTGGTATTGATACCTACATTACCCCTATCAAAGTACAAATCTTGGTTATTGGAGGCATCGTCCCATTGAGATGATATATATAAATTTCCCGATTTAAATAAATTACCTGAAAAATTAATGTTGCCCGATACATCTAGTTCTTTAATGGGATTCAAAGAACCGATACCTACATTACCCCTATCAAAGTACAAATCTTGGTTATTACTAGTATCAGTCCATTGAGAGGATATATATAGTTGACCATTTTTATAAAGGTTATCAGTAAAATTAATACCCCCAGATACATCTAAAGTTTTAAAAGGAGTAGATGATCCGATACCTACATTTCCTCTATCAAAGTACAAATCTTGGTTATTGGAGGCATCTTCCCATTGAGAGGATATATATAGTTGACCATTTTTATAAAGATTATCAGTGAAATTTATACCTCCGGAGACGTCTAATGCATAGGTAGCATAATTAGTCCCGATACCTACATTAGTTTGGGTGGTGGTATTATTACCGGATACATCCCAATGTTGGTAAAATGCTTGATAGACGTAACCTGGTTGACGTATAATATCATCTGTTAAAAATTGTGGATATATTGTTATTTCTATAGCAGTTCCATAATATACTGGATTTTTAAGAGTAATTGTAAATATTGTAGTTGTATTACCTATATAAGATGTACTAACATCATAATCATTCATACTAGAATCATAATAACCCAATTTTGTACCTTCTATATAAAAACATGTATTAGCAGGATTGGTAGTGTATCGACCGTTCATAGAAACGTCAAAAATAGTTTGTTCAGCGGATGTTATATAAAAGGATTTATGAATAGGGTGAATTTGTAATTGATTGCGAATAACATAGTCATCATTTTGAATAAACCAATTTTGAGTATTAATATTAGTGGTGTTAATATTAGTGGTGGTAATAGTACCGGAAACATCTAATTGAGAGACAGGATTAATAGTATTAATACCAACAAAACCACCATCTTGAATAATCATAACGGTATTTCCTTCATATTTAAATTCAGCAATAGGATGAATACCTAATTGATTAATAATCAGGGCGGGTCCGGTACCATCATTAGTAACTTCTAAACGATTGGTAGTATTAAGACTAGTATCAATCATTCGAGTTATACCATCAATAATTAGATCACCTTGGATACGAGCATTACCAGCAACATGGAGCTTTTGTTGGGGATGTAAAACTCCAATACCTAAATTTCCTGATGCATCTAATTTTACTTTTTGTATAAGTGATATTGCCATTATTATATAATAGATATATTAATGATATGTTTTACATATTCTTTTGGGATCTGCTTGTTTTAGCAAACAGGTAAAAAAACATGTAATGAAAAAAGTATCAATATTGTCATTTTTTCATATATTGAATATACAACTATTATCAATCCTCATGATGAGTGTATACTAACCAGCAATTTCCATTGCAGTCAAACTACATGAATACCATAAGTATCTTATATTGGCTGCACTGGTATTTGTAATATAAATCTTATATGTTATAAGACTTGTTGTATTGGGTATGTCTATAAAACTTGTACTTCCTGCTCCACGTTCTCCTTCAAGCATTTGATAACCGAGTGCATTACCAAAACCACGAGATACTCCACCACTAGTATTTCCTATAAGTGTACCATTTCTATAAACATTTGCATATACATATGCACCAGTATTTGATGAAACCTTTTCACACTGCACTGAAGCTTGTAAAAGAATCTTACTAGATGTTGTCGATGGTGTCACTGTGAGTGAAAGGAGATCATAATTTCCAGCAGGTGTAATATCTAATATTTCCAAAAATGCATTTACCACTTGCAATATTCCTCCGGTCTGTTTAACCATTGGTCTTCCTGACGAGTTTTGTATATCACCCGTTACTTTTAAACCACCTGCTGAAGGTATGGTTAATAGATCTGTATAACCTGAGTTACCAGTGGGATTTATTGATGGTGTTTTCCTAAAGATATATGATGTTTGCTGTCCTTCATATGCAAATCCAGGACCTGTATGTATAACTACACCCCCATTACCATTATCTATATAAGATTCACTATTTAAATTTATAAAAGAACCATTTACATGCAACTTTGCTTGTGGGGTTGTTGTTCCGATACCAACATTACCTGTTATTGTCATAGTCCCTGTCGTGCTTGTATTAATATCACTTCTCATAAATTGTGTACTACCTAAACCATAAAACAACATGGAATTCAGATTTGTCACTAATGTACTACTTGTTACTGATAAAGGTGCAGTTCCAAATGGTACAGTGGATATTAATCTTGTTCCAGAAATAGTGCTACTGGATGTAATAGAACCAGTACTACTTGTACTAATATCCGTTCTCATAAATTTGTCACTATTTAAACCATCTAACAGATCTGTATTCAAATTTGTAACTAGTGTACTACTCGTTACGGTTAATGGCGCGGTTCCCGATACCACAGTGCTCTTAAATGTTGACCCTTCAATTGTTCCCTGAGTACCAGTAAATACTTCACTATTATTAGATGCATCTTTTAAGAATGTTAAATTACCAGTTGAATCATTATATCCAAAGAAACCTATTTTGCTAGTACCATACTTGAATTCAATTCCTTTATCTTTAGTATTTGTAATATCACTTCCAAGTGTTATAATAGGATCCTGAACAGTTACCGTGGTACTATTGATCGTTGTAGTCGTCCCGTTCACTGTCAAGTTATTACCCACAGTTAGATTGCTTGCGCTAATATTCCCACTTGTTGTGATATTAGCCCCACTGATATTCCCAGATACATCTATATTTCCAGTGGTTGTGACATCCTTGAAACGCCCTGTCATATAGTTTCCGTTAGCATCATGAACCATGAGAGAACCATCAACATGTCTGCTCAAACGTGTTCCACTGATATCTATTGTATTTCCACTCATATACAAGTCTTTCCATCTATAATCAGGAGTACCCAAATCATATGTAATGTTAGAGGAAGGTATAAGATGAGAGCCAGAGACGACATTATTGGAGATATCTTTATAAATATTGGGTTTGTTTTTAATAAAGGTTTGGATGTTGTTATTGCTAACATCCCAATCAACTTGATTTTGAAGGGCGGGATTAGGGAGTTGGAAGGTAGCTTGATCGAAAGGGATACCTAAGACATCAGCTAATTCAGGATAATCAGCGCGGTTGACTGTACTCCCGTCCGCGAGAATAAATGAACTATCAATGTTCATACTTGCGTCATAAACCAGAATACTCCCCGGAGGTAACTCGTATGGTGGTGCACCACTGACATCCGTCCAATTGAGAGTACCAGATAAAGAAGTGGCGGAAACAGCACCTCTAACATCTAATTTAGATTGGGGTTTAGTGGTACCGATACCTACATTCCCCGATAAGTCAAAACGAAGACGGGTTTGTAAAGTATAATCTGTTGTCATTAATATTAATATTATATAAAAAAGTTTATAATTACTTTTAATATAATTACGGTTTTTAAATTCATCTATTAAATTACCACCGTGTTATTGTGGTTTTGAGGATATTGCGGTAATATTTTTGGTAATGTACAAATATAAAATAAAAAAAATTACCTGAAAATAAGGATATTTAAATTAAATAGGAGGTAATGGAAAAACAATATTAAAAGGATTATCTGACAATGTAACATCTCTTAATTGTTGCCGATAAATTTTCCATTGTTGTTTTATATTTTCTGATAAACTAACATCTAAATGTTGTGTCCAATCTGATTCTTTTAATAAGTAATTTCTTCTTTGTCTAACCATTAACCATCCCATATTAATTTGATTAATAATCCATTCTTGCTTTTGTAATGGGATATATTCTTGACCATTATATGAAATATCTACCCAATCAGGGTCCCAACCTTTAGGTATGCTTGTTACAGCTTGATTAGTGACCTCAATAGGTCTTGGATTTTCATCCCAATATGAGTATAGTGCAGTTAAGGTTTGAACATTATAAACAACATAATTTGGCATTATTATATAATAATATATAAAAAACTATGTAGGTATACCCATAACCGAATAACTTCCAGTTGCTCCAGTAGGTATATTACTTGCATCAAATTGATATAATACTAATCTTATAGCAGTTATTTGGGTTCCAGAACCGGTATAATGAGCACTTCCATATGTCCTAACAGCACCTATACCACCATATGTGTAAGATGAATCAAATTGTACTTGGATACGACTAATTAATCCCGGTGAAAAAACTTTTATTTCACCTGCATTATCTTGAAAATTATCAGCATAGTATAATATTATGGGTCCATCACCTGCACCTGTATTTATGTAATTTATAGTACTACCATTATTATTATAAGTTGCCATTACATTTTTTTCATATCCTGATGTCTGAAAAGTTCCATTAATTTGAAATCTTAAAAGCATATTAAATCTAATTAATGTAGAGTTTGTTGAACGAAGTTTCCAGTATATGACACTTGTTCCATAATTATTATCAATAGGGATATCTGTTGTCAATCCTGTTATATTTCCAGTGTTATATATTGCAGGTATACCTTTTATTGAACCTATTACATGTAACTTTGCTTGTGGATTACTAGTACCAATTCCAACATTTCCATCTGCCTTAATTGTTATTCTATCAATTGTATTAACCTTTAATGCCATATATGCCGTAGTACTTGGGGAATCTAACACTGTTGCATTCACATCCCTATATAAAATGTTTCCACCTCCTGCCAACTGAATGTTACTACCACTAATCGCAACATTACCATTTACATCCAATTTTGCCTGTGGATTACTTGTCCCAATTCCCAAATTACCCAAACAACTGGTATTTATATCACTCCTCATAAACTGTGTATTATTTAATCCATCTAACAGATCTACATTTAGGTTTGTAACCAGAGTCGAACTGGTGACTATTAGAGGTGCTGTTCCTGATGCTATATTGGATATCAATTTTGAACCAGAAATAGTATCGCTTGCGATGATATTAGCCCCGCTAATATTTCCCAAACAACTGGTACTTATATCACTCCTCATAAACTGTGTATTATTTAATCCATCTAACAGATCTACATTTAGGTTTGTAACCAGAGTCGAACTGGTAACCATTAATGGTGGTATTCCTGATGCTATATTGGATATCAATTTTGAACCAGAAATAGTATCGCTTGCGGTGATGTTAGCTCCGCTAATATTACCGCTCACATCAATATTTCCCAAACAACTAGTACTTATATCACTCCTTATAAACTGACTACCAGTCAATCCATCTAACAGATCTGCATTTAGGTTTGTTACAAGTGTACTACTTGTAATTGTTAGAGGTGCAATACCCATACTCACATCACATACCAAACTTTTAATTTGTAAACCACCAGTTGTTCCACTATATACATTATTAATATTAGAGGCATCATTATATAGAACAAAGTTACCACTTGATTGTTTCAATCCGATGAAACCGTTCTTAACTTCGGCTCCATTATACCATTTGAAATCAACACCTCTATCATAAATATCCGTACTAGTGTTGTTACCAAGGGTAATAATCGGGTCATTGATGGTGACCGTATCTGTATTCATAGAAACAGTGCTACCATTGACCACCAAATTATTATTCAAGATTAGATTACCCGAGGCATCAACAATCATCCTTTGGTTACCATTAGTGGAAAAGGCAAGTGTGTTAGTGGTGGGTTGATAGATACCGGTATTATTATTATCGCGGAAGCTAAAAGATGGAGTAAATGCAGAACCACTATCAACAACTACATTTCCAACAACATCTAACCTTCCTAAAGGATTATTTGTACCGATACCTATATTGGAACTGACAACAAACCCACCATGAACAACAGAGTAGCCGATACCGACATTTCCTTGAAGATAGTAGAGATTAGTGGTTAAATCTTTTTGCCAGTAGTCAAAGTCTCGACGCCAACTAGGATAGGGACTGATGTTGGAATACGTGTTGGCTTTAACATAGTATTTGGGTAATGACATTATTAAGTTTAACTTAGTTAATAATAATCAAATTATTATTATTAAAATTATTATGGCATTAAAACATTTTATAATAGCATTAATTAACCTGATAAGTAAAAAATATTTTATCTTTTATACTTGTTACCTTCATAATCCTCTTCATACAATCTCCTTAAAACACCTCTAATAAAATCTAGGCCATGACCTCTAATATGATATTTATACATTTCCCAGTTTTGCTCTGGTTGTCTATTAATGGTCCGTCTGTCCTTAAGTTCCCACTGATTATAATAGTAATAACTTTCGTGATTAGGCTTACCTAAGAAGTCTTTGATAAAGTTTGTTGCTAACATAAATTCGTGTTGGTTTAATAATTGAAGAACTGTATCAACTGTTCTTTTCAATGTGAATAATAAAGTTTTATCTTCTTCGACAACATATGATGTTAAACCTAATTTTTGCCTGTCCGGTAAATTAAATAGCTCACATTCATTGAAATCCCCTATAACAACTTTACTGTAAGTATCTCCAACTTTACATCCTACAACTATACTTTTATTATATGGTGGTTGACTTAATTGATATGTAATTGTTTCGTTCTGTATTTTTGCTAAAAATAGATTCCCTGGATGAATATCCTTATGTATAAATCCTGTGTCAAGAAATACCTCTATCTGGGATAATAATGACTGTTTTAGTATGGATTTTATTTCCAATAAACTAAATTTACCTCTCATATTACTAAAATTATTCAAATATCTCTTATATATACTAAGTGTTATCCTTTCAGAATTTCCTTCACAAAAACCATTAGCATTTTCCCAGTTTAAATCAATATTTATGTCTTTTTCCTTACAAGAAAATGTACAAAGAGATCGCATAAAGTTGTTATAATTCTGCAATAAGCTATTAATATATTTAATTTTATTATCATCACCCTTTGATACTTTTACTACAACATTAAGAGAATTATTTATAATTGCTTCAATAACTCTTGTTGTTATACCTTTATTTGGTTTTAACCAAGAGGACGTTGGTATGAGGTACTTGTGTTTATTTAATGGATCTTTCATACAATGTTCAGACTTTACCAGCTCCATATACAATTATATTAGGATAGATAATTATATTGGTGTAACAGCTGGCAAAAGTTTTGTTGTATAATCATATTTATATTAAATTATATGCTAATTATCTTCTGAGAGAAAAATAGAAGAAAAATGCAATAGGAAGAACCAGATGACAACCTAAACAAAGTCGGTAGAAAACTCCTTTTGAAAGTTTTCAAAGTCACGGCACAAGTGACTTTTACCAACCTCAGTGTTGGGGTTGTCGATAGCCTTACGCCACGCTCGCTGGATGCAGTTGGCTGCCCTGGTTTTCGGGTCAAGGAACCAGCGCTTCCACTTCATTTCCTCCTCGATTGCCTTCTCCAAAGCCCCGACAATCTGATCCTCCCCTTTACGCTTGAAAATATTAATCCGTATCATGATCATCTGGTAAGGGTCAATTGCATCATGCGGCACCAAATCCTGGAAATGTAGCATGGTGTTATTAAGGCGGTACCTCAAATAATCCAATGAACAGGATGTGGTTATCATCATCAGGAGATACTCCATCTCCATAGTGTGACCATTTTTCTTAGCCTGGTGGTAGAACTGGATATAGTCAGTATAGTTGAACATGGTTGCAAAATGTGTCTGTTTGCTTGGATTGTATAAGAGAATCAGAGAATCAGAGAATCAGAGAATCAGAGAATCAGAGAATCAGAGAATCAGAGAATCAGAGAATCAGAGAATCAGAGAATCAGAGAATCAGAGAATCAGAGAGAGTTAATAGATAGAGGACATTCGATGAAATTTTTTTTTTCAATTTTTAATATAAAAAAAATTAGATGAACCTACTAGACAAAGTCAGAAGAAAACTTCACTTGAAAGTTTTCAAAGTCGCGACGCAAATGGTTCTTGCCAACCTCAGTGTTGGGGTTGTCAATAGCCTTGCGCCACGCCCGTTTGATGCAGTTAGCCGCCCTGGTTTTCGGGTCGAGGAACCAGCGCTCCCATATGTAAGCATTCATGTTTGCATCTACAAGAGCCTTAACAATGGGCGGGCACCATTTCCTTTGCGACTGGAAAACCGTTAGCCGTTTATACCAATTGAAAATGGATGTATCTTCATTTGGTACCAAACCCTGAAACCATGGCTCAGTATTCTTCAGACGTTCCCGCATGATATCCAATCTGGAGGCTGTGGATAACATCTCCAGGTGATGTTTCATCTCCTGAATGTCACCAGCCATCTCTGCCTGGAAGTAAAGATCGATGTAATGTCCTGGGTTCTGCATGGTTGATAAAGGGGTATCTGTTTATTTGGATTGTATAAGAGAATCCAAGAGAGAGGTAATAGATAAAGGATATTTGATGAATTTTTTTTTTCAATTTTTAATTAAATCAACAAGTTGATTTAATTAAAAAGAGGGTGAGACTTTAGACGAAATCAATTTTTATATTAAGATGCTTTAGCATCTTAATATAAAATTGGGCGAGTTGTTAAATGATATCAATTTTTAACTAAATTAACTTGTTGATTTAATTAAAAATAAACCAAGTTGTTAAACAAGATAAATTTTTAATATGTTACATTACTAATACTAATATATGCTCAAAATTTATAAAAGACCTCGCAGAGACTCGTTTGACAAGCGACCACGTCCTACTGATTCTTGGTTAGTGAACAAACTAATAGAAGGATCATCTGAGGCATATAAAATTATTGCTGAATTGGAGAAAAAAGAAAAAGTTATTATTAAAGTTTTTATAGCTGATGATAATAAAAATACATACAGTGGATATGATGATAGAAATGAATATAAAATATATCAATTATTAGATAAAATTAAACAATTAAAACCCAGTATACCTAAATTATATGGTCAAATGCATTGTTATGAAAAAAAGAGATATATTGATAACTTTGTTGAAAAATTAAAAGATAAAGGGCTTTGTAATGGAAAAAGTGGAGATGTAAAAATATATTTAACTATTATAGAAAATATAAAAGATGGTTTACAAATTGACAAGTTGGGAAGAAAACTTAATAGAATAGAAACATTATCGATTATCATGCAAGGACTTTTTCAAATGTACATGTTTATATATATATTTGGAATTCTTCAAAATGATTATAATCCTGGTAATATACTTATTTCTCCTACAAGTGAGCAATATATAGAGTATGAAATTCTTCATTTTCCATATAGATATTTTGATTACGAGTTAGGTGACGATTCTTGTAATAAAGAGGGTACTACATATAAAGTTCTATCAAATGGAGTTAAACTTACTATAATTGATTTTGACCAAGGAAAGTGTTATCATCATAAATATATAAATGTAACACATGTTGATATAAAAGAGCATGTAATCGAGCATGCCTTTAAGTTTATTAAAACAGTTTGTACATATGGAGATAATGATGTTTTTGAAATATGTAAAAAACATTATAATTCTAGGGGATTACATCTAATAAGTTATTCAAAACAGTTTTTTGATGTATACAATAAAGAAAAAAATGAACCTAGTAGTGAATATTTAATTGATAGATTAAGAGTTACTTTTAGGATGTGGATAAAAGAACTTCAAAGAAAATTTCCTGATTTAGATAGAACCAATATAGATATTTGTTAATATAAATAAAAATATTGAATAAACACCTAATTATATTATCTATTGATATTATAATTAAGTATGACATCACTTGTAAATAGAGTAATATTTAAATCTACCAAAAATAATGGTCTTGGAACATCTATTGATATTCAAGGTAACATCGATATTTCTGGTAACATCATACCCTCATCTAATGGTTTTGATTTAGGATCAAATACTCAGAGGTGGAAAGATATGCATTTTTCTGGAACATTATTTCAAAATGGTTCATCATATATTGGCTCACAATGGACAACATCTGGTAATAAACTATTTTATACTGCTGGTAATGTTGGTATTGGTACTAATAATCCTATTAATACATTAGATGTTTCTGGTAATAGTAGAATTAGTGGTAATATTGCGGTAGGTGGTAATTTAAGTGTATCTGGAACCTTTACTACTATTGATTCTACTACAGTAACCGTTCAAGATCCCATAATAACCCTTAGTCAAAGTGTATTAACTAATAATGATGGAAAAGATAGAGGTGTTGAATTTTTATATTATGATGGTTCTTCTAAAAGAGGTTTCTTCGGTTTCGATAATACTAGTTCAAATTTTATTTATCTTGTAAATGCAACTAACTCTAATGAAATATTAAGTGGAACATATGGTAATATTCAAGGAGGAGCTTTCATAAGTTCTAATACTAGTGGAGCACCATTAACAATATCATCTTCTGCGCTAGTAACTAATCTTAATGCAGACTTGCTAGATAACCAAGACGGGACCTATTATAGAAATATGAATAATGTTGCAAGTGGTACTTTGACAGTAAATTATGGAGGGACAGGTACAAATAGCTTATCAAGCGGAAAACTACTGGTTGGAGCAGGAACAAGTGCAGTATTAACACCAACAGATTTAACATGGAATGGTTCAAATCTTGGGATAGGTTCAAGTAATCCTTCACAAAAATTAGATATTATAGGATCGGTAAAAGCGACATCATTTTTTGGTAGTGGGGCTAGTTTACAAAGTATATATCAAGCATCAAGAATATTTAATGTAAGCACACCTATTTTTAATTATAATATTCAAGATATTAGTGGAGATAATCCAACAATTCAAGTTACTTCTGGACACACATATGCATTTTCTTTAAATGTACCGAGTCATCCATTTAATATCCGTACAATTGCAAATCAAAGTGGTTCAAATATAACTATTGGAATGACACATGTTGCATTAGATGGTACTATTACAACAGGTAGTAATGCAAATAATAAGACTGATGGGACAATATTTTGGACTATACCATATAATATAATACCAGTAGGAAATTCCAATGTAACAGTATATTATCAATGTGGTGTTCATAATAGTATGATTGGTAGTATTAATATTTATGCAAGTAATTCATCACAATGGACTGATGGTAGTAGTAATAAAATATATTACAATAGTGGAAATGTGGGGATTGGATCAGCAAATCCTATACATAAACTAGATGTATCAGGGAATATTAATTTTACGGGTGATTTATATAAAAACAGTTTACTTTATGTAGGGTCACAATGGACAACCTCTGGTAACACAATATATTACAATGGTGGTAATGTAGGAATAGGAAAAACTCCAACTTTAGCAACACTTGATATTAGTGGAAATATAAGAGTTGATAATATATATTCTTTAGGAAAAAACAATTATATATCATTTTTCTGGGACACTTATACAGATTTATCAAATAATGTTACAGCATCTCTTCATAATGGAATGCTAGGATATGCATATGATACAGGACGATTTTATTATGCTCATGATGCAAGTTGGAATCAAATATCTACATTAATGGATTTTGAAAATGGTTCATTATTAAAATGGACTACTGGAATTAATAATAGTATATATTACAATAATTCAGTTGGAATAGGTACCATATTACCTCAATATAGCTTGGATGTCAAAGGATCTTTTAATGTAAGTGGTATTATATCCCAAACTAATGATAATTGTATATCTTATAGAATGATATATGGAGACAAATCTATGAGTAATGGAACTGGTAAATATATTAGTTTTATAGTATCATGGACAAATATAGTTACAGATGATAAGAAAACATTTCGTTTAGGAGGTGTTTGTCACCTTATATCAAGTGATACACAATATTTATATAACAAGTTTGAGAGTCTTATTACACCCAATAATGATATTAGTAATAATAAACCAAAATTACTAGTAACAACAGATTTTAATACATTAGTAACAAGTAATTTTACAAATGTAGTACTAATAGGAACACGAATATCAGCAACAAGTATAAATTTTAAAATTCAATGGGATACAACAGAAACATTATATATAGGAAGTTTACAAATTGAAATTGTAGCATCAAGTACATTAGGAAATTTTACATTAATAGGAAATAATAATTAGATAAAATTATGACAATGAGAAGCTTATTTGATCAAGAGAAATCCGAGCAAGACGTGCTATACTTACAGGATAAATTGATTCAAAAATGATTAATAATCCTGATACATAATTATAATTTGTAAAGGTAAATGTTTGAGTAATTGGTGTTGTTGGCCAAATATTTGCAGTAAATTCATTTAATAATGTCCAATTTGATTTAGTATTATCTAATATTCCAAATACATAAAATTTTTTTGGACCACAAACAACAGTAGCAGCATCATTAGCTGATGTTGTTTTTAGTTTTATATATTTTACAATACCTCTAGTTTGATATAACATATTAATCCAATGACCATAATATCCAGGTACTATTACAGAAGGTGGATATACATTTAAATTTAATGTACCATTATAATTATATGTATTTTTTGGAGTAGCCCATTGTTGATAATTATCATTAGCACTTTCTTTTATATAATCTGGATATGCAATTATATAATAAAATCCACTTTCACCATTTAAATGATCAGAAATATTTTGATTATAATATGTGGATGCATTAACTGTTGGATTACCTGATATTACTAGTGATGAATTTGGTATACCAATATTATATCCCCAAGATTGTGAAATTGTATATCCTGCAACATTTGTAGCAGTAACAGTTAATAAACCAAAATTATTTGTATTTGATGGAAAAGTTGTAGTTAATTGACCTGAACTATTAATTGTACCAAAAGTAGTTGGTGATACTGACCATGTAACAGTTTGATTTGCTGAAAATTGATAAGATTTTATATATTGTGATGTAGGTTCAGAATAATATATATTATCTGGATTTATAGAGATAATTATTGGTATATTTGTAATAGTATAATTCCATGATTGTTGTTTTGTAAATCCAAGTGAATTTGTAGCTGTTACAACCAAAGTTCCAGAAATTGTAGTATATCTATTAAATGTTAAAGTCAAATTACCACTAGTATCAAAATTTCCATAGGTAGTTGGTGTTATAGTCCATGTAACAGGCTGATTAGCTGTAAATTTATATGATATTAAATACGCTTGTGTCGAGGTATTAGATATAACTTCTGATGGTACTATTGATGTTATAACTGGAATTTTAGACGAGTTTACAATTTGTAATGAATATAAAACACGACTTGAAAATGTTTCAGTAGAGCATATATTAGTTCTAACTGAATTATAAGTATGAATAAAGCCAACTACATAATTTCCAAGAGATAAATTATTTGGAACAGTATATGTAAATATTATATCCTGAGTACCTGAAAATGTTTGAGATATATTATTAATATATGTAATATTACTTGAAGGACCTATAAAAAAACTTGTTTTAGAAGCATAATTACTTCCATTTTTACATCTAACAGTAAAAGTTAATAAATCACCATTTCTAGCTTGAATTATAAGTTCAGGATATTGTTTATTACTGCTTGTACCTAAATTAGCGGCATCTAAATTATTAAAATATTCCAAACTTTCAGTTGTGTTATATCCTTTAACACCAGATATAATAACAATTGTTGTAGTTGAATTAAATCCACAAATCCCTGAAAAGCTTGTACTTATTGGTAAAGGCTTATCAGTACTATATATTTCATATGCCCATGATTTAGTAACTGTTCCTATTGAATGTGTTGCTGTAATTACAAATGTTCCAGATATATCTATACCTTTATTAAAATTAACTTGGACTGCACCTGTTGATGAATTAATTACAGCATATGGATTTGTATTAATGGACCATGTTACAACCTTAGATGCAGTAAATTGATATAAATAATTATATGGATATGAAAATGTACTTTCATATATTTTAGTTGGAGTATAAGTTATTAATAATATATTTGTAACATTATATGTCCATGTGTTAGTTGTTGTATTACCAGTAATACTAGTTGCAGTTACAATAAAAGTACCTGATACTGTATTAGTATTTGTAAATGATAATGATAGTATACCAGTAGATGAATTAATATTACCAAAAGTTGAATTATTAATACTCCATGTCACTGGTTGATTTGCAACAAATGCATAGGAAATATCATATTGTTCGCCTATAATATTCATATTAATATTGATAGGTGATAATGATGATATTATTAAATCATTAGTAATGGTATAGGTCCAACTTTTTGTAGTTGTATTATTACTACTATTAGTAGCAGTTACTATAAAACTACCAGAAGCAGTCGTATATAATGGAAATGTAATAGTTAAATTACCACTACTATCAATATTTCCATATGTTGAATTATTAATAGACCATGTTACGGGTTGATCAGCTATAAATGCATATAATATTATATATGGAGATGATGTTGTATTTTGAATGATATTTGTAGGTGTAGATGATGTTATAGTAGGTATATTAACTGTAGTATAGGTCCAACTCTGGGTAGCAGTATTGTTACTACTATTAGTAGCTGTTACTATAAAAGTACCTGAAGTATTATTATACAATGGGAATGTTATAATTAAATTTCCACTACTATCAATATATCCATATGTTGAATTAATAGTCCAAGTTACAGATTGATTGGCTGTAAATGTATATGATATTATGTATGCTGATGTTGCAGTACTTACATTAATATTAGAAGGAGTAGATGATGTTATAATTGGTGTATTAGTTATATTATAATTCCATGATTGTGAGAATATATTTGATCTTATATTGGTAGCAGTAATAGTAAATGTACCAGAAGTAATTAAATATCTTGGAAATGATATTATTGGTGAAAAGGATATAGTGTTATAACTGCCACTTATATCACTATAAATAGTAGGAAATATAGACCATATTACAGGTTGATTAGCGGTAAATGTATAAGATATATTATATATTGAACCTGATGTGTTAGCATTTAAAGTATTAGGTATAGTAGTTAAAAAAGTAAGATTAGGAACAACAACACAATTCCATGTTTGTGATACTGATTTAAAATTATTAATTGTTGCACTTACTATAAATGTATGTACAGCATAAATACCTTGATTAAATGTAAGTGTTAAATTACCAGAATTATCTATATTTCCATATGATGTAATATTAATATTCCATTTTATATTAGGTTCTGTAGCTATAAAACTATATTGTAAAGTATATGGTGAAAATGTTGAATTTAAACTAATATCAATTGGATTTATTGAACTGATAGCAAGTTGACCTAATGTAAAATAATATATCCATGATTGTGTACTACTTCCAGATGCGTTTGTTGCTGTAACTGTAAGAGTACCATTATCTATTTTGTTTTCTGGTATTAATAAATTAAGAGTTCCAGATGAATTGATATTACCATAGGTTGTTTTATTTATAGACCATGTTACACTAGTATTAGCTGTAAATTGATAAGGTAATTGATAAGATCTATTTAATGTATTTAGATATAAAGATGCTATTTTATTAGATGTAATGATTGGATCAATTGTAATATTATAAGACCATGTTTTAGTATCTATATTATTAGAAAAAGATGTTGCAGTAACTGTTAAAGAACCTGAAGTAAATGTATTTTTATTGAAGGTTAGTGTTAATATTCCGTTATATGGATTAATATTACCATATGTTGTATCATTAATACTCCAAATAACACCTTGATTAGCATAAAAATTATATGTAATTGTATAAGCAGAAAGTGATGTATTAGCATTGATATTATTAGGAGACGATGATGTTATAATAGGTGTATTAGTTATATTATAATTCCATGATTGAGAATCAGTGCCATTAATATTAGTTGCGGTAACTGTTATAATACCATTTGCATTAGTATTTTGTGGAAATACCAGTGTCAATAGTCTAGTTGTATTATTAATAGTACCATAAGTAGTTGGTGAAATAGACCAAGTTATATTACTACCCAAAGCTTGGAATTGATAAGATTGAGTATATGCTGTATACTGTGTATTTACAGATATATTACTTGGTTTATTAGATGTTATAATAGGCATACTTGTAACATTATAATTCCAAGTTTGAATACTAATTGAATCAGTATTTTTTGCAGTAACAGTAAATGATCCTGAATCTGATGTTCCTTTAGGAAATACTAATGTTAATACACCAGTATTTTTATTTATTTTACCATATGTTATTGGATTTACACTCCATAATACATTATTTTTATTACTTGTAAATAAATAAGAAACAACATAACGCGCTGTTGTAGTATTTTGTATAATGGCATTTGGTTGAGATGATGTTATAGTTAATGATGGTACTGAAATGATATAATTGTATAATTTTGTTATTTCTGAAGTAGTTAACACTTTATTATATAAAAAAAACTTTGATATATATACATTAGAATAACTTGCATTACCTATATTAAAAGTAGTAAATATTTTATCACTTAAATTCAAAGTAGCAGAAACATCCAATTGTATAATATTATTTTTATAAACTGTAAGTTTAGCTGTAATAGGATCATAT
>Ga0209442_1000867_pt1 | contig 17607 bp, 18 predicted proteins | sample LauGreSBDMM110DD_2_FD_187565 | JGI IMG/M metagenome (GOLD analysis project Ga0209442, IMG submission 187565) | Freshwater lake microbial communities from Lake Michigan, USA - Sp13.BD.MM110.DD (SPAdes) (version 2) | ecosystem: Environmental > Aquatic > Freshwater > Lake | place: Lake Michigan...
CACTAACACTGTTGACTAACACTATTTACTAACACTGTTCACTAACACTGTTGACTAACACTATTTACTAACACTGTTCACTAACACTGTTGACTAACACTATTTACTAACACTGTTCACTAACACTGTTGACTAACACTATTTACTAACACTGTTCACTAACACTATTGACTTGAACTGTTGACTAACCTCTTTACTGACGCTCGGTCTGTGTGTATGAATCTGTTGCCTGCTAATACTGATGAGCAGGTGTTGCTATTTGGAGCTCGCTCGGACATGGGGGAACCATCACACAGGTAAGTATTGGCAACGTTGGAACTTTTCAGCAGAAATGCTTGAAAAAGACGGGTTCGATTCCCGTCGTTGCTGAACCATTAATTATGAACTATTAATAAATTATGCAATATATAAGTGCGATCAGCCTCAGAAACATCTCAGCCTCAGAGACATGGCTAGAGGGAAGAAAAGGTTGCCTGTGCCTGAGTGGACTCAGGCAGTTCAAGCGCGCACGCACACACGCACTGCCTCACCGGCCCTGCCAGACACGTATTGTGACCTGTACGCTGCCGTGCTTCTGAGGGGAACAGCTGCGCAAACCAGCGCCCCAGCAGCGCAAACCAGCCCCCCCCCCCCTGGCTTCGCTAGAAACCCATGGACATACGCAAGATGGCAACAAAGAACTTCCGCTGGTGTCACTCCTGGTGCTGACTCTCTTACTGATGCGGAGGTGCGGCTGCTGGCATCCCTCAAATCGAGCTCCCAGCTTCCGCCACCTCGGCCCTCCGAGGAGGACAGCCACGACCTCGAATCAGCCGACTGGTTGGAGCCTCAGGTGGCCAGCCCACAGCCCACTCCTCAGGCGGCCAGCCCCACCCTGGAATCAGCAGAAAGGACGATCATCGACTGGTTCAGGCAGCCAGGGGCCGCAGCTCCTCGCCGCATTTGAACCAATTTGTGATTTTGGTGTAGTAAACCGTTTTGTGCTTTGGGTGTAATAAACCGATAAACAAAAAAAAACTTCTGATATGATGGTAATAACTTTCGACACTTTTTAAATGCTAAAAGCTACGCGTAAACGTAGATCAAAAGCAGAAATGTGTACATCAAAAAGGACGAGACTTTCCTCAGAATCTGTTGAATCTAGATCACATGAATCGGACTTGATATTGAAAAAGTATCAAGACGCCGCCCCTGATTCAAGTGTTGACTCATCCACCACCTCAGTATGGCTCGCTCTGAATGTTGTGTTGGATCACTCTACATTTGAGAAAAGTTTGCTACAACATGACATCAGCAGCAAACACGAGGAGAACATAGTTCCCTTGATTCCCCGAGCTTATGAGGAGGATTTTATGAGGGAATGTATATGCGTTAACGATAAGCCATGCAGCATGGGGCAATATTGCGAGTGTAATTTTATTGACATTGGAAACCCTTTTGTAGGTGTTGCGTTTGTAATGCCAGAGCTCCATGTAGTCTACAACAGCATGTGCATCTTATGTTTGAGGAAATTGACACTGATGCTTTTCTACCGCCTGGTAAATGGAGGATACAAGTGTAATCACCTGGCGCAACTGTACTCAAATATTTGCGATGTTCCTGGAGAATACCACAGCTCAGCCATGCTTGTGCTTCCGAAGCATTGTGCTGTACATAGTATGCCATTGCCTGTCGTGGCGCATCAGCGCAACAAATACTCGGTTATATTCAAAAACGGACACAAGTATTTGAAGCAAAATAATGTGTACTTTGAGGATTTTCAATAAGCCCGTTTAGGTCGTGCGCTTCTGTGCATCATGATGAGGATGTCAGCAAACGAAATTGGAACAAATGTTGTGTTTTCACTGACACAACAAACTCTACCAATATTTTGTTTCCTGATGGACTGATAACACAGGATGTCCTGAACGGGCTAGCAGAACAGCACCAATACCCAATACATGCAAAAGTAGCTTTGCGTATAGAAGAACTGCTACAACAAGAAAGATCTGGAATCGACGTAGATGTTGCGCTGGACATACAGCTAACAATTAGCCTTTTACCTCCACGATTTCAGCAACTATTGTTGAGAAAAATTACTATACTACCAGAGTATATGCTGCATAGTGCAGCTCTTGATGATATTGGGTACATTATTCGCGACATCATGGTGGAGAAAAATAACAACGATGTGCTCTTCAAGTTATATCAATACACGATGCCTTTCATCAAGCACAATCGCTTGAATTTCCCACCACGGCGTTACGTTTCAAAAACTGTTCTCAAGCATTTGATACAGATCGTAGCCTTCTCGTGCTTGGGCCTTCACGTTCATCAAAGCAAAAAGCCCGTTTGGAATGTGAGAAGAAAACTGTTTATATTTTTCACCAATTTGATGTTGAAAGGTTCTTTAAGTGACTTATACATCTTTTGTCACCACCACAACTACCTTGTTCGTCTCGCGCTCATAGAGAACTTCGTTCATTTCACAAATCAGTCCATGACATTGGAAATGAAGTTTATGCGCGTTTTTTCAGGAATAGCCTATGAGCACACAAAGGTTTTTCGTTTGGTATGCTACATTGCAGACAACTTTCGCATGTCAGCATTGCAAAACGAAACTCTCGATTGGGAAGTAGTAGAGCTCAAGGCTCAAATCGCAATCGAAAGATGCAATCGTACTTGCAAATCACAACCTATAAAACAAATCAGGCTTTTGACAAGTGTACACAACTGTTGGGGCTATGCTACCGAAAATTATGTGATGAGAAATCTAATGACAATGCCAGTTGTGTCAAAGCCAATGTTATTCCGAGAAATGCAAGATTGTGACATGCTCACAATGGCCCTACGCTGGAAATTAAATAACCAAGTGCGCAAGTACCCATTGCCTGTGCACATTCAACATCAACAGTTTTGCTGTATACAAGAAGAATCAAGACACGTGAATCAGAGCTCTATTGTTCATCGCTCTCTGCTGTACGTGTGCTTGCGCTGCTGCCAGCAGTCTTCTCTGCTGGGAAATAATATGCGCGTGGATTTTCTGCAGAAGCCCATCTGTGTGCATTGCCATTCCAATGTGAATGTTTTGACTATAGAGACTCTAGGGCATTTGGTGCGTGTGTTTCGGCAATATTACTACTTCTGCATCAAATGCAACAGGGTGCATGCGTGGCAAGGAGCAGGACATGAATTTTTTTCTTGTAAGTTTCTACAACCGCCACCGGCACGCAAGCACTGTTCAATCTGCTGGCGCACAAATTTCCTCACTCCTTTCAGTGCTTTCGACAAGAAACTTGGGGTTGTTCAGAATTTTTTTTTATGTCCCAAACACATTCCAGCAAAATTACAGTGCCTATATGCCTATGATCTCACATCGTTGCGTAGGCTTATAGTGCATATTCAGCGTTGAAAATTCAGCGTTGAAAATTCAGCGTTGAAAATTCAGCGTTGAAAATTCAGCGTTGAAAATTCAGCGTTGAAAATTCAGCGTTGAAAATTCAGCGTTGAAAATTCAGCGTTGAAAATTCAGCGTTGAAACCAGCATAGGTATTTTAGAATAATATTTTGATTATTAAACATGGTTCGGGCTATAATGTTGGCATTGAAGTGTAAACTTGAAAGCGTAGAAGATCTCATTGAGCTGGAAAAGTGTCTTCGGGTTATATACAAAACGGTCGACGGCACGACGTGCCAAGCACTAATGACCTTTGAATATGTTTCTTGGCGTAATAAGGTTACGAGACAGTTGGCAAACGCCTTGAATGCGGAAGGCGAGCATAATAGCGAGAATATATGTGCATTTTTATCTGGCTATAAACTTTTTTTCAGCAACAAAACATGCTCAATCTCACAATTAATACCCATGCAGTGTGAGCAAAACACCATAAGAAAAAGAAAGTTGGATTCAGCTCCGTTAATGATTCAGTCACGTTGTGAGACAAATTGTAAGCATACAAATTGTAAGCATACGTGTATTTAAGAACATCAGCTTATGTCCTTTTCAACGCCAGGAATGGTTCATGAGTCCAAAATACACCAATACTCAACAAAAAACATGCCTTTGGCGACGTCAAACTCAATGATGTTTCAGATGAAAACGGCGCTGCCAGCACAGCGAAATTTCCAAGCATCGCAGATGCGCAATCCATGGGCGCAACAACAGCTAAACGTCTGTCAACCCCCTGCTCAAGAGCTATGTGGCCAGATGCGGAATCCATGGGCGCAACAACAGCTAAACTGTGCTCAACCCCCTGCTCAAGAGCTATGGGGCCTGCAGGCGCCGATGTTGAAGCAAACATCATGGGCAACAAGTGCTGTGTCTCCTGAGGTGGAAATGCACATTGTCTCTCAGTCAGCAGAAGCTGCAGAAAACAAAACAAACAATTCGACAGAGGGGCATAATACGTGGACGAGTGCAGAGGAATTGGCCAATGCTATTTTCCCTTCAAATCTGCAAGCAGATGCTGAACATACAAGTAATGTACACCTTGGCCTACTAAATCATAAGAACGAAATTGAAAGCTTGAAGCAATCATTGGCAGTATTGGAAAACAATCACTTTCACGACGGCCTACTGAATCATAGAACGGAAATTCAAAATTTGAAAAAATCACTTAAAGATATCATGGCGAAGACAAGTGTTCAGAAGACAAGTGTTCATTCAGATCACGTACATTTGGATCACGTACACAACGGCCTACTCGATCATAAGAAAGAAATTGAACGTTTGCAGAAATCAGTGGAAGAATTGACGACAAAAAGCATATTGCTTTCAGCAAATGGGGCGCGTACAAATGTGAAAGAAAATGTCCCATCACAGGATTTTGCACATGCACACGAAGCCCTTCTCGAGCACAAGAAAGCCATTTTGGAACACGAGAATTCCTTAGAGTGTCACAACGAAGGGCTCCTGCTTCATAGACAAGAAATCAAATCTATGCAAGCAAAATTTGCTTCTTTAGAATCAAAGCAGAAAGATCTGTTGCACCGCGAGAATCTTGTTGAATGTGAGAAGCAAGGCCTTCTCCTTCAAAATCAAGAAATCAAATCTCTCACATCAAAAATTGCTACTTTAGAATCAAAGCACAGTGCTCTCAGTCACAAACACGATCTTCAATCATTCAAAAAGGACGACAATCTACTCGGCAAATTGGAAGCACTAGACCACCGTACACGTGAGCAAATGAGCTTGCTAAGAGCAGGACATAATTCCCTACTTGATGCACACCAAACATGTCAACAGCAGGTAACCTCTTTGTCACAACTCTGTTCTCGGCCACAAGAAAGGCATGTAGAATTTGGAGCAAATTCTTATGTACAGCCTCCGCGTTCCAAATTCGGAAAATAAGAGTGGATGCTCAAGAAAACCTAGACAGTAACTGAAGAAAAGGGCATTCGTAGACCAATAGCAGATGCTTGTTGCGTAGCTTTGGCTTGTTCCGTAGCTTTGACAACAAGTGCCGATGCATCTTGGTTTGGGCCATCTTGTTTGCTTGCATTGTCTGCTATAACTTGATTTGTAATGAAAAAGATTAACAAAGCAATGGAAGCCCCAATTATTGCGCTGTATATGCTCTTATCAGTGGTGCATAAGGAATCTCGTATGCGCAACGTGTCAGTAGCATGATCATATTCCAAAGACAAGTCACGCAATGATGATCCTTTTATTATTTCTTGATGATACACGGCACGCCCAAGAAATGCCAGCACTAGTAGGTCGTCGTAATGGGTTGCCAAAATCTCCGTGTTGATATGTATATTTTCGTCACTTGACCGTACAATTGCGGGAAAAGTGTTACTTGGCAACATACTGTTTGTATGTGTAACAAATAGATTTATAAGCTTTAGCTTGTTACACACACTATTAGTGCAAGCCGGCAATCGCAATTTGTCCGCAGTAGACCTCTGGATGTGGTCTGTAAGAGCTTTAAGTAAGTCACAGCATTCAATTGATAAGAACGGTGCGTGCTGTGCTGGAGCGTTGTCATAGCTGTCGGTGGCGTTGTTGCTTTGCAATGATCCTGGCAAGATGATACATAGAACCAATACAACACACAAGCGCATACATGAAAGCATACAAAGGTGTGCTTAAATAGCACCTCTTAGCAGCTACTGCATTTAGAGATAAGCACAATAACACAGTTACCGAATATTACAAGCAACCAAAACTCAGGACCAGTTTGTAGATATTCTTTGTTGTTGTTGTGCCATGAACCAAGTAGGTTCTTCTTCATGAACCAAGGAGGGGTGAAGAAAACTGTGAAACTGACAGTGAACACGAACCAAATGGCAAGCGAACGGAGTCTCAACTGAACGGGCTCTCCTGCAGCCTGTTGTCCCAGAGCGAGTTTCAATTTGCGTTGTAGAGCTCTTTCTGCGTACAATTGTATGATCAAAGCTGTAAATAGAAGAACCCATTCGATTATTATTGAAGCGTGCATCAGTCGCCCCGTTTGTACACCAGAGGAATCAAAATACGAGACCATGAGAACAAGTAGGAGTAAGAACATGCCAAAGTATACAGAGGCCCCGATCATATAGTTTTTATCCTTCAAACACATTGATATTAAGATGTGTATGCACCAGAACGACGCCATAACGCACACAGCACTTAGGTAGTGAGCATTCTTTTCTGACTGTGAAACACTTGTGCTTCTGAACTCCGCAACAGCAGCAATATTGCTAATTAAACCGATTGTGCACAAACTGCAGGAAGTTGCTGCATCTGAGAAGAAGTAGGCTTTTCGGAATTTCTCAAAATATGAATCTTCAAACCCTTCACGACAGCAGCACAAAAAAAACAAATGGAAAAGCAAAAGCATTTGCACTGTAATTGAGCACACAAACATCCATGTAATGATCGGGTACTCGACCAGACAAGCCCCCATCTGCGTACTGACGAATTGTAATGGAAAGCTGCTAGTGGTATCTGTATGCGTTTGATATTTACAGATATTGCTTAAAAAGAAAACAACACAAATTACTAATATTAAGCAGGAGACATAACAAATATTTTGTCTGTAGTCTGACATTTACTTAAAGCTCTTCTTATATGACCAAAACTGACCAAATTCTGCAGAACCTTATCATCTGCCTTTGTATTTTCCATTTACTGTAATATGCGGATAAATGAGAAGTTAGACATGTTTTGTTTGCACACCCTACCGTGGTACTGGAAAGCACTGATTCTGGTATACGACGTCTTCAAGTGTTGGCAGCAGGACGCCTCGACAGCGAAGAGCGTACGAGACGTGTATGAAAGCACTATACACGTGTTTGTGTTTCAGGTGCTAGTGTCGCTTGTTCTTGTAGGCCCGTCGCTCGTGCTCAGTGTGCAAGACAGGAAGAACACTAACGCATTTGTTTCAGAAATGGTGTTACTGCTCAGCACTTATATGTTGCTCATTCGTGGCATAGGCACAGGGGTTGTGTCTGCTGAAAATGCGTGCTTCTGCCTACAGTTCTGCAGTTGTTATTTTTTTTTCTGTCACTTCATTTGCATCTCGACAAACAGGCACCTGCTGCTGGGCAAAACCATTGTCCAGCCCTGCTGTGTCGTGGCTATGTGTGTGTTTCCAGTTATGTTTAGTCACGTGCCTCGGGACTGTATGCATCTCTCTCCCTATGTGCTTCTTTTCCTGTTCTCGGGCGAGGTTTCAGCATGTGCATGCTCAGTTTTGTCGTATGTGATTGTGTATGCAGAGAGCATTGTAGACTCAGTTTATGTACACTTTATGTAAATACATCTGGAAATAAATCTTTCACACGAAATAAGGGTTGAACATCTGTTATGTAAATACATCTGGAAATAAATCTTTCAAACGCAATAAGGGTTGAACTGCACATTGGATTCTTGAATGTTGCTCCTGTCGTTTTTAATGTCAGACATATTTTCGGCATTAATTTTCTTTCGAATGTCCATTATTTTTTCTTTGTTGAGCCAAATACCTTTTTCTACGTTAAATATCGCTTCTTTTATGCGCCAAATATCTTTTTCGAAGACAAAATATCTTCTTTGGGCTTCGAAATCGTTGCTTTCACCGTCCGTACGAAAAACTTTTGACGTTTCCTCCTTGTCTTTTAACAACCTTTGCTTGTACGGAATGTCTTCGTCTAACAACCTTTTGTTCTCTTCAAGAGCACGCTCTAGTTGCTGTTGCATCTCTAGTCCCCGTGCTGTCCGCTGCATGCAAAGAGATCGTGTTATATATAACATTATTCCTCAAGTATGACTTGTTTGTAGACTTAAATATATTTTATACACTATATGTAAATAAATCTTTCAACTCAAGAGACAGGCAGTGTCGCCAGATCTACAGCGTACGAGCGCAGCATCTGCTTGTAGCTGGTAAAGCAAGCTGGAGCAGACGGCGGTGACTCTCGAAACAGCAACGATTCTCCCGATATTAATAAGTCTGCCGACTGCGGCGACTGCGGACGTTCCTCGGACAACAGACGACCAGCCTTCCAGTGAGAGGATCCCTGCAGCACAAGTAGCGAATCAGCATCAACTGTGTCGATATCTTGAAAGCGTAGGTCCTGTGTGCACGTTGCGTAGTTCGTAAGCAGATAGTTTCTGAATGAATTACAGTAAATGTCGTACGCTTGCCGCACCCAAAGAGAAGTGCATATGCTTGTGCTCCCCTGTGCGCTTGCTCCCTGCTCATAGTGTCTCGTCATGTCACTTGTAAGACGATCTAAAATTTCCCTTTTGTTCTTGACAAGATCTCCAGGAGGCCTGCAACCCGTCTGCTGCACAATTATGGCCTGCTGTAGCAAATCAAAAGAAGAGGCTGTGCCGTACTCACCATCCTCGCCCTTTAGCACAAGTAGTGGGAGCGGGGGAAAGGGAAGACTGCCGATAACCAGACTAGAAAACGCGCATGCTTCGTGCCTTGACTGCAGCAACGTCTGCAGCACTTTCTCTTCTTGTTCCTCGGGGCAACCATTTTGCAGTAGCTCCATACGTTGCATCTCTGCCCTCTGCTCTCAAATACTTTGTGTTTTCTTGTATCATGTTTTGGCGAAAACACTATATACGGAAATCAAACACATGGCACTATTAAACGTAGGCAAGGGTGTTGATAATGGGTATTTAATGACATATTACCATGATTTAACATGGGCTTTGCGTGAAATCTCCAACCGCTTCCCAGCACCACCTGATGAGGAATATGAGGAATGCGGAAAACTGTGGGTTTTCGATGGTACGGAGACTATTGAAAACACAAACGAGCAAGCAAAATTTGAGTTGTTTCAAGAAATCAGGCAAGCATTTTACACTTGCATTATTAGCATATACCAGGTATATAATCCAATGCACAATCAAACAGATGCTTGTCTTCGACTATTCTTTTTAGAGTTAAATAACGAGCAGGTGACTTCTCCGAGGTGGTGGAATATGCTGAAACGGAAGCAAATTCTGATTCAAAGTTGCGTAGTAGAACTGTTTGTGCTAGTATGCTCAATGGTTCGGCAGAGCGAGAGCTATGAAGGCACAACCATGGCCAGACCATTTCCACTTGAAAGTTTCAATGGCCAACCAATGCACTGGACCCAAATGTGCAAAGTGCTACCCAAGGATAACAGAATAGCTGAATTAGCATTAAAACCCGTGGCCGACGGCAGGAGGTTGCCCGGCGTTGCGCTCTCGAATGGGAGGTTGCCCCCAAAGAGGTTCTCAAATGGGGATGTCAGCGATCGTGAACCACGGCCGTTAATGTTTCTAGTTGGCGAGCCTGCAGAACAACCTACAGATCGACACATTCCAGAATTATGGGAGGAAAAATTGTGGACCCGTGAGCATGACGTGGTTCACAAGAAGGGTTGGTGCGAATTGAACAGGCTCTTACACATACAAGGAAAAGAGCCCACTCCCCTTGAGACAAGTCCGCCAAGGGCAAGGGTGCGAGACATCTGTGAGTGGAAACTAACGAAAGGCACAATGAAATTTGCTCTCAAACTGAGATGCTGCAGACAACCAATCAAAAGATTCATGGTTCGTGGCGGTGGACGCGGTGGAGGAGGTGGAGGTGGACGCGGTGGAGGTGGACGCGGTGGAGGTGGACGCGGTGGAGGTGGAGGTGGACGCGGTGGAGGTGGACGCGGTGGAGGTGGACGCGGTGGAGGTGGACGCGGTGGAGGTGGACGCGGTGGAGGAGGTGGTGGTGGACGCCGTGGCTTCGGTCTTGAAGAATTTGTTAAAAAACCTGACGAAGGTGACCAGACAAAGAGAACAGAACAACCTAGGGTGTCTGGTATTGAGGGGTTGGAAAAAGAATTTGTACATAGCGACGAAGAAAGTGACGATGAGCCAACGGCGGAAGAAGAACAAATTTTTAAACCTCCAGATCTAGAAAAATATCAATACAAGTATGTGCCACACGCAGAAAGAGAAATAACAACCGAAAATCGTCGCGGATCTGCTCTCAGGCAAGAAGCAGCAGCATTAGCAAAAAAAGCAGCAGCAGCATTAGAAAAAGAAGCAGCAGCAGCATTAGAACAAAAACGGCAAAGGCTAGAAGCAGCAGCATTAGCAAAAGAAGCAGCAGCATTAGCAAAAGAAGCAGCAGCATTAGCAAAAGAAGCAGCAGCACCATTAGAACAAAAACAGCAAAGGCTAAAAGTGCTCAAAGCAAAAGTCAAGAAGGAGGAAGACACTCCTGAACAGATTGTTCCTGAAACTCCTCCTGACGCTGAAGCAATTGAACGAATGCGAAAAAAAGCTGAAGACGACGCTAAAGGCGAGCAAGCTTTTGAAAAAGCTTTCCCAACAAAGAGATCTCAAGCGCGCAATATGTACATTGTTTTCCACCCTGGTAAACCTGAATTCGAGTCTGAAATGATGTTCACTACAGCTGTTGACAAATCTGGCGATGACTCGGGACCATCAGATTGGTCAGCCGCGAACACTGATCCACAGAATTCCGAACTCAATCATGACGATGCTCACGAGGAGTCAGGTTTGTCAGCCGCGTACACTGATCCACATCAACAGCAAGGTGACGATGCACCCGACGAGCGACCATCACATGAATCTGCTGGCACTGACGAACCAGATATCTCAGATCCCGAAATTGACGAAGAAGATATCCAGGACCCTCAGACACATGAATCAGATGCACCCGACAACGAAGAAATCCAAGATGCACCCGTCATTTACGAAGAAATAGTTCAAGATCAATTGTGGCCAGGCAACGACTGGCCTCCCAAGTTCAAAAGATCGTTTCCCATAGATCAGCTACCTGTAAACGTTAAAAAGGAAGACAATTGTCCGGGCTCAGCAGCTTGGAATTCTGGAGTTGAGTACATTTTCCAGAACAAAGGAAAAGTATTAGATCATAAATTTAGAGAAGAAATTTTGAGGTATTGTCTCAACCAAGAACAAGTAAATGACAACTATGAATACTTCCATATCCCAGTGGACAAAAAATACATTGAATGGTGGTTAACAGATTATGTACTAGCAAAGCAACTGGAGGCAGAGGACATTCGGGAGGGCAGAACTTATTCACAGAGGACTGATGAGCAGATTGCACGATGGAAAAATACTGGCCTGGGACCTAGCCTTAAAGAACAAATCCAACTGCATTACCCAGGTGAAGCTAAGGTAACTGCTCTAAAAGATGAGCGCCAAAACGCAGGTAGAGGTGCCCGCACTCCAGCTGTAATTCAATATGGTCCAGCTAGGCTGCGAGGTGGGCCTTTACCCGCTGCAATCACTCATATTTCTAGAGCAAGATTTACGTTACCTCCCGCATGTTTACACGACAACGAGAGTGTGCCTGATGCCACCTTGAAAGCATTTCACACGTTTATTTACAGCAAAAGCACTCGCTTTCTGCAATACACCAAACCCGACCATATTCCGCGAGCAACAAGAATCATGTATAGGTTTCGATGTTGGAAGGCGTTTATGTCATTGGTAGAACAATTGGAAATGGACATTGACGATTACTTGGAGCAAACTCCTAACGCTGATTGGAAAGATGCTCCTAAGTATAGAGAGTATCTTGAAGTAGCACACGGCACCAAGAATGTTCTGCTCCAAGCAGCAGATATGAGTTCAAACAAATACTTGATCAATGACTTGCTCAACGTAGCAACTCCCGTAGAAACAAAAAACATGTACTTACTGTAAAAGTTTTATTAAATTTCTCTTTATTGCCTCTGCTGTTTTATTGTAAAGTCTCCTGTGAGTCATATATGCGATCTTCAAAGAACATGCCTCGCATGCGTGTGCATGGTATACTTGTCTCTATGTTATGCAGTGTCTTGTGTGGCAAAGCATCTGCTGTTGAACAAGTGTTTGCCATTACTGTTGTGTATGCCAATGGGAACGTGTTTGCGATTGATGCTGTGAACAAGCCAATTCTCAACATTCTTCGCAGCGGAGTGTATACGTTTGATCAAAGTGACTATTCGAATGCTGGACATCAGATTGCATTTAAAGACAGTACTGGCACTTCATATACTACTGGAGTCACTACTACAGGTACACCCGGTACTTCCGGAGCACAAACAGTTTTTACTGTTGATGTAGATGCTCCGGACAACTTGCTATATTATTGTGTAGCACATGGCAACAGTATGGGTAACACAATACTGGTGGCCTCGAGCACTCCCCCGGAGACCACTCCCCCGGAGACTCCCCTAGAGACTACTCCTGAAGAGACCACTCCCCCTCCCTCTACTGAGACTGCCCCGGAGACAACTCCTGAAGTGACCACTGCCCAGGAGACCACTCCCTCCACTGAGACCACTCCTGAAGTGACCACTGCCCAGGACACCACTCCCTCTACTGAGACCACTCCTGAAGTGACCACTCCCCCTACTGAGACCACTTCCCCAGAGACCACTCCCCCGGAGACAACTACGACACCGACGGAGACTACTCCCCCTCCCCCGCCTCCTGAAGTGACCACGACTCATGAAGAGACCACTCCCTCTGCTGAGACCACTCCCCGGGAGACTACTACCCAAGAAACCACTCCCCCTCCCTCTACTGAGACCACTCCGCAGGAGACTACTACCCAAGAGACCACTCCCTCTACTGAGACCACTCCCCAGGAGACTACTACCCAAGAGACCACTCCCTCTACTGAGACCACTCCCTCTACTGAGACCACTCCCCAGGAGACTACTACCCAAGAGACCACTCCCTCTACTGAGACCACTCCCCAGGAGACTACTACCCAAGAGACCACTCCCCAGGAGACTACTACCCAAGAGACCACTCCCTCTACTGAGACCACTCCGTCAGAGACCACTCCCCCTACTGAGACCACTTCCCCAGAGACCACTCCCTCGGAGACGACTCCCCCGGAGACTCCCCCTGAGACAAGTTCCGCCTTAGAAACTACTCATCCCCCTGAGACAAGTTCCGCCTTAGAAACTACTCAAGCACCGTTCACAACTCCAGTGCCAGCGAACTTTGAGCCCTTGACATGCGTAGGATGCCCTGCAGGTTTCTTTCTGTCACGCGAGACTCTAAACTGTACACAATGCCCACCCGGATCTGGAACACACAAATACTCCAACGCAAGCAGCGCGGAACAATGCATGTGCTTGCCAGGCTTTTCCAATACATCCAATACATCCAATACATCAAACAATACACCCAATACATCTGAAACATGTGTGCTGTGCCCCGCTGGATCATACAAGGAGACGCTCGGCAACGTATCTTGCACCTCATGTCCTGCGAACTCAACAACGCCAACAGAAGGGCAAACAAACGCTACACAGTGTGTGTGCAACGCTGGGTTCAAAGAGAACAGAACATCCTCCTTTGTGTCATCCTCTCTTATGTCATCCTCTGTTCAACCGAGTACTACAAATAACAGGAATTGGATAAATCTTTTAAGCTGCAACAAGACTTCTGTTGCTAATGTACAAAATATGCCACAATACTATGCAGATGGAGCTTACTTTCACACGAACCCCACTTCACAGGAAAAGATTTTAACATTTCAAGACGTGCCAATGATTGTCTCCACACATTTCAAAGCATTCATAAGGTACAAAGTTGTCGATTTTAATTCCCTAAATTGGGACGTATATTTCTTTATGTCAACAATGGCCTTTGGAGGGGGGGGGGGGGGGGGGGTTTGGTGCTAACGCCATCCTGCAATTGTATCGAAATGGAGCATCAAATACAGAAACTATTTTGTTTACCCCAACAGGGAGAATTAATACAAACGTTGGAACTGGAACAATCCTAAACCCATGGGCTGGAGAATGGACCACTGTCATGATTGACTGGGAACAACAAACTGGCAAGTACACAGTGACCTGGAGATTCAATTGCACAGCTGCATGCGGAGCGTGTTCGTCAGCATGCGTTCAAAGCGGCAGCAAGACAGCAACAGGTATACTGACGTCCTTTTATGAAGGCCCATACACGTTCAGAGTGGGGGGAGGGGATTCCAGTAGCACTTTGCGCAATTACGCAAATTTGCACGTGTCGCATGTACTTATTAGCAACAACTCTGCAACTACCTGGCCTACGACAGAGGAGCTTAATTGCACAAAACAGGAATCCATTGACAAAGTATATACTTCTACGGACAGTTCTACAGACACTTCTCCAAACACTTTCCTGCCTTGGCGCCCTCCTGACTGTGTTGCCTGCCCTGGAGGCACTTTCAAATCGAAGCTAGGGGACAATGAGTGTTTGGAATGCACCAAGGATCACTACTGCCCATCGCCCTCTGTGACGCCTCTTGCTTGTCCTACGAATTCATCATCTGCTGATGGTAGTGCGAGTGTGCATGATTGTTTGTGCACAGAGGGACTTGTATTGGTTTTGGGAGAAGACTCGTATATCTGTGCGGAATGTTATGCTGACACTTATTACACGAAACATCAAGAAACTTCTCTCGGAATTTGTGCTTCCTGCCCCGCCAACACAGTCTCCGCAGCTGGATCTCGAAGCCAACGAAACTGTGTCTGCAAGCCAGGATTTATCAGTGAGTCACCGGGCGCATACAATTCCTACACATGCACACCATGCTCAGAAGGCACATTCTCAAGCACAGCAAACTCCTCAAGATGTGATTTATGTGTGTCAGGAAAGTTTTCTTCAAGTGTTGGAGCATCAAGTGAAGCAGGATGCACAGACTGCCCCAGTGGAACTGTGGCACTTCAAGCAGGAATGTCCGCGTGCGTCCCCTGTCCTCCGTCCACCTGGCAGAATATGGCCGCCGCTGGACACATGAGCACGCCTTGCTCTCTCTGCCCTGCCAACTCTGGCCACAATCTGTCTGGGGTCTCAAACGTCTTTTGGTGCACGTGTGCACCAGGCATGTACAAATCTCCCAACGGGACACATAGCTTTGTCTGCTCTACGTGTGAACCAGGGTTCAGCTGCAGCGCAACCTCTGTGTCTGTTGTTATGAGTATAACGCTGGGACTATCATTGCGTGTAGAGGAGTTCTCCCCAGCGTTGCAGCTAGACTTTCGGGAGGCAATCGCAGCATCGGTAGACGTTGATGTTTCACGCGTAAGGATTATTTCTATATCAGAGCAAGCTTCTTCGCGCAGGCTTCTTACTATGTTATTTCGCAGACTGCTAAGTAGTGGCATAGCAGTGGAGTTCGAAATTACATTAGCTAGCACAACAAACGTCAGCTCTGTGCAGGGCCCAACACAAGAGGAATTGAACCAACAGTTGGTGAGTAGTGGTCTGCCTGAAGTTGAGATACTAGTAGCACCGTCTGTTGTTGTCTACAACCAGAGAGAATTGTGCCCAGAGGAAAATTTCTGCGCGGGAGGCGAGGAAGTTCTTCAATGCAGACTGTTCTCGAAAGCACAACCAGGATCAAGTAGCCAGGAGCAGTGCATGTGTGTGCCTGGTTACTATTCTCTCAACACAACATCTAGCTGTAACAAGTGTCCTCCTGGGAACTTTTGCCCTGGAGGACTACAAGTAATTCCGTGCCCAGCTAACGCAACAAGTGCTGCGGGGGGCGATTCAGCAGAAGCATGCTTTTGCGAGCCCGGTTTCTGGAGGGGATGCTCACGCACGCAATCGGGCTTTTTCAGAAACAACACGGGACATCCCTGTATTATCAACTGGACAGAGAGGTGCTTCGTATGCGGCGCCAACGACATCTGCTTCAACGACACCCTCCTACACTGTCCACAGCATAGCACCTCCCCCCCTGGAAGCTCCCAGCCTAGCCACTGTGTGTGCTATGGAGGATTTGAACAGCTTGTTTAGGCATTTGTACGGCTTCCTTTCACTTTTTTGGCAATGCACGTCGGGCCCCCATACCTGGATAATCTTTCCCCTTGAGGCTGGAGCGAAACCATTGGCCGTGTATCTTAGTCCACGGCACAGATGCTGCGGGCTTGTATGGGACCTTTGAATGCGAGCCCCTGGAGCGGCTCTTCCAAAAAACAAGAGGGTTCTTGGTGCCACGTGCAGGCATGGCAGACAGCAAGCGCAGAGATGAGCGTACACCGATCCCCTGCTGTAGCAGCTTGCGTTTCTCAGCAGCGCGTGCCGAAAAGGCAGCAAAGTCCGCAGCCACAGAAGCTGCCTCTTCCCCCACTTGCTTCAACAAGCTGCGCAAGGTGCCGTAATATTTAAGTTCGTTGAGGTGAATAGTGTGTTGCTTCTTAGCTTCGACAGTCTCCAAAAAGCGAAACTCTGGCCAGCATACTGGGGTGCGCCAATTAATGAATTTGACAGTGTGTCCAGCGATGTTGGTGAGCGTTGTAGACGGCAGCTCGCTGGAGGAGGCCTCGTCAAGAAAGTCGTGCGTCGTAGCAAGGTGATAATCATAACCAAGAAACTTCATGAACTTGTAGATACCAAATGTGACTGATGAGTCTCGATGCTGGTTGCACCTGAATGGACCTGCTTCAACAGAGAGAAATGTGTTGTCCAATGCCAGCTTTTCCATTGCAGCGTACCATGGGATCCGTTGCTGCACAACGATAATCTGGAACCCCAAGATGCCCATTTGTTTCTTCTCTGCCTGGTTGTGGCGCTTGAGCAGCACAACGTTCAACCGCGCCAACTCAATCAGTTTGACCACAAATTTCTTCACGCACTTCTCCCACGAGCCGAGACCTTGAATATGATAGCGACAAGAGATTCGCCACGAAATGTCGGCAGAGTCGCACATACCCATCCACTTGATCTCCGGAATCTGGCAAGCATCGTTGAACGCTTTGCACACAGCAGGTAATAACAACCGCTGCTTGCACCCTTCAATGGTGAAGTACTGCAGGACATGAGTCATTGCACCATCGTTGTTCAGAAGCTGCAGGAAAGGGACCATGGAGCGGCGTCTCGCAGGATCCCGTGCCCGTCAAGAAGTAAGCTCTGGCGAACAGAGGTTGTGTTGGTTTCCGTGTATTTTGTACCACTCGGGCGAAAATCGTTTCCGGGGCGAAATCGTTTCCGGATACTCTTTACCACTCGGGCGAAAATCGTTTCCGGGCGAAGATCAGTACTGTTAGCTAATCGTTTCCGGGGAATAATCGTTTCCGGGAGAAAATTAGTACCGTTAGCTAATCGTTTCCGGGGCGAAATCGTTTCCGGATACTCTTTACCACTCGGGCGAAAATCGTTTCCGGGCGAAGATCAGTACTGTTAGCTAATCGTTTCCGGGG
>Ga0209442_1000871_pt1 | contig 17574 bp, 14 predicted proteins | sample LauGreSBDMM110DD_2_FD_187565 | JGI IMG/M metagenome (GOLD analysis project Ga0209442, IMG submission 187565) | Freshwater lake microbial communities from Lake Michigan, USA - Sp13.BD.MM110.DD (SPAdes) (version 2) | ecosystem: Environmental > Aquatic > Freshwater > Lake | place: Lake Michigan...
TGGCGGGATTTCGATCAAACCCGCCCCTGAGATGGATGAGATGAAGTTCGATATGTCAGGAGCTGCCAGCGTATTGGGATTGTTCAAGTCCTTGTCCTTGCTTAAACCTACCGTCAATGTCGTCGGATTGATTCCTGCCTGCGAAAACTTGATCAATGGCAAAGCGGTCAAACCCGGCGACGTGGTGACAAGCATGAGCGGCCAAACCATCGAAATATTGAATACGGACGCCGAAGGGCGATTGGTTTTGTGCGATGCCCTGACCTATGCGGAACGCTTTAAGCCTGCTGCGGTGGTTGATATTGCGACCCTCACCGGTGCGTGTGTGATCGCCTTAGGCGCCGTGCGCAGTGGCATGTTTTCAACCAATGACGGCTTGGCCCAGTCTTTAGAAAGCGCGTCTCAACGCTCGCAAGACCTGTGCTGGCGCATGCCTTTGGACGACGAATACGCAGAAGGCTTAAAAACCAACTTTGCTGACGTTGCGAATGTGGCGGGACGAGCGGGCGGGGCGATTACAGCTGCCAAATTTTTACAACGCTTTGCCGACAAATTCCCATGGGCCCACCTAGACATCGCCGGCAGCGCTTGGAAGAGCGGCCCCCAAAAGGGTGCAACGGGTCGACCGGTGGGTTTGTTGCTTGAATTTATCTTGCCCCCGACCCAAGCCAAGTGACCGAGATTGCGTTCCACTTTGGTGCCCCCGACAAACGGGGCTACGCCCTGCGTTTGATTCGCAAAGCCGTAGGATCGGGCGCCAAGTTGTGGGTGCTGGGCGACGGCCCTTTGTTACAAGAACTCGATAGTGCGCTTTGGTCTCTTACTGAAACCGAGTTTTTAACCCATTGCTTGGTTGACGCCCCCGAAGACATTCTCTCGCGTAGTAGCGTGGTGTTGGTTCCCGCACACGTACAGCAAAGCCATCCTGAATTCCCCATTTTGGTGAATCTAAGTACCCAAATGCCTTCTGGTTTTGAGGTGTACACGCGGGTGATTGAAGTCGTTAGTACGGATGATGACGACAAGGATTCAGCTCGCAACCGTTGGAAGGCCTATACGCAATTGGGCTACGCCATCTCGCGCCACGACTTGAATTTACGCTCTTAAATTTTTCTAGAAACTTAGGGTTTCTCGGTAACTTCCCTCTGTTAGGTTGGCAAAATTTAGGGTATGGTTCGCCCCGTGGAATATAAATTCACGACTTTTGTTTGTTTTTTCAATTTTTTGGAGTTCTTATGCAATTCAAAGTTAAAAGTGCTTTGACAGTGTTGGCTGTTGCAGCCCTGTTGGCCGCTTGCGGTAAAAAAGAAGCTGCTGCGCCTGCGGCGTCTGCTGATCCGGTCGTAAAAATTGGCCACGTTGGCCCGACCAGTGGTGCGATTGCCCACTTGGGTAAAGACAACGAAAACGGCGCCATCATGGCGATTGAAGAACTCAACGCCGCTGGCGTGATGATTGACGGTAAAAAAGTCAAGCTCGAGTTGATGGCTGAAGACGACGCTGCTGATCCCAAGCAAGGCACTGCCGTTGCTCAGAAATTGGCCGATGCCAAAGTTGCCGGCGTGATCGGTCACTTGAATTCTGGAACTTCTATTCCTGCTTCGAAGATTTACAGCGATGCTGGAATCCCTCAAATCTCTCCTTCCGCTACCAATCCTAAGTACACACGCCAAGGTTTCAAAACCACATTCCGCGTTGTGGCTGACGACGTGCATCTCGGCGGCACATTGGGTAAATACGCAGTGGGCACCCTCAAAGGCAAAGCAATCGCTGTGGTTGATGACCGCACCGCTTACGGCCAAGGTGTTGCTGAAGAGTTCGTTAAAGCGGTTGAAGCTGCTGGCGGCAAAGTCGTTGCTAAAGAGTTCACTACCGACAAAGCAACCGACTTCAACTCCATCTTGACCACCATCAAAGGTAAAAAGCCTGACATCGTGTTCTTCGGCGGTATGGACGCAGTTGCGGGCCCTATGCTCAAGCAAATGAAATCTTTGGGTATCAAAGCCAAGTTCATGGGCGGCGACGGTATCTGCTCCACTGAGTTGATCAAACTCGCTGGTGATGCAGCTGGCGAAGACCAAGTGTTCTGCGCTGAAGCCGGTGGTGTTGAAGGCGAAGCCAAAGCAGGTATGGACGACTTCAAAGCCAAGTTCAAAACCAAGTTCAACGCTGACGTTCAAGTCTACGCTCCTTACGTTTATGACTCCGTGAAGATCATGGTTGCTGCCATGGTTGCTGCTAATTCTTCTGACCCAGCTAAATACCTCCCCGTATTGGCTGCGACAAAAGACTTCAAAGGCGTCACTGGCCCCATCACGTTTGACGAAAAAGGCGACATCAAAAATGGCGCTTTGACTCTGAAAACCATCAAAGGCGGACAGTTGGTAACTTTGGCTGTGATTCGCTAATTGATGCGAAAAGCACGCTAATTTTTTAGCCAAGCTTCAAAAAGGGAGTGCCTGAAAAGGCGCTCCCTTTTTTTATGCCTGAGAGCTTTGTCTCTCCAAGTGCAGCGTCAAAGTCAGGTTAGAATCGATGGTTCTGGAGAGGTGGATGAGCGGTTTAAGTCACACGCCTGGAAAGCGTGCGAGGGGTCAAACCCTCCGCGGGTTCGAATCCCGCCTTCTCCGCCAGAAATAGCAAATAAAACGGGCCCTTGTGGCCCGTTTTTCATTTTCAGATTTCAACTCTTTGGAAACAAGGTTAGCATTACGGTATCCAAATTTTGGTTTCGTATGCAATTTCTTAAGATGAAAAATCTGCTTTCATTCGTTATCTTGTTAGCTATGACGCTAACGGCTGCGAGCACCTTTGCTGAAGACACAGGTTCGGCATCTAAGAAGTGCTTGGACTTTGGTTTTAAGCAAAATACCAAGGACTTCGATGGCTGTGTAAAGCAGGTCCTGCAATCATCTGGCTCTTTAAAGCCGGTAACGAAGACGGTCTCACCCCAACCTACTTCGCAGTCTCAGCTCGATGAAAAGTTTTGGGATGGCGCCATGGCCGCAGGCAATAAAGAAGGCTTCCAGGCGTACCTAAACAATTACCCCAAAGGAAGATACGCAGAACTCGCACGAGCAAACTTAGTCCGCCTCAACAACGAGCTTAATAATCAGCAACGCACACCAGTTGTGGCCGCTCAAAGCCAGACAACTCAAACCCAATCTAGCAGTCAAGTTCTTAAGGACAGCCAAGACTACATTGAAATGGTGTCCATCCCGGGCGGTAGTTTTTTGATGGGATCCGCAGAATACTCAGATGGACAGCCGGTACACCGAGTAAGCTTAAAACTATTTTTAATAGGTAAGACTGAAGTTACACGAAGCCAATGGAGATCCATCATGGGATCAAGCCGGAGTAATTTGGCGTTTTTTTGTGACGATTGCCCAGAAGAAAACGTTAGTTGGGATGATGTTCAGCAGTTCATCGAAAAACTCAACCAGAAGACAGGCAAAAGATATCGACTTCCAAGCGAGGCTGAATGGGAATACGCAGCAAGGGCTGGATCGAATACAAGTTGGAGCTTTGGCGACGAAGAGTCAAAGCTTGTCGATTACGCTTGGTACTCCCGAAATAGTCGCAGGATTCAATCGGTAGGGAAGAAGTTACCGAACTCATTTGGTCTATACGATATGCATGGTAACGTGTGGGAGTGGGTACAGGACTGCTGGCACGAAAATTACTCAGGTGCGCCAATGGATGGCCGTGCTTGGACGACAGACTGCGGGGAAAACCTTCGTGTTCGTCGCGGCGGTTCATATTCCACTGGTGCAGGGCGAACTCACTCTAGCGAGCGCGGGCTTGGATGGACGTTTAATGGTGATTCCGGTTTTCGTTTAGCTAGGGATCTTTAAGTATGCGCTTAAGTGCCTTAGCCACATTTCCACTAATGCTCTTTTTAGCAGCATTGGCGATTCCTTCTTATGCCCAAGATGTCAAAGGAGCTAGCGCCAAGTGCGCTCAGTTCGGATTCAAGGAAAACACGAAGGACCATGCTGCGTGTGTGAAGCAAGTTTTGCAGTCCAGTGGCGCTAAAAACCTACCAAAACCTAACTCAGTCCCAAATGCAGTTCAATCCGATTCGATTAGGGAGGATAAATTCTGGGAAACAGCGATTGCAATTGGCAACAAGGAGGCCATTGAAGCGTATTTAAAAGGTTACCCCAGTGGGAAATATGTTGGACTTGCAAATGCACAGCTTTTACAGCTAGGTAATCAATCGCGAGCAACCCCTACTCCAAAAGAAAAACAAAAAACACTCGAAATGACTTCAGGCCAAGTGCTCAAGGACTGCAAGGACTGTCCTGAAATGGTTCTAATCCCGAACGATATTTTTATGATGGGGTCTGCACAATTCAGAGATCAGCAGCCTGTTCATTCGGTAAGCGTAACCAAATTCCTACTAGGTAAGACTAAAGTCACACAAGTTCAATGGCGATCCCTGATGGGACGCAACCCAAGTCAATTTACTTTCTGTGGAGACAGCTGCCCAGTTGAACAGGTTAGTTGGAGTGACGCTCAGCAATTCATAGAAAAACTAAACCAGAAGACTGGACAAAAGTACCGACTTCCAAGCGAGGCGGAATGGGAATACGCAGCAAGGGCTGGATCAAATCACGATGAATACTCTTGGAACTTCGCCAACAGTGATGGCAAGACTCACCCGGTGGGGCAGAAGCTGCCTAATGCATTCGGCCTTTACGACATGTACGGAAACGTATGGGAGTGGACACAGGACTGCTGGCATCAAAACTACTATGGAGCACCAACGGACGGAAGTGCTTGGACGACAGGGTGTATAGGCAACTCTTACGTGATAAGGGGTGGCTCTTTTTCAACCTCCCTCTCGTATATGGATCCAGCGTATCGCTCTAAACAGGAGTTTTCTAGCAGCAGCATCGGTTTTCGATTGGCCAGAGATCTGTAATTATGCGATTTAGTACCTTAATTAGATTTTCACTAATGCTCTTTTTAGGAGCATTTGGAATGCCGTCGCTAGCCCAAGATGCCAACGGTGCTCGTACGAAGTGCACTGAATTTGGATTCAAGGAGAACACGAAAAGTCATGAGGAGTGTGTAAAACAGTTTTTGAATTCAATGGGCTCAGCTAAAACTCCCTCAGTTAAAAAACCCATCTCCACACCACCAGAATCCACCTCAACCGACGACCAAAGGGAAGATGATTATTGGAAGGAAGCCAAGTCTGTAGGTAATAAAGAGGCTTTTGAGGCGTACCTAAAGTTCTACCCACGCGGGCGTTATGTAGGGTTAGCGAATGCAAGGATTAGTCAACTTATCAAGCTTGAATCCGAGAAAATTAAGGCTGACTCGCCTCGCAATGAAACTCAAAAAAACCTACCATGCGCTTCAACGTTACCTGATAAAGAGTGGACTAATTGTGTCGGTACTTACACTTGGCCTGATGGCACTAAATATGTTGGCGGGTTCAAAAACGGCATGTTGAACGGGCAAGGTACTTACTCTTGGGCTGATGGTAATAAATATGTAGGTGAGTTCAAGGATGAAAAGCGCACCGGTCAAGGATCGTTCTATTTTCTAGCCTCCGACCAATGGAAAGGCGACATTTATGTTGGTGAATTCCTGGATGGAATTCGCAACGGGCAAGGTACTTACACATTTTCTAATGGCGGAAAGTATGCCGGTGAATTTCGGAATGGCAAAATCACCGGGCAGGGAACTCAATCTTGGCCCAATGGTGACAAATATGTAGGTGAATTCCTGGATTTCAAACGTAACGGCCAAGGCACTTACACATTCTCGAATGGCGGAAAATATGTGGGTGAGTACAAAGATGGAAAGCGCAACGGGCGAGGTACTTTCTTTTGGGCCAGTGGGGGTAAATATGTTGGTGGGTTCAGGGATGACGCCTTCGACGGGCAAGGTACAGAATTTGGGCCAACTGGCAACATAATTTACTCTGGCAAATATTTAAATGGTGAGCCTGTGCGTTAGGGGGGCGATTTTGGCGATGGCCAAAGCTACAAATGTCCTCCCATTCAAAAATATTGCTTTTTTTTCGATGCTGATTGCGTTAACACCATTTTGCCTAGACTTGAATCAATGTATGGTCATTAACCAACCGAATTTTCTTGATTGCTCAACTTGCTCGTATGGAAGAATTAGTTAAATCACTGCCTTTGAAGCACAAACTCTCTGACTATAGGATTGAGCAGGTCCTTGGACAGGGCGCATTTGGCATCACCTACCTTGCAACTGATTTGAATTTAATGCAAAGTGTTGCGATCAAAGAGTTCTACCCAAGAGAGTTTGCTGGGCGAGATAGCACGTTAACAGTGCATGCGGTAGGCAATAGAGAGGACAAGGATCTGTTCAATTGGGGTTTGACTCGATTTTTAGAGGAGTCAAGAATCCTTGCAAAACTTCATCATCCGAACATAGTCGCCGCCAAAAGATATTTTGGCTTAAATGGAACAGCATACTTGGTGATGGAGTATTGCAAGGGCGAACCACTCGATGAATTAATTAAAAGAGTAGGAAAGTTAGACGAAAAACAAGTTGTTGAAATTTTATTCCCTTTGATTGATGGACTGGATCATGTTCATAAAAATGATTTCTTGCACAGAGATATTAAGCCTGCAAATATATACATAAGAGAAGATGGCAGCCCGGTCTTGCTTGACTTTGGAGCCGCTCGTCAAGAAATGTCATCCCAAAGTAAAAGCGTAACCAGCCTAGCTACAGCTGGATACGCGCCATTTGAACAGTACTCGACGAAGGGTAAGCAGGGCCCCTGGTCAGATATCTATGGCCTCTCTGCAACGATGTACAGGGCATTGACTGGCGAAAGACCCCAAGACTCTCCGGATAGGATGTTAGAGGACCACTTGACGCCGTTATCCGTTAAGTTAAAGAGCAGCATTAATAAAGATCTTTTGCGTGGTTTGGATCTTGGAATGTCGCTCAGGCCTGAAAATAGACCTCCAAACATAGAAAGTTTTAGAAATATTTTATTAGGAAAAAAAGAGAGTGTCGTAAATTCAAGCAAGGCGACGATTGAATCGGGAACAATCAGTTCATCAAATAAAGCAATTGAAAGTAAAGGTAACTTAAATACGGTATTGCTTTTTGCCGTTGGATTCATTTTTCTTGGGTTAATGATATTTTTCGTTTCAATAAACATTCAGCCAGGGAAAATATCACCTCAAATTGCTGATGGAAATAGTTCTAAAAATACAGAAAATACAACACCAGTGTTACCTCAAAAAGTTGATGCGAATAATGATTCGGTTGAATCACAACCTGTAAAGCAAGAAGATGGAAATAACTTGAATAAACCGAAGATTCAAAAATCTGTTGAAAATAATAAAAAAATTGAAGAAAAAATAAATGAAGAAAAAATGCGGGATCAAGCCATAGCAAGCGCCCGAGCGACGCAGGTTTTAGAGGATCAAAAAAATAAAAACAGTAATGCGATAAATAATATTCTTAATGAAGGGGAAAAATGTTTTCAATTAAAAAACTACGGTTGTTCCAAGTCAAGTGCTAATGCAGTTCTGCAAATTCAGAGTGATGAGCCACGAGCGATCGCACTAAGGGATCGCGCTGACAGTGCGCAAAAAAGAGCTTTAGATTCAATCACAATTCAATAAATTTAAAAGGGATAAATAATCATGTCTAATTTCACAAAAACCAAAAAAAATATCGCAGTTTCTATTATTTTTATATATGGATTAACTGGATGTGCAACTAACGGGGCTGGCCCATCATTTGTATCTGGCGCTGAAAGTGGAGGGTGTAATCCGGCAGCGATGGCGGCTTTTGGGGCGATTCTAGGTGCGTTGGCTGCTGGTAAAAACAATCAAGCCCAAGGAGCGGTTGCTGGAGCTGCTATCGGAGGACTGGCATGCGTAGCATGGAACTATAGAAGTGAGCAAACCAAAACTGCGCAGCAGGTTAACCAAGCTTTTAAATCGGCAAATAACGGGCAGTTGCCAGTTGAGCCTAGGTTGCTAAGTTATTCAATTTATTCAGTGCCTTCTGCTACGATCAATTCCGGAAGTCCTCTTGTTTTAAATTCCACCATGGCAGTTGTGGATGGAACAAACGGAATCAAACCTGTTGTGGAACAAGAAATGACAGTTTTTCACGCAGGTAAAGTGGTTTCCAATTTGAAAAAAGTGGCTAACTCAGGGAGTGGAGCTGGCGAATACAAATCTGAATTCACCGTTAAGTTGCCTCAAGGTGTGCCACAAGGGGACTACCCAGTGCGTACGTCTGTATACCTAAATGGAGTTAAGGTACAGGAGCGCAATCTCTCTGTCCAAGTTGTAGGTGGCTTTCTTACCGAAAACTTCGCAAGTCTTTCCTACTAGTTAAGCTTAATCTGGTGGTCGATTCGTCACGGGACTAAGGTGAGGTTTTTTCATACTTCGCGTTTGGGGGTGGCTATTTTCAAAATGAAAATTTCATTCAGGCTGACTTTTTTATTGCCTAGCTGACGGTTTTACAAGGTCAATCGTAAACCCAAATTTCTGACACGGCACGCTTTCAATGCTCCGAATTTGGGTTTAATGAAAAATCGTAACCTTTGAACAATGCATCAAGTAAGACAATAAGATTTGTGCACTGTGAATAGAGTACTATTGAATGAAATCAAAGGTGAAATTAAGGAGGATTATGATGTCAAAAATCATTAAGATGGGTTTAAGTCGATGCATATATATTTACTTGCTTTGTTTGAACTTTGGTGGTCTAGCCCACGCTTCAGAAGAAATTGATTTAAGACGTGCTTCAATTAATTGTGCAATTGAAAAGTCTGGCATGCAGGTGCAGTGCGACTACAGACATTCTGCTAGTCAAGAAATCAAAGATGCAAGTCTAAAAGTAGGGGGTGTTCCAACGCAGATACCTCAAAAAGGTTTAACTCAGTACCCCTCTGAATCGCAAAAAACTTCCATTCTTTTCTTGGTCGATGTTAGTGACCCGCGTCGAAAAAATACGGTCGAAAAGAAAAATATTCAAGCCATAAACAGCATGCTGTATGGGGCTAAGTCACATCAAAAAGTTGGCATAGCCGTGTTTGATAGTGATATAAAAATACTTGCGCCTATTTCAGGTGATCTTTCAGCTGCTAAGTCGGCCGCTAATTCAATTAAAGCCAACGGACAAGCAACAGAATTCTATAGAAACACGCTATCTGCAATAGCACTTTTGCAAAAGTCGGAAGCCACCCGCAAGGGCCTTGTCATCTTATCGGATGGCAAAGCTGAAGACAGTGCCTATAAACATGAGGATGTAATTAAGGCTGCGAAGGCAGCCGATGTGGTCATACTTGGACTTGGTTACCAAGAGCATTCAAAAGACGCACCGTACCTTCAAAAAATCCGTCGTATTGCAGATGAAACCTATGGCACTTACATTGACGCAACTGAGCGCGATTTATCGGCCGCACTGACCAGTAAACCTTTTGCTTTTGTCGAAAGTGGCGGTCGTGTAACGTTCGATGTCAATAAAAATCGAGGCAAGCAGGAAATCGCTATTACCTTTCGCACTTCAGGGGGCAAGCCATTAGAACTAAAGACCGAGATTGATTTCCCAGATAAGCGTACAAAAAACGAGATCGTCATTGATTTTTCAAAGCAGTATTGGTGGGCAATTCTTGGTGGGCTATTCGTATTCTTTGGCTTGATTTTTGTTGGGATTCGCTACCGACGAAACAAGGCTCGTGCAGTCAAGTTGCCATTGACATATGCACTTCTTTCTGAGTTGGATGGATCTGGTACGGAGCATCCTCTTAATAAATCATCGATTTGTTTAGGCCGCAGTCAGGACAACGACATTCGATTAACAAATGACTCGATCTCCTCTCACCATGCTGAAATTCATCAACGAAGAAACGGTGATGTCTATATTGTTGATCTGGCTTCAAGCAACGGCGTCTATGTCAATAACACTAAGGTTGCTCAACTTGTTCTAAAAGATGGCGATTTGATTGAGCTTGGCGAAGTACGATTGCGTTTTTCTGCCGATTTTGAACCTCACCCCTAAACTTAAAGGAGTTTCCATGTCAGATGACGATACAACACGGATCATCCCCCGTAAAAGCAACAATACAGATGAAACGCGCCAAATAGGGGGGGAACCAAATAATTCATCCGCTCGTGATGACGACCCTCATACAAGAATATACAGACCCAAGGCCAGCACTGAACAACTTCAGTCTGGGATTAGTGCTAGTCCTAAGGCTAATGATTTTTCAGCTGAGCCCGTAGTTGGTTGGCTTGTCGTTATAGATGGCCCTGGTAGAGGCCAGTCATTGAAATTAGGCTATGGAGTAAACACGATCGGTCGTGGCCCCGATGCCAGAGTGTCGTTGGACTTTGGCGATGAGGAAATCTCGCGACAAGGACACGCGATGTTGACATACGACACCAAGGGTAGAAAGTTTTACATACAACACGGTGGTGCTGCAAACTTAACTTATTTAGGTGACGCACCTGTACTACAGCCCTATGAAATTAAAGGCAGAGAGATCATTGGTATAGGTAACACTAAGCTGACTTTTATTCCATTTTGCGGACCCGATTTTGAATGGGAAGATTGAGTCGCTAGGACCACATTAATTCAAGGGTAATCTATGGAATTCCGAAAAGACATCGATTTTTCAAGTCATGCAGCTATTGGAGCTCGTAATCTGCAAGAGGATTATTCATCGTTTAGTTCAGATTTCAAGAGACAAGAATTACTTGCAGTCTTGGCAGATGGTATGGGGGGGCACAATGGTGGTGAAGTTGCAAGTAAGAAAGCTGTTGACTCGTTTCAAGCAACATTCAAAGCCTACCCCTCTGCTGCGGTAGCAACAAAGCTTGGGGCATGTTTAAACCAGGCTAATACTGATATAGCGATAGCTTCAAGAAATTCCCCAGCCCTTAATGGCATGGGTTGTACTCTTGTAGGTATCCATATTGGAGAGCAAGGACTGCAATGGATCAGCGTTGGCGACTCACCTTTGTTCTTGTATAGACATGGAAGCGTAACCCGACTGAATGCAGATCACTCAATGACGCCAGTTATTGAAGAATCGATGCGCAAAGGGAAAATCACCAAAGACGAAGCACTTCGACACCCTGACAGACACGCATTGCGTTCTGCTGTAACAGGTGAGGCACTTTCAATGATTGACAGTTCCGTCAAGCCAGTTGGACTTCTAAAGTCTGACATTGTTGTCCTTGCTAGCGACGGTCTCCTCACATTGAGCGTGTCTGAGATTGCAAAGGTCATCAAAGATCAAGCAAAAAATGAAGCAAAAGAAATCGCTAATGCGCTGGTTGGAGCCGTGTTAGCAAAGCAGAAATCAAGGCAAGACAATACAACAGTCCAAGTTTTCGTTGCTAATACCGCTCTGGGTAAAGCAACCACGTCCGTCTCCCCCGTTGCGTGGACTGCTTTGCTTATTTCAGTACTGGCAATCATTACATACTTCGTATTTTCATTAAAAGAAGTACCCTTTAAAATACCGAAACTTTTGGAATTCGAAGAAAAACCACCACCAGCGGTGACCCCAACTACTGTTCCAACCTTAGGCGAAGTTCAGGCCGCTTCTGCCCCCGCTAAACCTGCCTCATCAAGTAGTACTGAGCCTAGCAAAGTTGATCCGGGTGGGGCTGAATCGAAACCACCGACTCCAGTTGAACCATCAAAACAAAACTCTAAGGAAAAAGGAACGTCTGGAAAAAAAGAAAAACAAGTCGTGCCAACAAAGCCTAGTCAAAAAAGTTCGAAACCCCCTGTGCCCAATGTAATAGTCGAATCAGCTGGGACTGCAAGTACACAAGGTGCTGTCGTAAATGAGGCACCTGCCGTTGTAAATTCATCGGTAGTTACCAAAGATGCAGAAAAAAAGCCTTCAACGCCTGTTTTGCCAGCAAACGACCCTGTTACTGTAAAAGGGCCTACACCTCCAACGGCAACCCAGAAGGACTCCACTTCAAAGGATATTCGCGGTGATTAATTGCAATTCGAGTGCTTTAAACATCCGTCTAATTACTGCAACGGTGTTGGCATTCGTTTATTCAGTCGCATCCGCAGAGAGCGTGATTAGTGTTGCTGATAAAAGCGTGGTGAGAATTTTTGTGAAGGTGGGAAAAGGCTACACCAGCGGTTCCGGTTTTGTAGTTGGTGCTGGTGGCATTGTCGTTACAAATAAACATGTCGTTGAAGAAGCCGAGGGGATAGAAGTAATTGTGAGTAAGACGGGCGAAAGTCCGTTGGTCTTGCCTGCAACTGTGACTTGGAAATCTGAAGACTATGACTTGGCATTGTTATCAGTTTCCGGTTTAGACAGGCCACCGCTTACTATTTCGGGTTTGTTGCCAATAAAGGGAAGTCAAGTTACAGCAATTGGCTACCCGGGAGTTGCCGATAGACAAGCTGGTAGAAGCATCAACAATGCAGCAGAGTCTACGATTTCTCAAGGAATCTTAGGACGAGTGATTGTGTCCTCTTGGCGAAGAAGTAGCATCAAATTCAATATTCTTCAGCATGGAGCTGCTATCAATCGAGGCAATAGCGGCGGTCCTCTTTTAAACGCGTGTGGACAAGTGTTAGGTGTAAATACCCAAAAAGAACTTGGAGAGATTGAAGGTGATGCCCAAGGTCACCAGTATGTTGTCCAAGCGGATGGAATTTATTTCGCTTCTCACTCAGCTGTGTTAATCGACGCACTCAAGCGTCAAGGGGTAAACGCGGTTGTCTCGAATCAAGAGTGTGGACCAACAAGCACAAGTGGACAAACAGACAACCAAGGACCAAATTCGATAACTCAAGCTTTTTCAGGCTGGACTATTTCTTTATTCTTGCTCTCTATGGCAATGGTTGTACTTGGGTTGATTTTCTTCATTAAGAGAAAATCTATAGTGGTTCATGAATCATTCACAGAATACAAAAGGCGCTCGGGAACACCGGTAGAAAGCTCCCCAATACAAGTTCACAAAAGAACTAAATGGGTATTGCGCGGCATGGATAGCCAAAAAAAATCAATCATGCTTCAATTTAATGAGTCTGATTGTTTTGAAAAAGAGATCAACTTAGGTCGCGATGGAGCTCAGTGCAAACTGGTTATCAATGACGAAACAATTTCAAGGCTACATGCGTGCTTTGTGTATTCAAAAGGCCACCTTCAAATTGCAGATTTGGGATCACGAAATGGTACTTGGCTAGACGGACAAAAAATAAATGCAAAAAGAGTAGCTCTGAAAAATGGGCAATCTTTGTTGCTGGGTAAAGTGCAACTTAAAGTAGAGGAGTATTAAACATGAACTACGCAGGATTTTGGATTCGCGTTCTAGCTTCAATTATTGATGCTCTGATTTCTCTTTTGGTCGTCGTACCAGCAATTGCAATATTTAGCATTGTTTGGGCAGCGGCCTATAACGAAGTTGTAGCAACAGCAATCGGCTTTATTCTTAACGCTATAGTTGGTTGGCTATATTACGCATTTTTTGAATCTGGCAAATGGCAAGCTACTCCAGGTAAGCGCTTGGTTGGCTTGCGCGTGACGGACCTTGAAGGTAACCGTATCGGTTTTGGTCGTGCTAGCGGACGGTATTTTTCAAAGATCCTTTCTGGTTTGATCCTTTACATTGGTTTCTTCATGGCTGGTTGGACTGAAAAAAAACAAGGCCTTCATGACAAGTTGGTGGATACGCTTGTTCTTCGTGGGAAAGCAGGCGATCAATCACATGAATATTCTTCGTTTAATAGTGGAAATGATGCAACGGCACAAACCGTTTACGTTCCACACAACACTCGATCTAGGTGGATTCTCTCCGGGTTCGATGCAAATGGCCACGTCGTTCGTCTAAGTTTTAATGACGATGACCGAAAATTAGATCGTGATGGATTGATAGTTGGAAGGGATGGAAGCCATTGTGATTTACAAATGGACGACCCATCTGTATCTCGTAGGCACGCCAAATTTTTTAATGAAATGGGCGCTGTTTGGATGGAGGATTTAGGTTCTGCAAATGGGACTTTGGTCAATGGAAGGAAGGTACGTAATGGCGTTGCCATAGAGTTACCAACGCAAGGAAATATAACTTTTGGGGCTGTAGAGCTTTCAATCGCTAAGTATTAATAATGTCATTAGATCTCCGCGCTTTGCCATTGGGAAAAGTCATTTCCGGGTATCGTATTGAGCGCGTTTTAGGCCAAGGGGGATTTGGGATCACGTACTTGGCAACCGACGTTAACCTTGAACGCAAAGTTGCAGTGAAGGAATATTTCCCTAGAGACTTTGCTGTTCGATCAAGCACACTGAAAATAAGTGCCGCAGGTAATCAATCTGATCAGGAGACCTTTGACTGGGGACTCAGACGTTTTTTGAAAGAAGCCCAACTTTTAGCTAGATTTGAGCATCCTAATATTATTGCTGTACGACGTTTTTTCGAAGCTAATGGGACCGCATATTTAGTTATGGATTACTGCGAAGGTAAGCCACTTGACGAGATCATAAAAAAAAATGGCCCTCTAGATCAGGATCAACTCAAGCGGATATGGTTTCCATTGCTAAATGGATTAGAACAAATACATTCTTCTGGATTTTTACATCGAGATATCAAACCGCAAAATATCTTTATTCGATTTGACGGAAGTCCTGTTTTGCTTGATTTCGGATCAGCAATTAAAGGTAATGCCCAACATGAAGGTGGTGTTACCACGATGGTGACAGATGGGTACTCACCAGTCGAGCAATACGATACCAACGGCAAACAAGGCCCTTTCACTGATATTTATGGTCTAGGTGCAACTTTGTATCGTGCGATTACAGGAGACAAGCCACAGGCGTCTACTGGCAGGATACTCAACGACAGCTTGCTGCCGCTAGTTATTAAATTGCGGGGGAAATTTGACGAAAACCTGTTAGGAGCAATCGATACTTCAATGTCTGTTCGACCTGAAAAACGACCTCAAGATATTGCGGAATGGCGTACCATTATTGGAAAAAAATTAAGCTCTTCTTCTTTCGAAAAAAGAACCCCAGTTTCCGAAAGAAGTGAAAATCTAGTTAAAAAATCAGCAACTTCACATACTAGCGAAAAAAAGCTACCCCAAACAACCTTACCCCCTCAAAATTTAGCGACGCATGAATATGTGTCCGATAAGCATGATCTGCCTAAGTCTGAAAAAATCCTAAAGAAAAATTGGTCAACTTCTTGGGTAGCAATCGGCACAATTTTTCTAATAGCGATATTGCTAGGATTGTTTTTTACTGGTCAATTTTCACAATCTAACAATACAAATTTAGACTCCCAAAAAACACAAGAAATATTTATATCTGCGACCCCAAAAGTGGAGCTCAATGAAATTAGGGACTGTGATGCTTGTCCTGTAATGGCTCTGATACCGGGTGGTACTTTCTCAATGGGCACAGCGGATGGAGAGATTGGGAAAAGCGATTATGAAACACCGAAACATAACGTCACTTTGGAGCCTTTCTATGTTGGAAAATTCGAAATAACCAATAAAGAATGGAACTCATGTGTTCAAGCAAAAAGATGCCAGGATAAGGTTGGTTCTGAAGGTAAAAACAGCGAAGATTTACCAATTTCTAACGTAACTTGGTATGACGCTCAAGCATATATTTCATGGATATCCAAAAAAACTGGCAAAGACTATCAGCTATTGACTGAATCGCAGTGGGAATATGCAGCGCGTGCTGGCTCCAAGTCAGCTTATTACTTTGGTGCTGAGCCAGGGTCACTTGGCCAATATTCTTGGAGTGAAAGCAATGCTGACGGCGTTAAACATCCAGTTGGTTTGAAGCAGGCTAATTCTTTGGAACTTTTTGATATGTATGGCAATGTTTCAGAGTGGACGGCAGATTGTTGGAATGAGTCTTATCTAAATGCCCCAATTAATGGGAGCTCTTGGATTGAAGGGAACTGTAGCGCAAGAGTCATACGTGGTGGTGGTTTTGAGGATAGTCCTACAAGCCAGCGCTCCGCATCAAGAAGCTTTGGGATATTAGATTTTCGTAGTTTGAATCTTGGATTTCGGGTCGCTCGTAAGGTTGAATAAAAATGCTATTCAGAATAAAGCACCGCATCGACATTGCTTTGATTAGAAAAACCAAGCAATTTCAGTGGGTTACAAGGCCGCAATAGCTCAGGAGTTGCCCTCTTCTCCGCCAGAAATAGCAAATAAAACGGGCCCTTGTTGCCCGTTTTTTTCGTTTGCGTCACCTCAACGCCACAATTCGCGGCAAAAAATGATGCATCGCAGCAGTAGAAAGGCATTTAGTCCTTACACTTCGCGCTCACCGCGTATTTTTTGGCTTTCCGTTGGAGTTCCCCGATGAAGTTTCGCTTTCCCATCATCATCATCGATGAAGATTTTCGCTCCGAGAATACCTCGGGTTTAGGCATCCGCGCTTTGGCCGATGCCATTGAATCGGAAGGGTTCGAAGTCTTGGGCGTGACGAGTTATGGCGACTTAAGCCAATTTGCGCAGCAACAAAGCCGTGCGAGTGCGTTTATTTTGTCGATTGATGACGAAGAATTTACGCCCGGCCCTGACTTAGATCCGGCCGTTTTAAATTTGCGTCACTTCATTGCGGAGGTGCGCAGAAAAAACTTAGACGTTCCGATCTATGTCTACGGCGAAACCAAAACCTCGCGCCATATTCCCAATGACATTTTGCGGGAGTTGCATGGGTTTATTCATATGTTTGAAGACACCCCTGAGTTTGTCGCACGCCACATTATTCGTGAAGCCAAGAGTTACCTCGAAGGCGTTCAGCCGCCGTTTTTCAAAGCGCTGTTGGACTACGCAGAAGACGGCTCTTACTCTTGGCATTGCCCAGGGCATTCGGGTGGCGTTGCTTTCCTTAAAAGCCCAGTGGGGCAGATGTTCCACCAGTTTTTTGGTGAAAATATGTTGCGGGCTGACGTGTGTAACGCGGTGGAAGAACTGGGGCAGTTACTTGACCATACCGGACCGGTCGCGGCTTCCGAGCGCAATGCGGCTCGGATTTTTAATGCGGACCACTGCTTTTTCGTAACCAACGGAACCAGTACCAGCAACAAAATGGTGTGGCACCACACGGTCGCTCCGAATGATGTGGTAGTGGTGGACCGCAATTGCCACAAGTCGATTCTTCACGCCATCATCATGACCGGAGCGATTCCCGTTTTCTTGAAACCCACGCGCAACCACTTTGGCATCATCGGCCCGATTCCAAAGAGTGAGTTTGAACCCGCCACGATCAAAGCCAAAATCAAGTCCAACCCGCTGGTGAAAGAGCACTTGGCTGATGTGGATATCAACAAGATCAAGCCCCGGGTTTTGACCCTCACGCAGTCCACCTACGACGGCGTTTTGTACAACACCGAGACAGTCAAAGGCTTGCTCGATGGCTACGTCGAAAACATCCATTTTGATGAAGCTTGGCTGCCTCACGCTGCGTTCCACCCGTTTTACGGAACCTACCACTCGATGGGTAAAAACCGTGCACGGCCGAAAGAGGCCATGGTTTACGCAACCCAGTCGATTCACAAACTGCTGGCCGGTATCAGCCAAGCCAGCCATGTGTTG
>Ga0209442_1000873_pt1 | contig 17522 bp, 3 predicted proteins | sample LauGreSBDMM110DD_2_FD_187565 | JGI IMG/M metagenome (GOLD analysis project Ga0209442, IMG submission 187565) | Freshwater lake microbial communities from Lake Michigan, USA - Sp13.BD.MM110.DD (SPAdes) (version 2) | ecosystem: Environmental > Aquatic > Freshwater > Lake | place: Lake Michigan, USA...
GGGTTTCGATAGCGGTCAACTGGTCGGTGGTCAAGCCGCGCAACTGGTCGGTGGTCAAGATGGCCATTTGTCCGGTGGTCAGGGCGGTCACATTGGCATTCGACAAACTGCCCAATTGGCTGCTGGTGACGGCGACAAACTGTGCGGTCGTCAGGGCATTGAGTTGACCTGCGGTCATGGCTGAGAACTGGTCTGTGCTCAAAGAAGCCACTTGCGCTGTGGTCAAGCTGCTGATGTCATTGGTCTCAATGGCCGCAATCAAATCAGCGTCCATAGAAGTCAACTGATCGGTCGTCAAAGCTGCCAACTGAGCTGCGGACATGCCAGCGACGTCGGCGATATCCAAACCGGCCAATTCGGAATTGGTCATCGCGGCAATTTGTGCGGTACCAAAGGCCGCCACTTGCGTGGTGGTGAGTGCAGCAATTTGCAGCGACGACAAGGAAGCCACTTGTTCTGTGGTGAGCGCGGCCAGTTGGTCGGTCTGGAGTGCATGCACTTGCGAACTGGACAAGGCTTGCATCTGGTCGCTGGTGAAGGCGCGCACTTGGTCGGTGGTAAGGGCTTGCAGGTCCAAAGTTTCCAAACCACCCAAAGCCAATGTGCTGATGCTTTGAATTTGGCTGGTGAGCATATTGGCCGCTTGTGCGGTACCCAAAGCCGTGATTTGGCCGCTGGTGAGCGAGGCGACTTGGGTGGTCGTCAAGCTGCTCAGCGTTGCGGTCGTCACAGCAGCGATTTGCGCCGAAGTCAAAGACTGCAACTGCTCTTCGCTCAAAAGGTTCATCTGCGTCACCGACAGAGCTGCCACTTGGGTGGTCGACAAAGCGGCGACTTGTTCTGTGCTCAAGGCACTGAGTTGCAACGTGCTCAAGCTGTTGAGTTGGTCGCTGGTCAAAGCCTTGGCTTGCGTTGTCGTCAAGGCCGAGACTTGCAATGGGCCCAGACCCACCAAGGAGGCGGTGGTCAGCACCGACAACTGATCGGTGGTCAAGGCCTTGACCTGATCGGTCAGCAATGCCGCGACTTGCGTAGAGGTGAAGCCTGCCACGTCGCCCGACTCGAGAGCCGCCATATTGGTGGTGGTGATCGTCTGAACTTGCTCGGCCAACATCGCCGCATATTGTGTGGACACCAAGGCGCGCAACTGGTCGCTGCTGAGTGCGCCAATTTGGGCGGTTTGCAGCTCCTGCAAATGGGTGGTGGTGAGGTTGGCCAGCTGGGTGGTGCTGAGCTTGGCCATTTGACCCACCGTCAAGGCAGGCATTTGATCGCTGGTCAAGGCGTTCAACTGGGCCGTGGTGAGCTTGTCGATTTGGTCGGTGGTCAGGGCCACCAATTGGTCGGTGCTCATGGCTTGCAGGTCGGTATTTTCGATGGCGCGAATCTGACCGGATGTCATATTGGCCACTTGCTCGGTGGTCAGCGCTGCCACTTGCGCGGTGCTCAAGGCGGCCACATTGGCGGTGCTCAACTTGATGAGTTGATCGGTCGTGAGCGCGGCCACCTGATCGGTGGTCAAGGCGCCCAGCACGGTGGTGTTGAATGCTGCAATGTGCTCGGTCTTGAGTGTCGAGACCTGACCGGTGGTGAGGGCCGCCACTTGTTCTGTGGTGAGGTTGTTGATTTGCGCAGAGCCCATGACATTGAGCTGTGTGCTGCTGAGCACATTGATTTGATCGGTCTTGAGCGTGATGAGTTGCGCAGTACGCAGCGCAGGCACTTGTCCTGTGGTGAGCGCCAGCAATTGGTCGCTGTTGAGTGTGCGTAGCTGAGCAGAGGTGAGAACCACCAAGTCGTCGGTTTCCATCTTCTCGATTTGCGAGGTTTGCAGTGCGGCAATTTCGTCGGTTCGCAAAGCCACCACTTGTTGGGTCGACAAGGCCACAATGTGAGCGGTATCGAGGTTGGCGATTTGTTCGGTGCGCATGGCCGCGATGTCGCGGGTCTCGATGGCTTGCAACTGGCTGCTGGTCAGCGTATTGAGTTGATCCGAGGTCATGGCTGCTATTTGCGCAGCAGTCATGGACACCAAGTTTTGCGTCGGGATGGCCAGTATTTGTGCGGATTCCAAGGCTGCCACTTGGTCGGTGGTCAGTGCTGCCATTTGGCGCTGACGCAAAGCGCCCACCTGAGCTGTGGTCAGAGCAGTCACTTGATCGGTACGCAGGCTGGCCAAGCTGGAGGTATGCAGGGCTGCAATTTGATCGGTGGTGAATTTCGCCAATTGGTCGTTCAGCAAGGACACGGCTTGCAAAGTGGTCAATGCCGGCATGTCACGAACCTCAATGGCTTGCAATTGCGTGCTGGTCAGGACTTGAATTTGCTCTTCATTCAGCGCAGCCAACTGCAGCTGCGACAAGCTGGCAATCTGTCCCGTTTTGAAGGCGCCGATTTGTTCGATACTGAGTGAATCGATTTGGGCGGTAGAGAAGCCGCCGATGTCAAAGGTTTGGATAGCTTCAATCTGCGCTGTCTGGAGCGAAGTAAGCTGATCTAAGGTCATGCTGCTGAATTGGCCGCGTTGCATGCCCACAATTTGTTCGGTCGACAGCGATTCAATTTGCTCGCCCGACAGCGCCTGAATTTGGTCTGAGGTGAAAGCGGCCAGATCTTGGGTTTCCAAAACCGCCAATTGCTCGGTGGTGATGGCGGCGACTTGGCGGGTGGTCAGATTCGAGGCTTGTTGTGTGGTCAAGCTGGGGATTTGGTCCGTTGTCAATACCACGAACAAGTCCACGTCCAAGCCAGCCATTTGTTTGGTGGTCAGTGCGGCAATTTGACCCGAAGTCAGTGAAGCAATTTGTTCGGTGTTGAAGAAATTCAACTGATCGACCGACAAGGCCACCAAGTCGGTGGTTTCCAGGGCCGGCACTTGCTCTGAGGTCATGCCTGCAATTTGTTGTGAGGTGAGCGCCTTGGTTTGGCTGACCGTCAAGGCCACAATTTGGCCGGTGGTCATGGTGCCGACTTGCGCCGACGTTAAAGCGGCAATGCTTTGGGTTTTCAAGGCCGCTATTTGGCTGGCCAGCAATTCAGGTACTTGGTCAGTGGTCAGGGCGATGACTTGGTCGGTGGTCAGCGCGGCGATGTCGTTGGTGGTGACTTTGATCAACTGATCAGTGGTCAGCGCAGCGATTTGTTCGGTACCCATGTGGCTGAACTGGCTGGTGGTCAAAGCCGCGACTTGCTCTGTCAGCAGCGCTGCCACTTGGTCGGTGTCCAAAGCAGCCACATCTTGTGTTTCCATGGCTGCTACTTGCGCCGTCGTCAACGCGATCAAAGAATCGGTGACCATGTTGCGGAATTGGCCGGTGGTCATGGCCACGATCTGGTCTTTGCGCATCACCTCTAAATCACCGGTTTCAATCGCGTTGATTTGCTCGGTGGTCAGGTTGTAAACCTGCTGTGTCGTTAAAGCGCGAATTTGGTCTGAGCCCATCGCGGTGATGTTCTCGGACGTGAGGGCTTGCAGGTCATCGGTGGCAAAAGCGGTGATTTGCGCAGTGGTCAGCGACGCTATTTGGTCACTGGTCAAGGCTTCGGCTTGATCGGTCTTCAATGCAATGATTTGTAAGCTGGTCAGCCCTGTGATGCTGGTGCTGCTGATGGCGGCAATTTGCGTGGTGTCCAAGGCGCGCAATTGGTCGGTGGTGATGGCGGCAATTTGTGATGACGACATGGCAGCCATGTGGTCGCTGGTCAAGCCTGGTAAATCCTCGGTTTGAATAGCAGCGATTTGAGCGGTCTTCAAGGCCTGAATTTGCGTCACTTTGGCCTCGGCCCACTGGTCATTGGACAAGGCGGCAATTTGCGCTGTGCTCAGCGCCACAAGTTGATCGGTGGTGAGTTCTGTGAACTGATCGGTGGTCAACGCAGCGATGCTGGCTGTGGTCAAGGCGCTCACTTGGGCCGGTTTGAGTGCCACCAATTGCTCGGTCAGCAAACTGGCCACTTGCTCGGTGGTCAAGGCTTGCAGCTGCGACTTGGTCAGCACCGCCACGTCCTTGGTTTCAAAGGCGACGATTTGGGTGGTGGTCAATGCCGCAATTTGGTCAGTGCTCAAGTTTTGAACGTGGCTGGCGCTCAGCGCCTCAATGCGGTCGGTATCCAAAGCCACCAAATCTTGGGTTTGTATGGCCACCAACAGTTTGTTGCTCAGGGACGCAACTTGGTCGCTGGTGAGCGCACCAATTTGGTCGCTGGACATGGCCACGATTTGGTCTGTGGTCAAAGCCCGCAATTGGCTGGTGGTCAAGGCGGCGATACGGTCGGTATCTAAGGCCGTAATTTGTCCGGTACTCAGGTTGGTGATAACGCTGGTTTTAAGTTCTGAAATTTGCTCGCTGGTCAGCGCAGCCACTTGGGTGCTGGTCATGGCCATGACCTGGGTGGTGGTTAACGCCGCCACATCAGCGCCGGTTTGGATGGCCGCAATTTGGCTGTCGTCGAGGGCGCGAATTTGTGCGGTGGTCAGGCTGGCCACTTGGGATGAGGTGAGGGCTTCAATCAGTGCGGTGTCTAACGCCGCCACATCAGCGGTCTGTATCAGCGTAATTTGGCGAGTGGTCAACGCGGCAATTTGGTCGGTCGACAAATCATTGAACTGGTCAGCGCTCAAGGCGACGATTTGTGCGTCATTCAAAGCCATCAGCTGTGAACTGCTCAATGCGCCCATTTGATCTGCATCCAAAGCGGCAATGGCCTTGGTCGACAAGGCCGCAATTTGGCTGGGTTTGAGAGCTTGAATTTGACTGACGTCCAAGCCGGGAATTTGCAGCGAGGTGAGCGCTGCGACTTGTGCGGTGGTCAAGGCCGCCAAGTCATCTGTAGCGATGGCCGTGACTTGTTCTTCACTTAAGGCGGCAATTTGCCCAGTGGTGAATGCGCTGGCTTGGGATGTGCTGAGGGCGATGATTTGGTCTGACCCCAAGCCCTGTATGTCACGCGTTTCAATGGCTCTGATTTGCTTGGCCTTCAAACTGGTGATTTGTGTTGCGTCAAGGGCAGCGATTTGTGCAGAAATCAAGCCGATCATTTGATCGGTGGTCAAGGCCTGAATTTGCGATGTTGACATGGCCTGCAACTGACCATTGTCAACGCTACCAATGCGGCTGGCGCTGAACGACGACACCTGAGAAGCTCGCAAGCCGGTGAGTTGATCACCCGTGAGGGCATTGAATTGGGCAGCGGTCAAAGACGCCACTTGAACACTTTTGAGGGCGTTGAGCTGTTTGGTGCTCAAGGCCGAAATTTGTTCAGTTTTAAGTAAAGATACATTGCGGGTGGTCAAAGCCTGCATTTGGGTGTTGCTCAGACCTTCAATTGCACTGGCGGTGATGGCTTGGAGTTGGGTGCTGGTCAGTGAGCTGACTTGCGTGTTGGTCAGACTGGCAATTTGTGTTGAAGTGAAAGAGGACAAATCCGTCGTGGGAGTGACCGTGGTGGTGGCCACGCTCATCACGATGGGCTGATTCATTAGGTTGCGAGCACCTAAGTTCAAGCTAATGGACATGTTGTTCTCTTTGTTTCAAAAATGTTTCTGACAGCCTTTAAATCGGCAGATACCACCATAACTGTAAAAAAAAAATGCTGTCGCCCAACCCCTGAATGAATGGAGGCAGAAAGTAAACGTTTGGCAGCAAAACGCCTGCTAGAAGCGGCAAATATTTGCCGCTTAGGCGCAATGTCAGGCTAAGAGGTCTAAGGCGGAGTGCAGTGGGGTGTAGGTGCTTGCGCTGTAATACTTGATGTTTTCAATGTTTTTCAAATTGACCACCACTTTTTTGTCGCCGCTGCCAATGCTGGCTGTCGCGTCTTTGTCGGTGCTGCCGTCCCAGCTGTCAAGGGTCCAGTCGGTGGATGCGCCGGCCAAGTAAACCACATCGTTACCGCTACCACCGTCGATGTCTTGGTCGGTGAGGATGGCTGTGGGGTCGACAAAAACGGCGTCATTGGCTGTACCGCCCACCACCGCGTCAAAGTAACTGCCATAGTTGATAGACACGTTGTTGTAGCCAAGGTAACTTTGGTTGGTCTTGAGATAACTCTGGAGAGCCTTGTTGTTGGTGACGGAGTTGATATAGGTAGTTAAGTCGGTCGCCAAGGTGTTGATGGAGCTGTAAGCACCTGGTCGCAAGTCCACAATGTTGGACTTTGTCACGCTGCTCATATTGAGTATCCCCCCGCCGGGGGTGTAAATTGATTGAAACCCCTTCCAGTTGGCATCGAAACTCAGGGTTTGGTAGCTGCCAAGGTTGGTGGTGCTCTTCGATTTGCCATACAAATACTGCAAAGCTGTCACGTCGTAAGTCATCAAGGTGGACGGATTGAGAGAGGCTGCAGAGGCACTCCAGCCATTGCCACTGATGGTGCTGGTCACATGCATGGCGTCGGCGGGCTGGTTGTATGACATCACGCTGTAACGCCGCGTATCGGTGGTCTTGGGCAGATAAGGCCCCGCTGCTCCGCCGCCACCGGCGTTGTAGTTGCCCGGGTGTTTCAAGCCCAAGGTGTGGCCAATTTCATGGACCAAGGTTTCCCAGCCGTAACTGCCGTGAGCAAATGATTGATTGCTGGGTTCGTCTTTGTCGAGCATCAAAAATACATTGTGCGCACCACTGGCATTAGGTGGATTGGCATAGCCGGCGCTGCTGGCTTGTTGGTTCATGCCAAAGTTAATGTCTGCATCGCCATCAACGCTATCACTTTCAGTGAAAGTCACATTGATCAGCGACGACAAATAGGTGAAAGCATCCGCAACCGCCGCTTTTTGCGTGGCGTTCATCTCGGCAAAACCAGTTCTGTCTTGCTGTGTTGCTGTGGCGGGCAGGGTTTTGATGAAGCTGTAGGTGAATGTGTGCTTGGAACTGCCCTCGTCGAGTGCGTACAAGCCCGGTTTGATGAGGGTATCGGAGGTTTTGGCGCCTTTGGCGCTGTTGTCAAACCACCATTGCTTGGTGGTCCCCGACAACAGGGCATTCACATTGGCGTCACCGCTGTCGCCAAACACAGTGAAATCGTTGAATTCAAAAAAATTCACCCCTTTCATGCTGTACTTGACCCCAGCATCTGTCACTGCAAAGCTGCCATCGGTGTTGGTCTTGACATTGTTCGGGTTGTAGTTGCCGCTCAACTTGACCGATACGGCTGCCCCACTGGTTTTGGCCAATACCGCTGCATAGGTTTTGTACTGCGCAGCCGTGACTGACAGGGTGGCTCGGGTGGTGTCGGTGGTTTTGATCCCAGACAATATGCTGGCTTTGAGGTTGAGTTTGTCCAGATTGGCCTGGATGTTGGCGCTGCTGTCAGCCACACTCAGGGAGTATTTGCTGATGATCTTGCCCACCGCGCTTGAATTCATTTGGGCCACGCTCAGGCTCAGCCCTGGTTTGACATCGGTCAATGCAATGGTTTTGAGCTTGGTAGAAGCAGTTTCCAAGGCCGCCAAATGCTTGACGACGTTGCTGCTGCTGTCATTCACCGACACCGCTGTTACTTTGGTGTTCTCTAGTCGGCTGGCCACGTTTGTGGCGGCCACACCGGTCAATGCCAAGCTAAAAGAACCCGTGATTTTGGCTAAAGTGCCGGTATACAAAAGGTAGTTGGCGTCCGTCATGGTGATGGCACTGGGCACACCGGAGGCGGTAATGGTTTGCAGTTTGCTCGCTGTTTTCAGGCTGGGCAGTTGCAAGGCGATGTTGGCGCTGGTGTCCACAAAGCTGAAGGAAGTGACTTTGGCATTGGCGTTCACAGCTGCCAGTGTTTTGGCGCTCACATCGTTCAAGGACACGGTGTAGTTGCCGCTGTCGATTTTGGCAAGCACCGAAGCACCGGCCGCCAACTGCGCCGACGTGAGTGCCATGGTGGTTTTGGTGCCCGTCTGCTCAATGCTGCTGATTTTGCTGGCTTGTGCCAGTAAATTTGCAAATTGGGCGGCAATATTGCCACTGGCGTCAGACACCTTGACAAATGCAACGCTGGCGATTTTCCCCATCAAAGCCGTGCTGTTGGCAAGATCGGCAGCGGTCAAGCTGATGGTCGGCTTAGAAGCGTCTTTGATTTTGAACGACGAAATTTTTCCCGCCGTGGCCAAGGCTTTTAAATCCGTCCATTTGTTCTTGATGTTGGCCGCAGAGTCCTCAATCACCACCGCCTTGGCCAAGCTTCCCGCTTTGAAACTCGCCACGGCTGTCGCCGCGTCTGGGTTGGGCGCGGCGACACGGTTAACCACAGGGCGCACGATTCCTGAACTGCGTGAGAGAGCGGTGAGGGTCATGGTGGCCTAAAGTTAAGCAAATAAGACGGTGAAAGGGCTTAAGGGCTTATGCCTGCGCTGTCCATCCCAAAGCTTCTTTTTGTGCGGTCGACAAACTGGCTATTTGCGCTGCATTGGCCAAAATGGCCGTCTTGGCACCATCAACAAATGCACCCAGTTGTTCAGCGGTCATGCCAGCCAGTTGTGCGGCTTTGAAGCCCGTGCTGGCGTTGTCCCCTGCTGGCTCGACTTGCGTGGCGGTGAACAAGGCCATTTGGTCGGTGGTCAAGCCATTGATGCCGGTATCTTTCATGGCATAAATTTGTGCCCCAGTCAGAGCCGCAATTTGCCCTGTGCCGGTCAGGGACGCGATTTGCGTTTCAGACATCGCAGCAATTTGCGCGGGCGTCATCAAGGCCAAGGCATCCGTGGTGATGGCAGCAATTTGATTTTCATTAGGGTCTGCGGCATCCGAGCCATTCAGCGAAGCGATTTGCGCCACGGTGAAGGCCTTCATTTGATCGCCGCTCATGGCTGCAATTTGCGCTGATGTCAGCGCAGAAACTTTGCTGCCCTCAAGTTTGGATAACTGCGCTGGCAACAAGTCTGGGATTTCAGTTTCTACATCCAGCGCCTTGATCTGCTCACCCGTCAAAGCATTGAGCTGCAGGGAGGTGAGTGCCGCCACATCAGCGCCTATGGCTTTGACAAATGTCGTCGCGTCCAGCGTTGGGATGTCGGTGACGCTCAGGCTCTTGATCTGCGCTGAAGTCAATGCAGCCACTTGCGCTGTTTCAAGCAGGTTCAATTTCGCGGCGGTCAAGCCGTTGATGGCTGCCGTGCTGATGGCGGCCACTTGGTTGACACTTTCGTTGTCACCGGTGGTCAAGGCTTTCAAGCCTGTGTCGGTCATGGCGGTGAATTGCGCCAAACTCATGACTTTGACTTGATCCGCTGTGAGCAGGGGTACTTGCTCGTCGGTGAACATCGCCATTTGATTGGCGGAGCTGTCTGCGCCGGTGGTGAGTGCCTTGATTTGCGCTGCACTCAATGCCTGTATTTGCACGGTGTCCATGGCTTGGATAAAGCCAGCATCCAGTGTCTGGATTTGTGTGGTGGTCAGGGCTTTGACTTGAAGATCGGTCAAGGCCTTGACTTGGGTGTCACTCAGAGCACCCAATTGAGACACATCCAAGACTGCCAGATCTTTGTTTTCAATCTTGGCCACTTGTGTGTCAGTCATGGCCGTGATTTGCGCATCGGTCAGTCCAGCAAATTGGGCCGTGGTGAGCGCTTGAATTTGACCAGTTTCAAATGCTTGAATCTGCTCTTCGCTCATGTTGTCGATGTCAGTGACTTCAATCGCTGCCACTTGGGTGTCGCTGAAGGCTTTCAGTTGGGCCGCGGTGAAGTAAGTCACTTGGGTGTCCGACAAACCTTTGATTTGCGCTGCGCTGAAGCCAGAGATTTGTGTGGCGGGGTCAAAAGCTTGGATTTGCTCTTCGTTCAAGCTGGTGATCGCGCTCAGGCTGATGGCTGAAATTTGCGTGGTGTCCAGCGCCTTGAGTTGGTCGGCCGTCATGAACGTGAGTTGCGGGCCCGTCAAAGCGGTGATTTGCGCTTTGGTGAAGTCTCCCACTTGCTCAGGTGTGAAGGCGGCAATTTGGGTTTCACCGTCGAGAGTGGCCAGCAAGGCAGGCTTGAAGGCTTGAATTTTCTCGGGGGTGTTGAAGGTCACCAATTGCTCTGCCGTGAGCGCGTTGGCTTGGATTTCTGTCAAACCGGCGATGTTTGCCGTGCTCAGAACGCCTGCTTGCTCCACGGTCATGGCAGCAATTTGGTCATCTGTCACGCTCTTGAATTGTGCGGCCGTGATGGCTGTAAAAGCCTCGGTGTTGATGGCTGCAAACAAATCGGCGTTCATGCCTGTCCATTGAGCCGCTGTCACCGAGGTGATTTGGGTGTCAGTGATGGCAGCCACTTGGTCGGTTGACAAGTAGTTCAGCTGTGCCACGTACAGTGCAGCCAAGTTTTTACCAGTGAGCTTAGCAACTTGGGCGGGTTGCAAGCTTTCAATTTGCTCTTTGGTCAGGGCCTGAACCTGACCCACGGTGAGCGCGCCCACCTGATCAGCGCCATCAGCGGTGGTCAATCCGGCGATGACGTCGGTGGAAAGTTCAGCAAATGCGGCCGGTTTGATGGCAGCAAGTTGTGTGGGGCTGAGTTCAGCCACTTGTTCGGTGGTCAAACCAGGGGCTTGGGTGTCGCTGAGGGTAGCCAACTGCGCCAAGCTGAATTTGCTCACCTGTGTGGGTGACAACGCGCCGATTTGTTCGGACGTGAGGGACGCGACTTGCGCTGTGGTCAGCGCTGCCATTTGGCTCAGGCTGCCTGTCGTTTCGTCGGTTGGATCGGTTCCCAGCCAAGCGATTTGGTCGGTGGTGAGGTTGTCAATCACCGAGGCTTGCAGTGCGCCAATTTGTTTGGAGCTGAGGGCACCTATTTGGTTCTCCAACAGGTTGGGAACTTGCGTTGCAGACAAAACACCTATTTGCGCGGTGCTCAACACCTTCATCTGGTCTGCGCTGAAGCCAGCGATCTGTTCACCCGAAAGGGCGGTCAGTTGACCGGCAGTGAACTGAGAGACTTGGTTTTCTTTGCCTTCAGAGGCAACAGCGTTGAACATGCCGATTTGTTCGGCGCTGAACTTGGTCATTTGACCGCCCACGCTAGCGGTGAGGGCTTTGACCTGTGCCGCTGTCAGGGCTTGGATCTCTTGTTGACCCATGCCTTGGATGATTTCAGTGCTCAAACCGGCGATCTGTCCCACGGTGAGGGCTTTGACTTGCTCAGCGCCCAAGGCGTTGAACTGGTCAGCGCTCAAGGCATTGAGGTCAGGATTGGAGAGTTTGGCCAAGTCTTTGGCATCAATCGCGCCCAACTGGCCATCGCTCATGGCGGCAAACTGCGCGCCACCCATGGCTTCGATTTGTTTGTCGTTCAGCGCGGTGACTTTGGCGTTGCCCAATGCGGCGACGAAGTCGGTGCTCAGAGCGGCCATGGCGGTGAGGTTGATGGCCTGCATCTTGGCAGTGTCCCAAGTGGCGATTTGGTCGGCTGAGAGGTTAGAGATTTGCTCGCCAGACAAGGCGGTGATTTGCTTGGCGGTGAAGTTGCCAATCTGGCCTGCGCTCATGGCGGCCAAACTGTCGGGAGCGACCGAAGCCAAGAATTCAGGCTTGAGGAAGCTCACCTTGTTGGCCGCAATGGCGGCGAGTTGCTCGCCGCTGAAGGCGTCAGCCTTGTCGACACCCAAGGTGGCCAACTGTTTGTCGGTCAGCGCGCCCATTTGTTCGGGGGTCAAAGCGCCCAGCTGGGGTTCAGTCAGCGCGGTGAACTGCGCCGCTGTCAATGCAGCGGTGGCATCCGTGCTCAAGGCGGCCAACAGCTCGGTGTTGAGGTTGTTGAGTTGGCCAGCGCTGCCGCTGCCCACGGTCAGACCAATGACTTGGCCTGCGGTGATGCTGCCGATTTGGTCGGTAGACATCATATTGAGTTGGGCGTTGGTGAAGGCGGCAAGCTGCTTGTTCGTCAAAGCGGCAATTTGGCCGTCTTCACCGGAGGTCAGGGCTTGCACCTGCTCGTCTGTCATGACGGCGATTTGCGCTACGGTGACAGCGGTGAGCTGGCTGGGCTTGCCCACAGCTTCTGCCTCGGTGCTCAGGCTGGCGATGACTTCGGCAGACAGGGCGGCAAAGGTGTCGACGTTGAGGGCTGCGACCTTGGCCGCGCTCATGGCGCCCACTTGCTCGGTGGTGATGGAGGGCGCTTGGGTAGCGGTGAAGGCGCCCACTTGGGCGGCAGTCATGGCGGTGATCTGTTCCGCGCTGAAACCCGCAACTTGTTCGCCTGAGAGCGCTGCGATTTGCCCAGCAGAGAAGGCGGCTACTTGGTTCTCTTTGCCTTCAGAGGCAACAGAGTTAAACCAACCGATTTGTTCGGCGCTGAACTTGGTCATTTGACCGCCCACGCTAGCGGTGAGGGCTTTGACCTGTGTGGCTGTCAGGGCTTGGATCTCTTGTTGACCCATGCCTTGGATGATTTCATCATCCAGCGCAGCAACTTGTAAAGCGGTGAGGGCTTTGATCTGTGCAGCGCCCAAGGCGTTGAACTGGTCAGCGCTCAAGGCGTTGACATCTGCGTCGGAGAGCTTGGCCAAGTCTTTGGGGTCAATCGCGCCCAACTGAGTGTCACTCATGGCGGCAAACTGAGCGCCACCCATGGCTTCGATTTGTTTGTCGTTCAGCGCGGTAACTTTGGCTTCGCTAAGTGCAGCGACGAAGTCGGTGCTGAGGTCCGCCATGGCACCGAGGCTGATGGCTTGCATCTTGGCAGCGTCCCAATCAGCGATTTGATCAGCCGAGAGTTTGGAGATCTGGTCACCCGTCAAGGCGGTGATTTGCTTGGCGGTGAAGTTGCCAATTTGGCCCGCGGTCATGCTGGCGAGTTTCTCGCCATCTAGGTCAGCGAAGGCTTCGGGTTTGATGAAACTCACGTTGTCTTCGGCAATGGCGGCGAGTTGCTCACCGCTGAAGGCGTCGAGTTTGGCGGCGGTGAGGGTGGCCAACTGTTTGTCAGTCAGCACGCCCATTTGTTCGGGGGTCAAAGCGCCCAGCTGGGGTTCAGTCAGCGCGGTGAACTGCGCCGCTGTCAATGCAGCGGTGGCGTCCGTGCTCAAGGCGGCCAACAGCTCGGTGTTGAGGTTGTTGAGTTGGCCGGCATTGCCAGCGAAGGTCAGCGCGATGACTTGGCTTGCGGTGATGCTGCCGATTTGGTCGGTCGTCATTACATTGAGCTGGTCTGAACTGAAGGCGGCAAGCTGCTTGTTCGTCAAAGCGGCGATTTGGCCGTCTTCGCCCGTGGTGAGGGCTTGCACCTGCTCGTCGCTCATTGCTTGGAGTTGCACATTGGTCAGGGCTTGGATCTGACTGACTTTATCGCTGCCGTTGATGGTGGTACCCAAGGCCGCAATGACATCCGTGGAAAGTGCTGCAAATGCGGGGGTGCTGATGGCTGCGATTTGCTTATCGCTCATAGCGCCCATTTGCTCGGTGGTGAGCGAGGGTGCTTGGGTGTCGGTGAAAGCGGCAATTTGTAAAGCGTTTAAAGCCTTGATCTGGTCTGTGCTGAAGCCCGCCACTTGTTCGCCCGACAGGGCAGCTAACTGAGCCGCTGAGAAAGCGGCTATTTGGTTGATGTTGCCGCCATCTGTGTTGTGGCTGAACATGGCGATTTGCTCAGCACTGAATTTGGTGATCTGACCGGGTGAGGGGTCGCCAAGAGCCATGACGTTCGAGCGGCTGTACGGCGCTTTGCGCGAACCGGCAACGATTTGCACACCCGATGAATCGACGGTCAAAGCCTTGATTTGGTTAGCGGTCAAGGCTTTGATTTGTTCTTCGCCCAGGCCTTGAATGATCTCGTCGTCCAAGTTGCTGATTTGTGCAGCACTCAGGCTTTGGATTTGTTCTTTGGTCATGCCATTGAACTGCTCAGAGCTCAAAGTATTGAGTTTGGTGGCGCTCAAACCCAGCAGGTCTTTGCCATCAATGGCACCCACTTGCTCGGAACCCATGACAGCCAGTTGCTCAACGGTCAGTGCTTTGACCTGCTTGTCAGTCAAATCCTTGACTTGGTCGGTACCCAATGCCGCCACAAAGTCGGTGGTGAGGGTTGGCAACGCTGTCAGGCTGATGGCTTGAATTTGGGCTGTGTTCCAAGTGCCCACGCCTTCGGTAGAGAGTTTGGAGATTTGCTCGCCGCTCAAGGCAGCAATTTGTTTCACATCCAAGCGACCAATTTGATCTGCCGTCATGGCACCTAATTGGTCTTCTGCGTTCAAGGTCACCAAGACCGCGCCTTTGAGCGCCTCGACTTGTCCCTCTCCGACGAGCGCAGCCAACTGGTCGCCACTCAAACTGGCAGCTTGTTCACTGCTTAAAGCAGCCAAATGCTCCACCTTGAAGTTAGCGATTTGGTCGGTACTCAGGTTGCCCAATTGGTCCCCTGTCAAGCTCTTGAATTGAGCCACAGTGATTTCGCTCATCACTTCTGGGGAAATGGCTGCAAACAAGTCTTTGTTTAAGCCGGTGATTTGGTTGGCCGTGAATGCCTTGACCTGATCAATCGTGATGCTGGCGAACTGGTCGGTACTCATGGCGTTGAGTTGGGTCACGCTCAGGGCTGCCAATTGCTTGTCCGTGAGGTTGGCCACTTGCCCGTCCTCACCCGTGGTAAGAGCCTGCAGTTGGACATCGGTCAGCTTGGTGACCTGTGCGGGGCTCAGCGCTTGCAGTTGGCTAGGTTGGTCTTCCAGTTCGCCTGTGGGTGCTGTGCCCAATGCGGCGATTTGTTCGGTACTCAGTTGCGCAATCACGTCGGTGCGCAGACCGGCAATTTGCGCCGTGCCCATGACGGCAATTTGTTCGACAGTCAAGCCTTGCACTTGTGTGGCGGTCATGGCACCCACTTGGGCCACGCTCATGTTGTCAACGTGTTCTACATTGATGGCACCGATTTGCTCAGCGGTCATCTTGCCCACTTGGGTCACGGTCAGCGCTTGGACTTGTGTTTCGGTCAGTGCGGCGATTTGCTCTGAACTCAGCGTTGAAATGACATCGGTTTTGATGGCTACCAACTGCGCTGTGGTGAGGTCAGCCACTTGCTCTGTGCTCATGGCAGCCCATTGGTCTGCGCTCAGGCTGGCCACCTGCGCGGTGGTCAAGGCTTCGAGTTGGCTGGGCAAAGGCGCCTCATCTGTGCCCGTGGGCGCAGTGCTGAGTGCAGCCAGTTGTTCGCCATTCAAAGCCTTGATTTGGGCTGTGGTGAAAGCGGCTATTTGCGCTGTACTCATACCCTCAAAATCGGCGGCATCGATACCCGTGAGTTCGTTGGTGTTGATGGCAATGAGTTGTTTGGTGGTCAGTGCGGCGACTTGCTCGCCCGTCAAGGCGGCCAGTTGTTCGGAGTTCAAAGCAGCAATTTGCACGCTGCTCAGAGCTGCCAATTGGCCCGACACGGTTTTGTTGTTTTCGATGGTATTGAGCGTCAAACTGCCCACTTGATCAGCGGTCAAGGCTTGAATTTGGGTCACCGACAAGGCCGCCATCTGAGCGGTGCTGAAATGGGCCAACTGATCAGTGGAAATGGCTTCAAGTTGGTGGCCAAGCAATGCGGTGACTTGTGCGGGCGCCAAGGCTTTGATTTGGTCAGCACTTAGCGTGGCCACGTGTTCATCAGTCAGGGCCGCAACTTGTTGAGTGGACAGCAAGGCAATTTGTTTGGCCGACAAAGCCTCGACTTGGAAGGCCTCTAAGTCACCGATTTGGCTGGGTTGCAGCGCTTTGATTTGTACATCGTTGAGCCAGCCAATTTGGTCGACAGCCAAGCTTTTCACTTGGTCGGTGTCCAGCGCTGAAATGTGCGCTGGCTTGAGCCCCGCCAACTGCGCTTTGCTCAGTGCCTGAATTTGTTCGGGTTTGAGGCCTTTGATGCCGGCGTTGTCGCCGCCTGTCAAGCCAATGGCGCCGATTTGCAGGTCGGACATGGCCATGATTTGGTTGACGTCCAATGCACCTATTTGCTCAGCCGACAAGGCTTGAACTTGGGCAGTGGTCAAGGCTTTGACATCTATCGACTCAATCGCTGCAATTTGCTCTGTCGTCAGAGATGCAAGCTGAGTGGCACTCAGCCCCACAATTTGGGTGGAGTTCAAAGCCACGATCTGGTCGGTGCTGAAAGCTTGCAGGTCCGCCGCTTCAAAGCCTTCCATCTGCTTGGCCGTTAGGCTGGCGATTTGTTCTGTTTTCAGGTAACTGATTTGTGATTCCACCAAGTCTTTGAGCTGGGCGGTGGTCAAAGCTTGTACTTGGGCGGAGTTCAGGCTGGAAATCAGGTGTTCATCCGCTTTCGCAAACACCGTACTGCTGATAGCGCCAATTTGGCTGCCCTTGATACCCGCAATTTGATCGTCAGTCAGGGCATTGATCTGCCCTTCTTTCATGGCCCCGACCTGGGCGGCGGACAAAGCATTCAGTTGCGTGACCGACATGGCGGCAATTTGCGTGGTCTTGAATTGCGATATTTGGGTGGGCGTGAACAGCTTGAGCTGTGCAGGACTGAAACTGGCTATCAAGTTGTCGGCAACTTTTCCAATATCACTTTCGCTCAAACCCGGTATGACATCGGCTTTGATGGCGAGAATTCCTGCGGCATCGGTGGGCGGCCAATTGCTAGGGGTTACTGAAATCACCACAGGCGTGGCTTTCGCATGGCGGCTACTGAGAGCTTGGTTGCCGAATTGAATATGTGATGTCATGGTGAGCCTTTTTGAGTTGGATCAAATTCGTTTTTTCGTCATTTGGCTGCACACAGTTGCTGTGAGCCTATGACTGGTCTTATATGTTTCGGCGTGAAACTACAAAGCTTGAGCCTTATGAATAAGAAAAGCGTAAATAGTTACTGTTGATATCTTTAGGAGCCATATTTTTGGTTTTATGTGATTTATAAATACTTTTTAAGTATTTATTTGGGTGTATCTCGCACCCCTTGCAGGGCCAGAGCGGCAAACTTAGGCACATCCAAACAGATGGCATCACTTTTGCTTAGTACCTGTGAGGGCCCATGGCAAGCATGGCATGGGCAATTTTTCCGACACTTTTGCAGGAACTATCCATGACACTCATTCAAGAATTGTTGAACCAAGCCGCCACCGGTGCTTTGTTGAATACATTGACGATCAAACGTTTCAGCCCAGCTGAAATTCGCGAAACCATTCAATCTTTGGTGGCGACCGAACAACTGGAGTTGGCCAATGCATTGGGAGACGCAGGCATGAGTCTGTACCCCGATAGTGAAGACATATTGGCAATTACCAGCCTGTTGGCCATGATGAACCAAGACTGGCCTTTGGCAGTTGACTTGCTGGAGGACTTGATGAAGGTCCAAGGCAATACCACCCCCCCATTCACCTTTGTGATATTTGTGCGCGCACTGCGTTGCAACCTTGACCCAGCCCGCGCCCTGGAAGTGGCCAATCAAGGGTTAACCCTGTATCCGCAGCAAGTGGAGTTGCTGGCAGAGAAGTTGTCCTTGGACGACTACAGCGAATCCATGATGCCTACATCGGGTCGCCAACAATGAGTGGCAAGGCTTTTGCCGCCGGCAAATAGGCGGCAAACGCTTGCCACTTGATCGACAAAACCTT
>Ga0209442_1000876_pt1 | contig 17498 bp, 18 predicted proteins | sample LauGreSBDMM110DD_2_FD_187565 | JGI IMG/M metagenome (GOLD analysis project Ga0209442, IMG submission 187565) | Freshwater lake microbial communities from Lake Michigan, USA - Sp13.BD.MM110.DD (SPAdes) (version 2) | ecosystem: Environmental > Aquatic > Freshwater > Lake | place: Lake Michigan...
CGGGCCACCGAATGCCAAATTACATTCGACAAACGGGCACTGATTTCGAAACAGAGTTGTTTGGCTGTTGGCGGCCTTTGAACTTGGACGCACCGGCGGTTCACCTGTCGTGGACTGATGCTCAAGCCTACTGTGCCTGGGCCCAATGCCGCTTACCGACAGAAGCCGAATGGGACTGTGCTGCCAAAACACTCCCGGACTTTGAGTGGGGTAATGTTTGGGAATGGACGCAAGACACGTTTGCACCCTATGAAGGCTTTGTGGCGCATCCCTATACCGAATATTCAGCGCCTTGGTTTGGCACGCACAAAGTGTTAAGAGGTGCGTCGCACTTCACACACGCTGTATTGCGGCATGTCAATTATCGAAATTTCTTTACGCCAGAACGCGATGATATTTATGCAGGCTTTAGAACCTGCGCGCTTTAAACTTCTATCATTCGGGTGGGTAGGTCATTGCGTCAAAATTTCAGTAAATATTTTTTGACTATCGGTTAAGCCATCGCCTGAGCGTAAAGCTCAGCACATCGACGCAGGCCACCATGAGTAGCATCGCGCCCAAAATCGTGGCAGTCTTGTTCATGAGGAAAAGACCCATATTGAATGACAACATCTGACCCAAACCGCCCGCCCCCACAACCCCCAATACGGCGGCTGCGCGAATGTTATTTTCCCAGCGGTACAGCGTGTAACTCATTAACTGCGGCAAGACCTGTGGCAAAGTCGCGAAGGCAAATACGCGCAGCGGTCCCACCCCTTGGGTTCGCAAAGCATCGCCAGGGCCCGTGGGTATATTCTCCATGGCCTCTGCAAACAGCCGGCCCAAAACGCCGCTGGTGTGAAGGGCCAGAGCCAAGGTACCGGCCATAGGTCCTAAGCCGGCAGAAATTAACAAGAGCGCAGCCCAAACCAGTTCAGGAATAGCCCGCAAGGCATTGAGCAGCCAGCGTGTGGGACTGCGCAACCAAGCTGAGTCTTGTTTCGACATGCGGCTGGCAGGCACGGCCAAGGCCAAGCCCAACACTGCAGCCATGACGGTCCCTAGCGCAGACATGGCCAGTGTTTCCCAAGCTGCCGAAACGACTTTGCTCACAAACTTGGGCGACACATCAGGCGGGAAAAACTCCGCCATAAAGCGGTACATGCTGCGCCCCGCCTCTAAGGACGCAAAGGCCGCCCAGTCAAGCTCCAAAGTCACAAAGCTTGCAATGACCAGCACCAGCAAAGCAACTGTGAACCAGCAAGCTCTGCATCGAGCATCGAACAAAGGTGGCGGCAATTTATAAGGTAGGTTGGCCGCTTCTCGGGGAAAGGCTGTTGACATAGGCGGTGAATTTGTTGAAGGCTTCATGACAAAGCCCTTCTTAGCCAAGCACTCACAGAATCAGCTATCGCCACCAGCGCCATGAACACCAACAGCAAGGTAGCAACTTCGCCACCATTGAACATCTTCATCGAATTGTCCAGTTGTTGACCTAAGCCCCCGGCGCCGACAAACCCCAGCACCACCGATGAGCGAATAGCGCATTCCCAGCGGTACACGGTATAGGAAGCCAGCTCGGCAGCATGGCTGGGCAGCAACGCATAGACAAATGCTTGTAATCGGCCGCTGCCGTTGCGCATCAGCGTGTGGGTGGCATGGCTCTCGCCACTTTCAAAGATTTCGGCATACACCTTGCCAAGCATGCCGCCATAGGTGAGTGCAATGGCCAGCACACCTGCCGTTGGGCCCAGGCCCACCACGCGCACAAAGACCAAGGCCCAAACCAGCTCAGGAATGCTGCGCAGGACGATCAAGGTGGCGCGCACGCACCAGCGCACCAAAGCAGGCCAGCGGTTCATGCGGCCCGACAATGCCGACAGCGACAAAACGCGAGCAGCCATCAAGCTCATAGGCACAGCCAGCAGCAAAGCCAGCGTGACGCCTGCGGTGGCCATGGCAACCGTACGCCAAGTTTCGCGGGCAACCATGCGCATGAATTCGGCGTCGTGAACCAATGGCCAAAAACTGGCCAAGAAATCAAGGGTGACTTTTCGGTTATCGGGTTCCCACAACACCCAAGGGCGAAACTCGGTGGCCACGCCCAATGGCCAGAGCGTCAACAGGGCCAAGCTCAGCCAAAACACCCTTGATGAAAAGTCTGGATCGCGAAGCTTGCCAGCGAATGCCAGTTGGGCTTGGGGCAATGGGTTCGCAGACATGAATAACAGAAAAGTGCAAAGAGCCTGCTAGCCTTAGCGGCAGTGCATGACAACAGGCGCAGGCACCAGCAGGCCTGGGTCCAGCTCAGATTGCAAAGCATCGCGGCCTGACTCATAGTCGTATTGTTTATACAAATGCGCCAGTCGTTCGGGGGTGACTTGTGCAGATGGCAAATCAAACACGATTTGTCCGTTGAGCAAACCAATGATTCGGTCAAAGTGCGATAGGGCCATATCGACTTGGTGCAAGGTGGCAACCATTGTGATTTTTCGCTCACGCGCCAGCCCTACCAAGGCGGTCATGGCCATGCGAGCGCGCATGGGATCGAGTGCAGACAAGGGCTCGTCAATCAGCCACAGACTGGCAGGTGACAGCAAAGCACGGGCCAATCCCACGCGTTGACGTTCACCTCCCGAGAGGCGGTCGACCCGTTCGAATAACTTGTCACTCAGGTCAAAATGACTGAGCGCTTCGTAGGCTGCTGGAATATCGCTTGGGTAAAACAGCGAGCGCAAACTGGCTGCCAAACTCATAGCAGGCAAACGCCCGGCCAACACCGAGGTGACAACGCGTTGGCGCGGTGGCAATGGCGGCACCTGGGGCGCAAGAAACAATTGGCCACGCAAACGACGCAGCGCACTGGTTGACAAACGCCAAGGGTCTTGCCCCCCTAAATGTAGCTCTCCACTGGTCGGACGCTTGGCACAAGCCAATATTTGAAGCAAGCTTGTCTTGCCCGCACCCGAGGGACCAATGATGGCAAGCTGCTCGCCCACGCCGAGTTGCAGGCTTATGCCTTGCAAGGCCGCGGGGGCATGCGCAGGTGCCGATGGGTGTCGAGCCTGAAGGTCCGAAAGCTCGATGTTCAAGGGTGAATGACCCGTTTATTGCAGCAAACCTGCGCTGCGAGCAGCCGACTCTAAACCTTTGTAATTTTCAGGCGTTGTAGGCAGGTAACGGGTAGCGCGATTGAGCTTGAGAATTTCGGCATGCTCGGGGTTGGCGGGATTGAGTGCAAGCAAAGCAGCCTTGATTTTTTCGCGCTGTTGAGCTGGCATGTCAGCATGAACCGACCAGTTGTAATTGTAGTAAGACGGTGTTGTGAAGAAAACATTCACATCCTGCGTGTTGACCTTGTTTTCGGTGACGAACTTTTGCCAAACCGTAATGTCTAGCGCAGCGGCATCAACCTTACCGCTGACCACGGATGCAATGGTTGCATCGTGTGCGCCGCTGTAGGCAACGCGCTTAAAGTCTTTTTCAGGCTCGATATCGGCTTGCAACAAAAAACTGCGCGGCATCAGATGGCCTGAGGTGCTGCTTTGCGAACCAAAAGAGACTTGCTTGCCCTTCATATCGGCCAAGCTTTTAATGCCAGAGTTGGTCTTGGCTATGAACACCGATTTAAAGTTGGTGTCTTCTTCACGCTGCGCCAAGGGCACAATTTTTCCACCTGAACGAATGCTGGCCTGCACAAAGGTGAAGCCACCAAACCAAACCAGATCTACCTTTTTGTTCACCAGCGCCTCAACGGCCGCAGGATAGTCGGTCACGGGTGTGAACTGAACTTTCATGTCCAACTGTTTTTCTAGGTAAGTTGCCAGCGGCGTGAACTTGCGAACCTGCTCGGTAGCTGCCTCCTCGGGTATGGTGGTGACCCGCAGGGTAGTTTGAGCCTGTGCGTGCGTCATGGCAAAAAAAGCCAGTAGTAAGCATGCGTATAAGGGTGATGAGACTAATTTTTTTGAAGCACGGAAGTACATAAAAAGGAGAATTAATAAACAATATGTCAATTTAACCAAACATTTCAATTATATCGGCACGTCAGTTGCATAAGCTGAAGTTGTGAGGGCTATTTGGAATCATAAAAAAAGCACATTGACGTATCAATCTAGCTGCAGTGTCCATCAGATGGACATGCTGGCAGCCAAGTTGAACACCGAATTCGGTCCTAAAGGTATTTTTTGTATGTGAAGTGATCTGAACTTTAGCGCCTCCGCTGTCTTGATCTCTTTGACAGTTTCAACGCCCCAAACCTCTTCGTCCATCATGTTGATGATGTCGACAAAGCTCATGCTTCCAAGGTCATGAACCAGAAAATCCTGCATCAGCCAATTAAGTAAATCTTTGTCTACAGCGCATAAATCAGCGTTGCCTGTCTGCGTTTTGTGCGGAGGATGGAAATCCAGTTTGCGAATCAGGTCAATCAATCGCAGACTGTCCGGCTTTGCGTTACTGCAATAGCCGCCGCCCGGACCACGGTAGGACACCAAAAACCCGAGTTTTTTCAATTTGGATAACAACGGCTCCAAATAGGAAATCGACAAGCCAAGACGCTTGCTGAGGGAATCGGCAGTGACTGGACCGTAAGCCTGTTTTTTGCATATCCAGAGTAAGGTGTTAACTGCATTGCGGGTGAAATTGGAAAACATGGCCTACTCCGGATTCAAGTTCGTATAAAAATTACCTGTAAGGAGATTTGCGCATTTGGTCGTAGATAGATACAAATGCATTGAGGCCCAGTGAAAGGGGCTTTGACTTAGCTTGCGCCGTTAGCATGTTCATCAAAACTCCCATGACCGATGAGGGCATAGGTGATTCGATTTCTGCTGCACCTACAAATCCCATAGACCATTCACTAAAGCTGCGATGTGAAATTGTATTTTGATAAACGTTATTGAGAGCCGTATGTCTAGGATCTGTACCGATGTTTTTCTCATACATGTTAAAAACCGACTCCTTTTCACCCTCTAAGATTTGAACAAATTCTCCTCGGTAATAAAGTAGCAGCCCCGTAATATTCACGGCCACGTTACGGCGGCGTGCTGAAGCCAATATGTGATCTAAATCTACATGAGTTAGTTGGGATGGTACGGATACGCTGCAATATAAGAGTTCTACTAACATGTTCAACCTGATTACCGCTCTTGGAGGTAATGTATTGAATTTGTCTGTGACAAACTAGGCCGGACAGATGTTTATTTAGCTGTAATACTTTTTAAAGCGAAATGGGTCTACCTAAAATTCATCCCAGAGCTGTCTAACAACATATTCAGCACCTCTAAGACTAAGGTGATCATCATCAATATACAACAAGATACCGTTCTGAGAACCGAAACACCAATCGTCATCACACAAAGCATGAGCTAAATCTATGACTTTAATTTCTGGTCTTAGGGACAGTATTTGATCCACTCCAGCCCTGTGAATTTTGGTTCTAGCCACAAAATCATTTTTTCTAACTGCACATGGGTCCATCGCCTTATGGGTAATTACCAGCGGCCTGAAAGTAAAACAGCTTCTGATATCAAATCCAAGCTCTGGAACATCATGCAAAAAAGTTACTTTTTTATCCGCGGCGAGCAAAGCATCCAAGGTATTTTCCAAACCTCTCAGAAAAACCTCTTCATTGCTTCGCAGTTGCCTATCTTCGTCTTCAAAATGCAGAATCCAAGCCCCAAATTGTGATAGTTCTGCCTCTCCAAAACCTTTGCCTGTTGTGTACATAGGACCCCTGCTTGTCAGAATGACTTGCTTGATGGCAGGATCCTTGATCACTCGCAAAATTGCTTGACTACCTTTTTTTAAACAGTTTCTGGTGTCTCCACCTAGATCTTGAATGACTACATTTAACAGTGGTGGACATCCATCGCTTCCACCATAAAGACCTAAGGTCTGACCTTTGGCTTTAAAACGTTCAACCAGACCAGCGTAAATGGTCAGCGCATGGCTATCCCCCATAATCACAGTCGATGGATCAGGTCCACTTGTGAGGCAACGGGGGCCTTCATTGTCAGAGTCGCGGCAATACCAATCCCTGCTGCTTGGAATATTGAAAGAAAGGTCTGAGATTTGTTCTTCGATCAATTGATTGGCAAATCTTGACTTGAATCCCTCTGATAGATAAGTAGTCAACCCCAAGCTTGCTGTGATCAACATCAGTGTGATTAAAGTGTAAGTTTTAGCCCTTAGATATCCTCCAAATCGAGTTGGGCGCTCAATAAAGAAATAGGTAAGCAAAGACAAAACAAATGCAATGACAATACAAAATATACGAATTTGCCAATCTGGCTGGCTTTGTTCAAGAATTCTTGCAAATGACAACAGCGGCCAATGCCATAAGTACAAAGGGTAGCTGATTAACCCAATGCCAACCAAGATTCGGCTAGACAGAACCGATTGGTTCAACCATGACTTACTTCCAGCCAGAATGATGAGCAATGTGCCAAGCACGGGCAATATCGCCCAGCCACCTGGAAAGCGCTTGTCTTGATCGATAAAAAGCAAGCTTATCAATAACAGCAACAAGCCCAAAAAAGAGAGTCCGTGGCTTAGCCATTTGTATTTTTCGAACTGGGCTCTTATTGGATTGAATCCCCTAAAGTTTGCATGTGTAAAAAAGGCAAGAAAACTTCCTGCTAACAGTTCCCACATTCGGGTGAAGGGCAAGAAAAATGTTGCCGATAGAGATTTTTCAATCATGAACAAGTTCAACAATAAAGAGCCAAGCAAAAGGATTGAAGTTATCCTGATGGCATTTAATTTATACCTGAATAGCAAGTAAACAGTGATGGGCCAAAATAAATAAAATTGCTCCTCTACGCCAAGACTCCAAAGATGTAACAGTGGTTTTGTATGGGCGGCGTAATCAAAGTAGCCACTCTCGCTCCAAAAAATCCAATTGGGAATTAACAATGCAGTGGCCGATATGTGCTTGCCCAGTAATTTGTACTCGTCAGACAATAAAGCGAACCAACCAAATATTTGACAGGCCAGTAACACCAAAATCAGTGATGGGAAAAGACGTCTTACTCTGCTTGCATAAAAAGCACTGATGCTGAAATTTTGTTTACTGAGACCAGCTTGAATAAGGTGGGTAATCAAAAACCCCGAGATCACAAAAAAAATATCTACGCCAATAAAACCGCCTGAAAGCCATTCGGGAAAGGCATGAAATGCAATGACTGTCAGTACAGCAATTGCACGCAATCCATCAATATCAGGGCGGTAACTTAAGGCGTACGAAGATTTCATACATCGGATCTACCCTTTGCTATGCGATGGATGACTTGTTGACCTGACTCAGCCACTTTTTGCATGCTGGCTTCGAGCAAGGCCATTTCTCTTAGGGACAGAGACAAAGCTTGGTACTGGGCTGCCTGCGCCTGCGCTAACTCTGGCGAGGGTGATGCGTTTTGGACGGCAAGGGTGATTGACGAAAAACTACTCTGCAATTTAGTCAACTGGGCACGCAAAGGAGCAAGCTCGTCGCCTCGCTCAGCAGAATGAGACAAAGTATCTAAAGTTTGAAGCAATGCTTCAAATGCACCCGCTTCTCTGGCTGCAACAATTTGCATTGACAGGTTTCGTTGGCTTTCATTCCTACTATTTTGAAATGTATCGTCGCGCATTTCATCTAATTGCTGCTCAAGGTGGCGATTGAGAACCCCTAGGCGAGAACCCACAGAGACCACTTCGCTGAGAATGCCGTCTAGATCGTGAACGATTTGCTTGACTCGATCTAAAAAATGATTGATATCCTGCGCCAACTCACCAAATTCATCATTTGAATTGACTTTGGTTCGAGGCGACAAGTTCATCACCCCTTTTGCCAATGAAGCTGCTGTTGTTCGCAGAGCCAACAATGGCTCCATGCGAACTTTGAGAAGAAAAAACAGCACTATGGTGTGTATGACAATTTTGACGCTCAAGGCACTGGCCGTGACACGAACCTCTTGCCACCAAGTAGCCTCTTTACGAGAAAAATAGCTTCTAACGGTCACAGTCCCGAGCACGTCACCCACTTTCGCCTTGACATGACAGCCTAGACAAAACTGTTCAGCCTTGAGCGGAACGGACGACTCGCTGTTGTCCCCTTCTTGCCAGCGCTGTCTTAAGCCCATAGGATTAAACTTGAAGGTTTGCTTGATAGATTCAATGGTGACATCTGAGGGCACAACTGCAATGGATAAACCCAAGCTGTCGTAGTTACGATCCAAAATCGGATACACCGTTTGTGCTGCTATAGGTCCACCAGAGTTCAGCATGATCGATTTGACATCATTAGCCAGTTGCTCAGCAGAACGCTCAACTCGCTGGGGTTCATTGACTTTAAAGTCGTAGACAACTGCCACGTAACGAATGCCCAGTTCAAGTCCAGCCACCACAATTAACAGCAAGAAGAAGTCACGAATCATGTGGAACATGAAGGACTGCTCAAACCTGCCGAAATTGTTTTCTTTCATGACTGCCATGGCTGCTCCTGTTAGCCTACTGGAAATAATAAACTTTTTTAACTATAAGCCACGCTTAGGGAAAAATTAGCATCCGTGAATCTGGGGTTTCTTATTTGTCAGGGCTATGTGATTGTTCAGGCTTCAATAGGAGATAAATACACATTCCTAGGAACCCGCCAACGACCTGTGCGACCACAAAAGCTGGTACGTCAGCAGGTGATATGCCGGCAAAGGTGTTAGAGAACATTCTTCCAAAGGCAGCCGCCGGATTTGCAAATGAGGTGCTGGCGGCAAACCAATAGGCCGCCCCAATGTAACAAGCCACGATAGATGATGCCTTGCCTTGAGGTGAACGCAGTATGACGAATAACAAACCAGCAGTAGCGACTGCTTCAGCCAACCATTGAGCGGGACCAGTGCGCACCTTGGCAGACCATTGCAATATTTCAAGGTTAAACATCGCGTGCGCAAGCCACGCACCTAATGCGGCGCCTATAAGCTGCGCAATGACATAACCAAGAAGAAGATGTTTGGCTAAGTCGTTGCGATATGCCATGACCAGCGACACCACGGGATTGAAATGTGCGCCACTGATGGGCCCAATGGTTTCTATGAGTACATATAAAGCAAAGACGGTGGCAAGCGTGTTAGCTAACAGAGCAACAGCCGAGTTGCCACCGGCCAATTGTTCGGCCATGATGCCTGAGCCGATCACCGCACACAACAAGGCTGCCGTGCCCACCAGCTCTGCAACATACCGCCGCCAAGAAATCATTTGGTTGCCAAATCGCGTGCCGTATTTTCCAGAGCCATCTTGCTGAAGCCTGATAAAGGAAGGCTAATGAAGATGTCGAGGCGCCTTCTGATTTGATGCATAGTTTGCTTAAAAGCTTCTAATTTTTCAGCATCGCTGCCCTCACCTGCAGAAGGATCTGCATAGCCCCAGTGTGCCGTGGCGGGTTGACCCGGCCAATAAGGACAAACTTCTCCGGCCGCGTTGTCACACACAGTGATGACCAGATCCATAGGGGGTGCTGTGGGTTCTGCAAAAACGTCCCAGCTTTTGCTGCTTAACCCCTCGGTAGAAATGCCAGCTTTTTCTAGAGTGGCTAAGCCCATCGGGTTTGGTTTTTGATTGTCCTTGGGGCTGCTGCCAGCCGAGTAGGCTTTGAATTTGCCGCGTCCCATATGGTTCAACAAGGCCTCTGCCAAGATACTGCGAGCCGAGTTATGGGTACAAAGAAAAAGCACATTCAATGGTTTTGTTTCAGTCACTTTAGTTTCCTTTTGATCAACAAGATTTGCAGATTTCCTCAGCACTGACCTCGCAGATTTCCCCTTGGCAACAGTTTTGAGACAGATAAGACATCACAGCATTCATTCGGTCGTACTGAGCACGATAGATCAAGTTGCGTCCATTGCGCTCCTGAGAAATCAGATCGGCGTTCATCAACTCTTTCAGGTGGAATGACAGCGTGTTAGCTGGCATACCTAAGTCTTCTGCCAACAATGCAGGCGTAAGGCCATCACCGCCCTTCACCACCAAAGATCGAAAAATCTGAAGCCGATGGGGCTGAGCCAGAGCGGCGAGTGCTTTGATAACGTATTTAGCTTCCATAGTTCAATGATAATGGAAATATATGACTTTATGATGTCAATGATTAATCTTCTACTTCGCTACCGCGATCAAAATCTTTCAGCAAGGCATAACGCTTATTTCTTTGCTCTTGAACCATGCGAATAACACGCTTCATGGGAACACCCACCAAAGAAAGCGCATGCGTTGCCAACATCAAAGATCCTTCAATCGTTTCTGGCACCACTTCTGCAGCTCCAGCTGCTTGAAGTTTCTCCAAGTCCACATCGTCTTGTGTTCTAACAATGACTGGCACTTGTGGAGCATGCTCTTGGATAAGCGAAAGTACACGCATAGCCGACGCATTTTCTAAATAGGTGACGACCACTGCACTGGCACGCACCAACCCCACCGCCATGAGTGACTGCAAACGTGCTGCATCGCCATAGACAACCTGTTCGCCATGGGACTGTGCGCGACTGATTCGGTCTGGATCCAAATCTAGGGCCATGTAAGGTACGTTTTGAGTCTGCAATAGCCTGGCTAAGTTTTGGCCACACCGCCCATAACCACAAATGATGATGTGCTTTTCGATGTCCATGCTTTTCTGCACAATTTGGGTCATTCCCAGAGATTGCTGCAACCAATCACTAGAAGACCATTTCATCACCCACTCGTTGGCGTTCATGATGATGAAAGGCGTCGCCAACATGGAAAGCACCATACTGGCCAGCACAGGGTTAAGCCAATCTGCAGGGATCAATTGATTCTGGCCGCTCAGTGTGAGCAACACAAAACCAAACTCTCCTGCCTGCGCCAAATACAAACCAGTACGTAAAGAAATACCTTCACTGGCACCGCTCAATCGAGTGACCACCGTGATGAGTACAAATTTAAAAACAACGGGTACTGTGAACAAAACCAATACGAACGCCCATCGGTCCCAAACAATACGCCAGTCAAGCATCATTCCAATGGTGATGAAGAACAGTCCAAGCAAGATATCGTGAAACGGCTTGATGTCCATCTCCACCCGGTGCTTGAATTCAGTTTCGGAAATCAACATGCCGGCGACAAAAGCGCCCAGTGCCAAGCTGAGCCCAGCGAGCTCAGTCAGCCATGCCAAGCTCAATGTGATCAACAAGACGTTCATCACAAAAAGCTCTTCGCTTTGACGACGAGCCACCAGCAGCAACCACCAACGCATCAGTCTCTGGCCACCGGTTAGCAACAAGGTAATCAAGGCTGCGGCTTTGAGCGCAGCCAGTAGCAAAGCAGGTATCAATTGTTCTTGAGGCGCATTCAGCGCAGGAATGAGAACCAACAATGGCACGACCGCCAAGTCTTGAAAGAGCAACACGCCAACCACACGCTTGCCATGCTCAGTGTCCAATTCCAAATTGTCAGACATGAGCTTGATCACAATGGCGGTGCTGCTCATGGCCAAAGCACCCGACAAAGCCAGCGCCGTCTGCCAACTCATTTGCCACAAAGTGGGTGCAACGCTATTTAAAAACAAAGACCCCATGGTTAAAAACGCAAGGGTCATCACCACTTGCAGTACACCCAATCCAAACACATGCTTTTTCATGGACTTCAGCTTGGGCAAATTGAATTCCAGTCCAATGACAAACATCAGAAAAACCACACCAAACTCGGCCAGATGGCGGATGCTTTCGGAGTTTTGCGCCAAGGCAAGCGCATTGGGTCCAATCAAGACGCCGACAAGCAAATAGCCAAGCATAGGAGGCAGCTTCAGCAGACGACAGCCGACAACACCCAACACGGCGGACAGCAGGTATAAAAGCATTAATTCCAAGGATGTCATAGAGCAAGCGTAACAAAATGTTAGAAGCCATTTACATCATCAAAGCCAGCAACTAAAGGAAGTAGCTAAGTTTCTCCCTGTTGACCCATCATTGAATCGATTTCTTGCAATCTTTTTAAAGGGTCAAGTTCGCATAAAAGCTGAACTTTTAATTCTGCGCTGATGTCCATGGCTTCGGCGTACCGGTTGGCTACCCAGCCACATTGGTCTAAGAGATAGGGCTGCAAAATAGGCAACCGATTGATTTGTCCCTGCTTTTGAGCCGTTGCGATAATTTTGCCCAACCGCCCAGCATGGTGCTCTAAATCGGTAGGTAATTCAACCTCTGGGTCTTGTACAAGGATGGAGACATCCCCCTGCCAGACACCCAATGGCCCCGGCTGTATGTCATTTAACTTAAAGCGAAGACCCCCTTGGCAAATGACATGAAACAAGTTGGGTTGTACCTGTTCAAAGTCGCGAATGTGTGCATAGCAGCCATAGTCGTGCAACAAAGGCATCTCTCCAGGCACTTGTACCTCGCTGCCTTTTTTCAGCCACACCACGCCAAACGGCAGTTGCTGCTGATGGCAACGTTTTATCAAGTCTAGATAGCGAACCTCAAAAATTTGAAGTGCCAGCATGCCATCAGGAAACAACCCGTGTGAAAGAGGGAAAAGAGGAATTTGTTGCGTCATAAAGCCGAACTTGAATGCTTTGAGTTGAATATAAGCAGCTTATGTCAAATTTGGCAAAACAAATTGCCAGCGGAAATCCTGCCCTTGGGATACCAATAACAAGCTTGGATCAAAAAGAAAATCTTGCGCGTTCCCTGGGTGATTTGGTAAATACAGTTGAGTAGTTAAAACTTGGCCCCCCTTGCGCTGAACTTTTACATGTAAGTGAGGTGTTCTTCCGGGGTATGAACCCGGTATGAGAGTTTCTAAGATGAATTCTCCTTTGCTATTGGTGTACTGATGCCCCCTGAGGCTGAAGCCTTTTGTGTCGTACTGACCTCTTTCATCGCATTGCCAAAAGTCCAACATGGCACCCGCTATAGGTCTGCATGCTGTGTCAACAACCAGGCCCGTCAAACGCATGCGCGGCGCTTTCATTTTTGGCTCTAGCAGATTGATGCGCTCGGGTGAGAGGGGTGTGAAAAAGGGCCCTTGCATCTGGGGCGGCGTTTGTTTTGCGCACAAATGATTTGCTGGTTGCTGCGCCAATGACTTTCGGCTGGTAACTATTGCAGGTGCGATTAAACCAAAAGAAATAGCAAGGCGTCCATAACGCTGCAAAATATTTCGACGTGAAATTAGGGTTGTTTGCAAGTCTGTGCTCCTGGCATTTAATTGACCAAATATTTTAAAACTCTGTCCGCTTTTCTGACATCTTTTTCTTCAGCACAAAAGCTAACTCAGCAGATTCAACAAGCCTGTGATGAGCAATGCGTTGGTGAAATCAATGAAGAAAGCGCCAACGATGGGGGCCACCAAAAATGCACGTGGCGAAGGCCCATATCGCTGCACCACGGAGTGCATGACAGCCATCGCATTGGCTGTTGTGCCCAGCATAAAGCCGGTGAAGCCGCCGCTCATCACAGCAGCGTCGTAATCGCGGCCCATGACCCTGAAAACCACATACCAGCAGAAGACAGCTACCGCAATAACTTGAATGAAAAGATTGACGAGCAAGGGTGCTGCAATGGAGGTAAGTTCCCACAACTTTAAATTCATTAAGGCCACAGACAAAAACAAGGACAGGCAGACCAGACCCATACGTTCTGTCAGTTCGTGTGGAATTTGAAGCCATTGGGTCTGATCATCCATGTTGCGAATCACAGCCCCCATGAGCATGGCGCCTACATAGCCAGGCAGGGTCAAATCAGCCGACTTCATCACGCCACCCAGCCAAGACCCAATCCCCATAGCCACAAGCAACACACCAACCCCTTTAAGTACGGTCAGCAAGTCGCGCTCTTCATCGCGGGTTGAATCAACAGGCATGCTTGTGGTTGTTTGTGCAGCAGGTGTTGGTGAGGTTGTGGGTGAGTGCAGTTGGTAACGCACAATCAATCGTGTGACGATAGGTCCACCAACCAAGCCACCCATAACGATACCGGCCATTGCTGCAGCAATGGCCACCGATTCAGCTGACGCTACGCCAGCTGCTGCAAACTGCGGCGCAAATGCCAAGGCAGTTGCTGGACCACCGGTCAGTGCCGCTGGGCCCATCAACACGCCCAGCAATGGGGATTGACCGAAGGCGACAGCTGTGGCTATGCCGATCAAACTTTGGATAACTGCCAAAAATGTTGCAAGCGCGAGAAATACCAGTGCTTGTCTAGTTCCAGCTTTTAATAAACCCACACTGGCACTTAAACCAATGGATGTGAAAAATGCCGTCATCAATGGCGCTTGCAATGAGGTGTCAAACTTAACGGTTGCCAAGTTGAATTCCCGCGATGCCGTGACAAGAATTGCAATCCCCAAGCCGCCAATAACAGCGGCAGGAATGTTGTAGCGTCTCAGCACGGGTATGCGGCGCAGAATAAACACCCCTATAAACAACGCGACGGCACCCACTGCAGTGGTTTGAATAAAGTCAAGGGGCAAAGTCATTCAAGATCCCTGGCAACACGAAAACCGCTGCTGCTAAAACGATAGTAGCTTGGGTGGGTTCCATCTCGAACAGTGGTTTGTAAATTCTGAGGGCTGTCCCCCCAAGATCCACCGCGCAAAACACGCAAAGAGCAGTTTCCACTCAGCCAGGCACTCCCATCGGCTGGCGCATTCAGGTAAGTGCTTTGCCAGCAGTCCTCTGTCCATTCAGCGATGTTTCCAATCATGTCATGAAGACCAAATTGATTTGGTTTTTTTAAGCCGACAGTGTTGGTGTTGTTGGCATTGTTATTTGACCAAGCGTGATCATCCATTTGGCTAACAGCATCTCCCCATGGGTATATGGTGGTGCTGCCAGCACGGGCTGCATACTCCCATTCTGCTTCAGAGGGTAATCTGTATTTTTTGCCTGTTTTTTGGCTAAGCTTTTGGGTATAGAGTTGTGCATCATTCCATGAAATATTCTCAACAGGGTGCGTTAAACCTTTATTCAAACTTGGGTCAGAGCCCATGAGTGAGTGCCACTCAGACTGAGTAACTTCAAACTTGCCTATTGCAAATGCTTTGATATTGACTGAATGACGAGGTTTTTCATCCGAGCTACCCATGTAAAAAGTTCCTGACTTTAAAGTTGTCATTTCGGGACACACAGAACAATCAGTAAATCCCCAGCTCTGATTAGTCAAAACCATTAGCAGAACAAACAAATAAATTCTCATACACAGCTTGCCTATTTAATTAAAAATTATTAGCTAAAGGATTCCCAACACACTCTTTGAGACTGGGAATATACCAAGCCAGATTTAATTAGCACCTGAATGGCTGGGGTTTCTCATTCGCTTCATTGGTTTTGGTTTTTTCAATATACAGTAATGTTTTTCAATTTAAATATTCATCATGCCAATCAATTCCCGCTCAAAACTCTCCGCTCTGGCTGTTTTCACCTTAAGCAACCTCATCGCGGCAACTGCCCTCAGCGCAGAAACTGTTGACCCTGTAAAAATGGTGGATTCTTTTGAGGCAGCCGGCGGGAAATTTGAAGGATACCGCCGCTCGGGTGCCAAGGGAATATGCGCAAGCGGCGAGTTTGTTGGCAGCACAGATGGTCGCAACCTGTCATCTGCCTCCGCATTCAGTGGCCAAAAAATACCTGTGATCGTTCGCTTTTCTGTGGGCGGAGGCAACCCAAAAGCTGTAGACAATGCAAAGAGTCAACGCAATATGGCGCTGCAGTTCAACCTACCCAACGGTGAAACATGGCAAATGGGAAATATTTCCGCGCCTGTGTTTGGATCATCAACACCCGCGCAGTTGCTCGGCCGATTAGAGTCGCTCACGCCAGACCCTTCCACCAAAGCGCCCAATCCCGAAAAGGTCAAAGCCTTTGCCGAGGCCAACCCTGAAGTGTTGCTACAAGGGAAATACTTTGCAAGCCAACCCGTGCCGGCCAGCTTTGCCTCGGTCAATTACTGGGGCGTGAATGCCTTTGCGTTTGTCAACAGCAAGGGTGAGAAGCAGTTTGGCAAATGGATTTTCGAGCCTGTCTCCGGCGTGATGGGTTTGAGCGATGAAGAGGCCAAGGCGAAAGGAACCACTTTCCTGTTCGACGAGCTTCGTCAACGCGTCAAGGATGGCCAAGCAACTTTCAATTTCAACCTTCAATTGGCAGAACCTGGTGACAAGCTCGACAGTGCCACTGTGCCCTTGCCCGAAAGCCGTCGCAAAGTAACCCTTGGCAGCTTGAAAGTGACAGCAGTGTCTGAAGATTCGGCAGGCGCCTGTAGGGACATTACGTTTATACCTACCGTCTTACCAAAGGGCGTAGAACCCTCCAATGATCCTATGCTTGCTGCAAGAGCAGCGCCTTATGCTGTTGGTATCGGCCGCAGGCTCTCGGAAGGTTCCAAGCAGTAAGTCTCTGGTAGTTGCACCACGCACCTTGCGGCAGCCAAATCCCAACCGGCCCAACCACAGCTTTTGAAAAAAACGGGGCCACTTTGGGCGTAAGCCCCTGAAACCTCGCCTCTTATCAGCGCTTGCAATGCGGGAAATTGAGTCACATCCAATCCTGCTTGCAACAAGTCACCTGCTTCATGGTCAGCGTCGCGGGTATCGACAAACACTCGACCGTGTTGAGCCATATAGGTACATACATCGGCGGCCCACTCCACCATGGTGGGTGTGAATGCACCGATTGCGCACACAAATGCGTCTTCCCGTGGGCGTGCGCGCAAAGCAACTTCTTGGGCACTGGTAGCAGTCACCACCAGACTGCAATCTGCCAAGGCATCGTCTGCGCTTTCAGCAATTTCTGCTTGCAAACCCATGGCAACAGCCTCGTCCACCAATATCTGCGCACTGGCTTGTGTACGTGAGGCCACCATGACCTCCTTCACACCCAAACCTTGAACAAACGCATGTAAATGCGCCCTTGCCTGAACCCCTGCACCCACCAACAACAATTTACCCGAAGGATTGGGCGCGAGCTTTTGCGCAGCAAGCAAAGAAACCGCAGCCGTTCTATGCGCAGTCACAGTGGGACCATCGAGCAAGCACAAACACCTGCCGTCACGAACATCAAACACCATGACCTCACCTTGAATAGCCGGCAAACCACGCGAGGGGTTGTCAGCTACCCATGTGATGAGTTTGGTGATGGCCAGTCTCGCGTCTGACGCTGGCATGACAAATAAACTGCTTTGGTCTGACAAGCGCTGCACCAAGCGCGGCGGCACCACGACCGAGGTGTCTCCCAATAGAAGCTCTATCTCTTGCGCTAGCAACAGGTAGGGCAAAGCGTCAGCCGTCTGCTGAGGGTCGAGTTTCATCGTGTCTTTACATTTGTACATCTTTTGAAGGGTAACTCGTTTGAAGTTATAAATCACAGGCAAAATACAAGCCAATGAATGCTCCCCCCCTATCCCCCGCCTCTCCCGCCTCTCCCGTTTTGCTAGACGCTGTTGTGGTTGGCGCAGGCTTTTCTGGTCTCTACCAATTGCTCCTTTTACGCGACAAACTGGGCTTGTCAGTCAAAGTGCTTGATGCAGCGCAAGGGG
>Ga0209442_1000879_pt1 | contig 17483 bp, 13 predicted proteins | sample LauGreSBDMM110DD_2_FD_187565 | JGI IMG/M metagenome (GOLD analysis project Ga0209442, IMG submission 187565) | Freshwater lake microbial communities from Lake Michigan, USA - Sp13.BD.MM110.DD (SPAdes) (version 2) | ecosystem: Environmental > Aquatic > Freshwater > Lake | place: Lake Michigan...
GCCCCGAGGCCCACGACCAAGCCTTTGCCGCGGTCAGCCATGTGCCGCATTTGTTAGCGTTTGCGCAGATCAATGGTTTGCTCAAGCAAGCCGAGGGCGAGGCTTTTTTGAAACTGGCAGGCCCGGGGTTTCGCGATTTTTCCCGCATTGCCGCCAGCGACCCAGCAGTGTGGCGAGACATCTTCAGCGCCAACCGCAGCGAGGTTTTGGCACAGTTGGCGCACTTCCAAGCCGCGCTCAAAGAATTTGAAAACTCCATTCAAAACAATGATTTACAAAACTTGCAACAGCTGATTGACAGCGCCAGCCAAGCGCGTTTGAACTGGCGCTTGTCGGCCGGCGACGACAGCGATGCCGCTTGACGCTGGGCTTGTTCGGTTTTTTGTCATAAAATTTGTATTTCATTTGTGTAATACAAATACCAATGCAGAATTGCTTTAACCCACCGATGGAGGCAAAAGGATGCAAGCATCTACATTTTCATTTCGGGCTGACGAGGTGTTTTCTGAGCAAACCCGCGCCATGGCCAGTGCGTTGGGACTGAAAAGTTCGGACTACATACGCCAAGCCGTGTCGGAGAAAAATGCCCAATTGATGGCGCAACGCATTGCCGCTTTGTCCAAAGAATTGGCGAATGAACACTTGCAAGTCAACGAATCGCTGGAAGGCACGCTGGCTGATGGTCTCGAGTAAATTCAAACGCGGCCAGATTTGGGAAGTTGATCTCGAACCGCAATCGCACAAAGAAGAACCCGGTAAACGCAAGCGTCCTGCTTTGGTGATTCAAACCGATTTATTGAACGACAGCGGCCACCCAACCACCATCGTGGTGGTGGGTACCAGTCAAGTTCGGCGCGACAAAGACTATTTCCCGCTGCGTCTCGCCCTGCCCCATCAACCCGGCTTGCCAATGGAAACAGACTTGTTGATTGACCAAGTACGCGCCATCTCCAACCGCCGGTTCATGGGCGATCAGCCTTTGACCCTTTTAAATCCTGCCCAACTCAAACGGGTGGAAGAGGCGCTCAAACTGCTGATGGGCAGATAAGGATTCCATGTTCACCACCGCCTTTCTCGACATTCCCGCCTTGGCCAGCGCCCAAGGCATGGTCACCCTGCCCGGCTCGAAAAGCATTTCCAACCGTGTGCTGTTGTTGGCGGCCTTAAGCCAAGGCACCACCGAGCTCCACGATTTGCTGGACTCGGACGACACCCGCGTCATGTTGACGGCTTTGCAAGCCATGGGCTGCCAAGTCGACAAGCGTGTCAGCAGCGTCAGCATCACAGGCTTGGGCGGCCAAACGCCCGCTGCTGAATTGGATTTGTTCATGGGCAATGCAGGCACGGCCATGCGCCCGCTCACCGCCGCCTTGGCGCTGATGGGCGCACAAGCGCGCTTGCATGGCGTGCCGCGCATGCACGAACGGCCCATCGGCGACTTGGTGGATGCGCTGCGCCAACTCGGTTGCGACATTGACTACACCGGCCAAGACGGCTACCCGCCGTTGCATCTCAAAGGCCATCAGGGCTTGCAACTCGACGCGCCTATCCAAGTGCGCGGCGATGTGTCCAGCCAATTTCTCACGGCCTTGTTGTTGGCGCTGCCGCTGGTGGCGAAAAGCCAAGACATCGTCATCGAGGTGGTGGGCGAACTCATCAGCAAACCTTATATAGACATCACCTTGAATCTGCTGCAACGCTTTGGCGTGAGGGTCAAGCGCGAGGGCTGGCAGCGTTTCACCCTGCCCGCGGGCAGCCGCTACACCTCGCCTGGCCTGCTGCACGTGGAAGCCGACGCATCCTCGGCGAGTTATTTCATAGCTTTGGGCGCTCTGGCTTCCGAGACGGGTGTGCGTATACAAGGCGTGGGCGCAGACTCCATACAAGGCGATATACGCTTCATGGACGCGGCCGCACAAATGGGCGCGGTGGTGGACAGCGGCCCCAACTGGGTGCAAACCCGACGCGGCGCTTGGCCACTCAAAGCCATCGACATGGATTGCAACCAAATTCCCGACGCCGCCATGACCTTGGCCGTCATGGCGTTGTATGCCGACGGCCCCAGCACCTTGCGCAATATCGCCAGCTGGCGGGTGAAAGAAACCGACCGTATCGCGGCCATGGCCTGCGAAGCGCGCAAGCTAGGCGCTCAGGTTGAAGAAGGCCCCGATTGGATTCGCGTGCACCCCATCAGCCAATGGAAGGCAGCCAGCATCCACACCTACGACGACCACCGCATCGCCATGTGTTTTTCGCTCGCCGCGTTCAACCCCGCTGGCTTGCCAGTGCGCATTGAAGACCCGAAATGCGTAGCCAAAACCTTTCCCGATTATTTTGAAGCGCTGTTTGGCTTGACCCAAGCCGCCTTGGTACCCGTCATTTGCATCGACGGCCCCACCGCCTCGGGCAAAGGCACGCTGGCCTCGCGGGTGGCTCAAAGCTTGGGTTACCACTATTTAGACAGCGGCGCGCTATACCGCTTGACCGCCTACGCGGCCTTGCAGCAAGGCTTGAGCCTGGACGCCGCGCATGAATTGCAAATAGCCGAGCTGGCCCGCCACTTGCCAGTTCGATTTGAAGGTGAGCAAGTGCTTCTGGCTGAGGTCAATGTTTCTGAGGCCATCCGCACCGAGGAAGCCGGCATGAATGCCTCCAAAGTATCGGTTTTGCCAGCGGTCAGGCTGGCTTTGGTTGATTTTCAACAGAGTTTTGCCCGATTGCCAGGACTGTTGGCCGATGGCCGCGACATGGGTACGGTCATCTTTCCCGAGGCGCCTTTGAAAGTGTTTTTGACCGCCAGTGCAGAAAAAAGAGCAGAACGGCGACACAAACAACTGATTTCAAAAGGTTTTTCTACTACAATCGCGGCTCTTCACGCAGACTTACAAGCGCGTGACGCCCGTGACACACAACGCAGCGTTGCACCTTTAAAGCCCGCGCAAGACGCAATGCACTTAGACAACTCTTTGTTGTCCATCGATGAATCGGTGGCGCAAGTGTTGGCTTGGTGGCAAAGCAAACAGGTGTTTGGCCCCGGCCGCATCTGAATCTGGTTCCTTGGCATCCCTCTCGCGCTGCTTGGCGCTCTGGTGCTGGGGTTGTTTCACCCAACTGCGGTTAAGCCGCAACAACCGTCGATCAAGTCTTCTCTTTGCCCATTGCATGGGCAGGCTCCTTGGCCGACGAAATTAGGAAAATGGAATGTCTGAATCTTTTGCAGCCCTGTTTGAAGAATCCCTGAAACGCTCAGAGATGCGCACCGGTGAAGTGATCACCGCTGAAGTCATCCGTGTCGAACACAACCACGTGGTGGTCAACGCAGGGCTGAAGTCTGAAGCCTATGTGCCTATCGAAGAATTTAAAAACGATTTGGGCGAAATCGAAGTCCAGGCCGGCGACTTTGTGTCGGTGGCCATCAGCTCTGTAGAAAACGGTTACGGCGACACCATCCTCAGCCGCGACACCGCCAAGCGTTTAGCGTCTTGGATGAGCCTAGAAAAAGCCCTCGAGTCCGGCGAATTTGTCACCGGCACCACCAGCGGCAAAGTCAAAGGCGGCCTGACCGTGTTGGTCAATGGCATCCGCGCCTTTTTGCCCGGCTCACTCATCGACACCCGCCCCATCAAAGACTTGTCTCCCTATGAGAACAAGACCATGGAATTCAAAGTCATCAAGCTCGACCGCAAGCGCAACAACGTCGTGTTGTCGCGCCGCGCTGTGGTTGAAGCCTCCATGGGTGAAGAACGCGCCAAGATGATGGAAAACCTCAAAGAAGGCTCTATCGTTCACGGTGTGGTGAAAAACATCACCGAGTACGGCGCGTTTGTCGACTTGGGTGGCATCGATGGTTTGCTGCACATCACCGACATGGCTTGGCGTCGTGTGCGTCACCCCTCCGAGGTGGTGGTCGCAGGCCAAGAAATCACTGCCAAGATTCTCAAATTCGATACCGACAAAAACCGCGTGTCTTTGGGTTTGAAACAAATGGGCGACGACCCTTGGATGGGCGTGAACCGCCGCTATCCCCAAGGCACGCGCATGCACGGCAAGATCACCAACATCGCCGATTACGGCGCGTTTGTCGAACTCGAACCCGGCATCGAAGGCTTGGTCCACGTGTCTGAAATGGACTGGACCAACAAAAACGTGGCACCTTCCAAAATCGTTGCCTTAGGCGACGAGGTCGAAGTCATGGTCCTTGAGATCGATGAAGACAAACGCCGCATCTCTTTGGGCATGAAGCAGTGCAAAGCCAATCCTTGGCAAGAGTTCGCAGGCGCCACCAAGCGCGGCGACCGCGTCAAAGGCCCCATCAAATCCATCACCGATTTCGGCGTGTTTGTCGGCTTGGCTGCTGGTATCGACGGTTTGGTGCATTTGTCTGACCTGTCTTGGAACGAAACCGGCGAAGCTGCTGTGCGCAACTTCAAGAAAGGCCAAGAAGTTGAAGCCTTGGTGCTGGCCGTTGACGTCGAGCGTGAGCGCATTTCTTTGGGCATCAAGCAACTCGACTCCGACCCCTTCACCAACTTTGTGTCGGTCAATGACAAGGGCGAAATCGTCACGGGCACGGTTAAGACCGTGGATGCCAAAGGCGCAGAAATTGACCTGGGCGAAGACATCATTGGTTATTTGCGCGTGTCAGAAATCTCGCGTGACCGCATCGAAGACGCCAGCCAGGTGCTCAAAGTCGGTGACGAAGTCACGGCTGTGGTGGTCAACGTAGACCGCAAAACACGCAATATCCAGTTGTCCATCAAGGCCAAAGATGCGGCTGACCAAGCTGACGCCATGCAAACCCTGAGCCAAACCTCGGGCAATGCGGGCACCACCAGCTTGGGCGCTTTGTTGCGTGCCAAGCTCGACACAGGCGAAAAATAAATCGCCTGCGAAGAGAGAGTTGTAGCCATGACCCGAAGTGATTTGGTTGAAGAGTTGGCCGCACGGTTCCCGCAATTGGCGCACCGCGATGCCGAGTTTGCTGTCAAAGCCTTGCTTGACGCCATGAGTGACGCCATGGTCAAGGGCCACCGTATTGAATTACGTGGCTTTGGCAGCTTCTCTGTCAACCGACGCCCACCGCGCATGGGACGCAACCCTCGATCAGGCGAAGCCGTGGCGATTCCTGAAAAAAGAGTGCCGCACTTCAAGCCTGGCAAGGCGCTGCGTGAAGCGGTCGATGTACGCACCCAGCAACTTCTCAAAGGCAACACACCTTAAAGCCTAGAATGGCCTGATTCACAGGGGATGGTCTTGAAACAATTCTTATGGCTGCTGCAGTGGACACTGAAAGCGGCCATTTTTTTGATGCTGTTTGCTTTCGCCTTGAACAACCAAGAAGATGTGCAGGTGCGCTTTTTCTGGGGTCTGCAATGGACATCGCCTTTGGTGTTGGTGCTGCTGGCCTTTTTTGCCGCAGGCGTGGTGTTGGGCGTGCTGGGCATGGTGCCGCGCTGGTGGCGACAAAAACGCTTGGCCCAAAAAGCCGCTCCCGCCAGTGCCCCGCCCGCTACTTCGGCAACGCCTTCCACGCCGACTGCAGCTGATATCCCTTACGGCCCTTAACTACCGATGGATTTAGACATCAGCTGGATTTTTATTGGTCTGCCGGCGGCATTTTTGCTGGGCTGGGTGGCCTCGCGTTTCGATTTGCGTCAACTGCGCATGGAAAACCGCAGCAACCCCAAGGCGTATTTTAAAGGTCTGAACCATTTGCTCAATGAGCAGCAAGACCAGGCCATAGATGCTTTCATCGAAGCCGTGCAACGCGACCCAGATACCTCCGAGTTGCATTTTGCTTTGGGCAATTTATTTCGCCGCCGTGGTGAATACGAACGTGCGGTGCGGGTGCACCAACATTTGCTCTCGCGGGGCGACATCAGCCAGTCTGACCGGCAACGTGCGCAGTACGACTTGGCCATGGACTATGTGAAAGCGGGTATTTTGGACCGCGCTGAAACCGCGCTGCGCGCCTTGCAAGACACGCCCTTGTCTGCCCAAGCTTTGCTGGCGCTGTTGAGCATTTACGAGCGTGCACGCGACTGGCGTCAAGCCGCCGAGGTGTCACGCCAACTTGATAAAGAAGGACAAGGACAGTTCGATAGCCGTCGCGCCCATTACCTGTGTGAACTGGCCGCGCAAAGCAAGGACAATGATGAAACACATGGCTTGTTGCAAGAGGCCGTGGCCAGTGCGCCCCAATTGGCCAGACCGCATATCGCCATGGCGCACTGGTTGCAAGCAAAGGGACAAAGCTTGCAAGCCTGCGAGCAGTTGCAGCAACTCGCCTTGGACATCCCCTCTGCCCTGCCCTTGTTCGCGGGCGATCTTGCCCAACTCGCGCCGCTGGCGCAGCGCGAAGCCACCGTGTTGTCGCTTTTAGAAGCTGGCTACAAAAATCTGCAAAGCTTGGATGTTCTCGATGCGCTGGTGAGCTTGGAGTTGCATATGGGCAGCCCGCGTGCACGCGAGCATTACGCCGCGCATTTGCACAATCACCCCTCGCTGATTGCAGCCAGTCAGTGGCTTGAAGGTGCTGGCCTTGGCGACCAACAAGCGCAGGTGCAGCGCGCGCTAGCGCTTGCCGTCAAGCCCTTGCGCCGCTACCGTTGTGCGGCCTGCGGTTTTGAAGCCTTGAAACATTTTTGGCATTGCCCGGGTTGCCAAGCCTGGGACAGCTACCCTGCCCGTCGTATTGAAGAACTGTGATGACACTTTGCTCCTCTGATCAACTCCAACGCACCCAAGTGCTTGTCGTGGGCGACGTCATGCTGGACCGCTATTGGTATGGCCCGGTGGACCGCATCAGCCCCGAAGCCCCGGTGCCTGTGGTGCGGGTGACCCGCGAAGAAGAGCGGCTGGGCGGCTGCGGCAATGTTGCTTTCAATGTGGTGAGCTTGGGCGCGCAAGCCTCTTTGCTGAGTGTGGTGGGAGGCGACGACAACGGCCAACGCGTGCGCCAACTTCTTGACGCCAGCGGCATACAAACCCATTTGGGCAGTGACCCGCAGTTACAAACCACGGTCAAGTTGCGCATCATTGGGCGCCAACAGCAGTTGCTGCGCGCCGATTTTGAAAGCGAGCCGCGCTCTGAAGTGTTGGCCTCGCAAACCCGTCAATTTCACACCTTGTTGCCACAGCACCAAGCGGTTTTGTTTTCCGACTATGGCAAAGGCGGCTTAACCCATATCGCTGACATGATTGCCGCTGCCCGTGACGCCAAGTTGCCCGTGCTGATTGACCCCAAGGGCAGCGACTATTCGCGCTATGCCCAGGCCACCGTCATCACCCCCAACCGCGCCGAGTTGCAGCAAGTTGTCGGACGTTGGCATGACGAGGCGCATTTACTCCAACTGGCACAAGCGCTGCGACATGATCTGAAGCTAGACGCCTTGCTGCTCACCCGCAGCGAAGAAGGCATGAGTTTGTTCGATGCCCAAGGCGTGTTGCATGTGCCGGCCGTGGCGCGTGAAGTCTTTGATGTCACCGGTGCTGGCGACACCGTGATTGCCACGCTAGCCGCCCTCATGGGCGCGGGCATGTCGCTGCGCGAGGCACTGCCTTGGGCCAACAAGGCCGGCGGCATTGTGGTGGGTAAGTTTGGTACCGCCAGCGTTACTTTTCAGGAGTTATCGGCATGAAAATCGTTGTCACTGGCGCGGCTGGGTTTATCGGCAGCAACATCATTCAAGGCTTGAACCAACGCGGCATCACCAACATCATTGCGGTTGACGACTTAAGCGATGGCGACAAGTTTCGTAATCTCGCCGATTTGCAGATTGCCGATTACGTCGACAATAAAGAGTTTTACGCAGCTTTCACCCAACGCGCGTACGGGCAGGTGGAGGCGGTGTTCCACGAAGGCGCTTGCAGCGACACCATGCAAACCGATGGCCGCTTCATGATGGACAACAACTACGGCGTGTCTTGCCAGTTATGGGCAGCTTGTCAGGCCCAGGGTGTGCGCTTGCTGTATGCGTCTTCGGCGGCCACCTATGGGGGAGCCAGCAGTTTTGTGGAAACACCCGAGTTTGAAAAGCCGCTGAATGTTTACGGCTACTCCAAACTGTTGTTTGACCAACGCATGCGCCGCGAAATGGGCGCCGACTTTGCCAAGAACAAAGCCCAAGTGGTCGGTTTTCGCTATTTCAATGTGTACGGCCCACGCGAGCAACACAAAGCCCGCATGGCCAGTGTCGCTTTTCACCAGTTCCACCAACTGCGCCAAGAGGGGCATGTGAAACTGTTTGCCGACTACGGCGGCTATGCGCCAGGCCAGCAGCAACGCGACTTTGTCTACATCGATGATGTGGTGGCGGTGAACCTGTGGTTCTTCGACCGCCCCACGCACAACGGCTTGTTTAATTTGGGCACTGGCCGCGCCCAGCCTTTCAACGATGTGGCGCTGGCGGTGGTGAATGCGGCTCGCGCCGCACACAAGCAAACCCCTTTGGACTTGGCGCAAGCATTGCAAGGGCAAAGCATTCGCTATATAGCTTTTCCCGAAGCACTTCGAGGCAAGTACCAATGTTTTACCCAAGCCGACCTTAGCGCACTGCGTGCCAGCGGTTGCGACCATGGGTTTGCCGATGTGCAAACCGGTGTGACCCGCTATATGCAGTGGTTGGCGCAAAACGCTTGAAGTGTGACGGCGTTTTTTTGTAAGCAGCTCTCGCCCCATCGACCCCAAAGACCAGCTTGAATACGGGTGTTTGATGGAGACTGCCCATGGGCAAAACACTGGCGCTTTTCATGCTTTGCCTTAGCAGCCCGGCTTGGGCTTTGGATATCAACCTCGCCAGCGAAGCCGAGCTAGACGGCCTGCGCGGCTTGGGGCCGGCTTTCACCCGCCGCGTCATGGCCGAGCGGGATATTCGCCCTTTCACCGACTGGCCCGATCTGATGCGCCGCGTCTCGGGCATGGGGCGTGTCACTGCGAAAAAACTCGCTTCCCAAGGCTTGACAGTGTCGGGGCAAGCGCTGGTGGAGCAAAATAAACCTCTTCAGCTCACGCCATGAGCCTAGGCCTGTTTTAAGCTGTCGCTCTTACCCACCTCAAGCTTTTCATGACCCCTCACTCGCCACCTGGCTTTATGGTGTTTCACAGCAACCGCATGGAAGGTCTGCGCGAGCTGTTGCTGCACTATGTGAAAGAACGCCCGTTGCCACCTTTGGCCAGCGAAACCATTCTGGTGCAAAGCAATGGCATGAAGCACTGGTTGACACTGGCCTTGGCCGACGACGCTGCCTTAGGCGTCTGTGCCGCCACCCGCATGGAGCTCCCCTCTTCGGCGCTGTGGCAAATCTACCGTGCAGTCTTAGGCGCAGAACAACTCCCCTCCCGCATGCCCTTGGACAAAGCGCCCTTGGTGTGGCGCATCCTGCGCCGCCTGCCCCACTGGTTGAGCGACACGCGCTTTGCACCGCTGGCACACTATCTGCAAGACGACACCCAAGGCACACGAGCCTTTGCTTTGGCGCAGCAATTGGCAGATGTGCTCGATGGTTACCAAAACTACCGCGTTGATTGGCTGCAGGACTGGGCGAAAGGCCATGACCGTCTGGGCGTCCACCGCCCACTGCCTTCGGCACAAGCGTGGCAAGCGGCGATGTGGCGCGACCTGCTGGTCGATGTGCAAGCGGGCTTGCCCCAAGCGCACAGCGGGTTTGTGGCACGCTCGGATGTGCATCTGGCCTTTTTGCAAGCGCTCAAGACTTGGCCAGCAAACCAAGCCATCCCCGGCTTGCCGCCTCGGCTGATGGTGTTTGGCGTCACCGCCTTGCCCATGCAAACCTTGCAAGCTTTGGCCGCTTTGGGGCAGTTCATTCCAGTGCTGATGTTTGTGCACAACCCCAGTCAAGAGCACTGGGGACACCTCACAGAAAGCTGGGTTGCACAAGGCCACCCCCTGCTGGCATCCTGGGGCAAACACGGGCGCGACTATTTACATGCCTTGCAAGAGTTTGATGCCAAAGAGGTGCAGGTGTTTATCGATCCGGTCAAAGAAGCCCGCGACGCCGAACAAGCCCCCAGCGCTTTGCAGCAATTGCAGTCGGCGGTGCTGCATATGGCTGAGCCGCCTGCACAAGCTTCAGAGATCGGTGCGGCCGATGACAGCATTCTGTTTGTGCAAACCCATTCGGCGCAACGCGAGGTGGAAGTCTTGCACGACCGTATCTTGGCTTGGCTGGATGCCGACCCCAGCTTGCAAGCCTCAGACATCATGGTCATGGTGCCCGATATGGCGGTTTTTGCGCCGCATATCCATGCGGTGTTCAGCCGTCAACTGCCGTATGCGGTGGCGGACAACACCAGCCATGCCGACCCCTTGGTGCAAGCTTTGCAAAGCTTGCTGCAACTGCCGCAACTGCGTTGGAGTCTTAACGACTGGTTGGGCTTGTTCCAAGTGCAGGCGGTGCGCGAGCGATTTGGCTTAAGCGCCAGCGACGTCAGCCAATTGCACCACTGGTTGGACGAGGCGGGGGTGCGCTGGGGCTTGGACGCCCAGCATAGACAAGCTTGGGGCATGTCCAGCGATCTGCCTGACGCCTCACAAAACACCTGGGCTTTTGGTTTGCAACGCCTGCTGTTGGGCTACGCCCAAGGCGGGCAGTCAGAGGGGCCGCCCATTTGGCACAACCGTCTGGGCCAAGCCGGCATCGACGGCTTGGATGCACCTGTCATCGCTGGTTTGCTGCGTTGCTTGCAAGCCATCAACCAAAGCTTAGAGGACTTGTCGCAAATGCACACCCCCACAGAATGGGTGCAGCAACTGCAAACCTTGGTTCAGCGTTTTTTCAAAGCCACGGATGACCCCACCCAAGGCTTGCTCGAACGCGTGCTGGCACCCTTGGAAGATTGGTTAAGCGACTGCCAATCCGCACAATTTGATGCACCTTTGGCTTTGTCGGTGGTGCGCTCGCATTGGTTGGCGCAGATGGACGCCGCCAGCTTGCAACGCCGCTTCATAGGCGGTGGCGTGCAATTTGCCACCCTCATGCCCATGCGCGCGATTCCCTTCAAAGTGGTGTGCATGCTTGGCATGAATGACGGCGATTACCCGCGTGCACCCACACCGCGTGACTTCGACTTGATGAGCCAAGCGGGCTTAGGACGAGCGGGCGACCGCGCCAGACGCGAGGACGACCGTTATTTGTTTTTAGAGGCGGTGTTGTCGGCCAGACAGCGTTTGTATGTGTCTTGGCAAGGGCGACGCGCCAGCGACCACGCGGTCTTGCCAGCCTCGGTGCTGGTGGGGCAACTCCTAGACCACCTCAACTTGTGCCACCAGCGAAGCGGCGCATCGGGTGCGGCTTTTGAGGCCTGCTTGCAGCCCTTGCAAGCTTTTTCCTCGCAGTATTTCGATGCGGCTTCGGGGTTTTTCACCTATGACAAGCATTGGGCCACAGCTCGCGCAACTGCCCTCCAACTCAAGCGTCAGCCAACAGCGCAGCCTAACGAACAACCGCTCGCGAAAGCCCTAGAACGCGCGGACAACTCTGCCCTCAAATTGCTTTTGCGTCGCCCGCAAGAGGTGTATTTTTTGCATCATTTGCAAGCCCGCCTCGACCTGCCACCCACTGCCCAAAGCGATGACGAACCGTTTGCGCCCGACGGCTTAACCTACTTCATCTTGCAACAAGAACTCTTTAACAGCGCCCAGCCTCAAGCCACCTTGACCCAATGGAAACTGCAAGGGCGCTTGGCCTTGGGCGCTATGGGTGAATTGCAACAAACGCAAATGCTGCAGTTGCGCGAAACCCTGCTGAACAACCTCCAGCCTTGGCTGACACCCCAAGACGGCTCGGAGCTGCACATACACCTGCGCCCAGGAAGTGTGTTGCACAACAAACATCCCAGCCTCTACACCCTCACCGATGTGTGGATTGACCACTTAAGCGCGCTTGCCGCTGGCGAGCCCAGCCGCAGAATGCAGTGCGGCAGCGACGCCCTGCTTTCACTCTCATACCTGCCGGCAATACAAGCGCAAGCTCTTCTGGATGATTTGCATGAGGTCTACGCCCAAGCTTGGGCACAGCCTTTGCCGCTGGCTTGTAAAACCGCTTGTGCTTGGCTCAGAACCCAAGCTTATGCGCCTGAAAAGAACAGCCCAGCCCAAACCGCGCAGCAAGCGCAGGCAGCAGCACGCGTGGCTTTTGAAGGGGGCTTTGGTGTGGGTGAGGTGCAGCAGTCGCCTTACCTGCAACGCGCTTTCGAGCAGTTTGATGATGTGTGGCCGGCCATGCAAACCTGGGCTGAGCGGGTTTACGGTCCTCTGTTGCAAGCCGTGCGTGTGGAGTCGGTCTGGGACACCGAAGCCGCCGAGGAGACAGAACCATGAGCCAACTGAATGTGTTGGCCATGCCTTTGCAAGGGCGCCAAGTTATTGAAGCCAGCGCGGGCACGGGCAAGACCTGGACCTTGGCCGCGCTTTACCTGCGTTTGGTCTTAGGTCACGGCCGAGTCGACGCCATCGGTTTAAAGCCCTCGCAAATTTTGGTGATGACGTTTACGGAAGCAGCCACCGCCGAGTTGCGCGAGCGCATACGCCAACGCTTGGCTGAAGCGGCCCACTATTTAGACGATCTGTTGGCACAGCGCACGCCAAAAGCTGACGCTTTTTTGCATGATTTAAGTCAAGCGCTGTCTCCACAAGGCTGGGCCCAAGCGGCTGCACAGTGCCATGCGGCTGCACAAAACATGGATGACGCGGCCATCTTCACTATCCATGCTTGGAGCCGTCGCATGCTCAGCAGTTTTGCGCTGCAAAGCCGCGATCTGTTTGAGCAAACCCATTTGGACAACCCCAGCGATTTGCTTCACGATTTGGTCAACGATCACTGGCGTTGTTGGTTCTACCCTTTGCCCTTGGCCGCGCAGCCCTTGCTGCAAGAGGCTTGGCAAGGCGAGCCGCAAAAACTCTTGGCTGACATCCAAAAAATTTGGCAAAGCTGGGATCGTCAACCGCTGCCTGCCAACAACAAAGTGCTGCTAGAACCCCAAGCAGTTTTAGACGCGTATTTGGCTTGGCTAGGCCCCTACCAAGCCCAAGAACAATTGGCCAAACAAGCTTGGCATAGCGAGGTGGCGCAGGCTTTGTTGGCAGCGCAAGCCAACAAACACATGAAAGGCTCGCGTGCCGATTGGTTTGCCAATTGGGTTAGAGCACTGCAAGCTTGGGCTGAAAAAGACCGCCCCATCCCTTTGAAAAATTTAGAGCGTTTTGGTTTGGCGCAATTGCAAAACAAAGGCTGGCCGCAGGCGCAAGACCACGCGGTGTTTGCCCACATTGATGCACTGCTGTCAATGCAAAAAGACAAGCCGGCCTTTAAAGACCCGTTAGCAGCGCATGCCGCGGTGCAAGTTAGGCTGGCCTACCAGCAAGCCAAGTTGCAGCAATCAGTGTTTGATTTTCAGGACTTGCTGCAGCGTCTGCACATGGCCTTGCACGCCGACCAAGGCGCGATGGCGGCAGCCATTCGGGCTCAGTATCCGGTGGCCATGGTCGATGAGTTTCAAGACACCGACCCTTGGCAATACCAAAGCTTGGACCGCATTTACAACACCAACTCTGTGGAGCCGCACAACGCCTGGGTGATGATTGGTGACCCCAAGCAAGCCATTTACAGCTTTCGTGGGGCAGACCTCAGTACCTATTTGCAAGCGCGGGACGCCGCACTGGTAAATGACCCCAAGGCGGTGCACAGCTTGAGCAGCAATTTCCGCTCCACGCCCCGTTTGGTGCAAGCCCTCAACCATGTGTTTGGCCAAGTTCCTCAGTTGTTTGCCACGGCACTGGGGGACATTGACTATGTGTCAGTCCACAGCCAAAGCAAAGAACAGCCCCTCAGTGACACCCATGGCATGGCATTGAAACCGCTGAATGTCTTGTACCTCCCCGTGCCACCCGACAGCGAAAAGGTTTATTGGGCGGCTCCTCCACATTTGCATCACATGGCAGAAGGTTTTGCCTCCACCATGGTCAGCTTGCTGGAACAACATAGCGATATTGCGCCAGGCGACATGGCGGTGCTGGTGCGCAGCCACGCCCATGCCAAAGCCATGCAAGCGGCCTTGCGCGCACGCCAGTTGCCCAGTGTGTTTTTGTCAGACAACGCCAATGTCTACCAAAGCGAAGAAGCGCTGGACCTGTGGCGGGTGCTGCGCGCCGTTGCAACGCCCAGACAAACCAGCTGGATGCGCAGCGCCTTGGTGTGTCGTTTGTGGGGCTTTTCAAATGCGCAGTTGCCTGTTGTGTTGCAAGACCTCAGCCACGCAGATGTGCTGGCCGAGTCGGGCCAGCGTTGGCTGGCGCAGTGGCAAAAACAAGGCGTGTTGCCCATGCTCTACAGCTGGATGCACGAGCAGCATATTGCGGCGCGCTTGCTGGCCATGCCCGAGGGTGAGCGCCGCTTGACCAATCTGCTGCATTTGGGCGAGTTGCTGCAAGACGCCAGCCAACATTTGCAAGGCCCCGAGGCTTTGCTGCACTACCTGCAAGACCAGTTGCAGGCCAGCAGCAGCAACCCCGAGACGCAAAAAATGCGTTTGGAAACCGATGCCCAGTGCGTGCAAATCATCACGTTTCACAAAAGCAAGGGCTTGGAATACCCTTTGGTTTTCGTGCCGTTTTTGGGCAGTTTTTCAGCGCAAGAAAAAGGCGCGAGCAAGCCCACTGACGACGACGAAGAGGCGCCCGACCTCTCCGAGTCCACCGTCGACGAGGACATGCGTTTGCTCTACGTGGCCCTCACCCGCGCCCAGCGTGGTTTGTGGCTGGGCCTGGCCCCCACGAAATTTGCGGTCATGGGCAGCAAAGGCAAGGAAGTCAAACTCAGTGCGGTGTCGCGCTTGCTGCAGCGCCAGTCCCGCGACGATTTACAGGAGCGCTTACATGCCGCATGGGGCGCATGTGAAGACATTGCCATCAGCCTCATGCCCGCCCCACAGCGCACGCCTTACCAAAGCCAGAGCGTTCAAGTGCAGGCGCAAGCCGCGTTAAGCCCCCAGCGAACTGCGCACAAGTTTTGGTGGACCGCAAGTTTCAGCAGCCTCACGCAAGGCTTGGAGTCTGCCGCATCGCAGACAACCAACCTAACCAACCCTAGCGCCAATGACGGCGCCCATGACGACGCTCTGTCCAGCAACTTGGCTTGGCAAAGCTTTCCCGCAGGTGCGCGCTACGGCACCTTGCTGCATGATTTATTGCAATACCAAGCGCAAAACGCTTGGCCACTGGCGCAGACTGCCGCGCTCGCGTCCGCAGCGCAAGACAAGAACTGGCAAGCGCTGGTGAAACGCAAAACCGATTACTTGCAACTGCCCTTGTCCGCCCAAGCCATGTTGCTGCCTTGGTTGGAACACATCATCTCCACCCCTTTGCCTTTGATGGCTGCTGACACACCCCTGGTGCCTTTGGCGCCACCTTTGGTGTTGCAGCATCTCCAGCCCGAACAGATGTGGGCAGAAATGGAGTTCAGCCTGCCCGTGGGTCAGCTCAGCAGCACAGAGCTAGACATGCTGATTCAGCGCCATGTCTTACCAGGCCAGCACAGACCCGCCCTGCAAGCCAAAGTCATGCAAGGCATGCTCACCGGCTTCATGGATTTGGTGCTGCAACACGAGGGACGTTTTTGGGTGCTGGACTACAAATCCAACTTGCTAGAGGACTACCAAGCACAGCCATTGAGCGACGCGGTCTTGGCCAAACGCTATGAAGTTCAGTATGTGCTGTACACCTTGGCCTTGCACCGTTTGCTTCAATCTCGCCTGCCCGATTACCACTATGAACAACACATGGGTGGTGCTGTTTACCTGTTTTTACGCGGCATCGATTCGCCCCAGTCCGGCGTTCATGCGTTGCGCCCCGCGTGGGCCTTGATCGATCAGCTCGACAGCCTTTTTGCCAAGACTGCGCCATGAAACTCTCTGAACTGTTGCAAACCGGCTGGCGTGACACCACGCTCACACCACTGGGCGATTTGGACATCGCCTTGGTCCATATGCTGCAGCAGTTGCAGCCCAGCAGCGATGCTCGCCACCTGTGGCTGGCCGCCTTGGCCAGTCACCAATGGGGGCGCGGCCACGCCTGCCTCGATCTGCAGGCATGGCCAGACTCAGCCGCACAGTTGCTGGGCTGGAGCACGACCGCGCTGGCGGCCTTGCCGCCAGATCTCGCTGCAGGTTTGCCAGACATGCCTTGGGCCACAGGCGAGGCCTCCCCCTTGGTGGTCGATGGCCAGCGCTTGTATTTACGCCGCGCATGGCAAGCCGAACAAACCATACGCGGCCAACTGGTCGCCATGCAACAAAGCCGTGTGCCGCCCTCAGACCTAGCGCAACAACTCAGCCTGTTGTTTGGCGACGACTCCAATAACCGCCAGCGCCTTGCCTGCGAACACGCCGCGCAAAATGCGCTCACCCTGATCACTGGCGGGCCAGGAACAGGCAAAACCACCACGGTGGTGAAACTCTTGCGCATCTTGCAAGCAGGCAGCGCCGCGCCCTTGCGCACCTCGCTGGCCGCACCCACCGGCAAGGCTGCTGCGCGCTTGATGCAAGCCATGACCCAAGCACGCGCCAGCCTCAGCCCACAAGAGGCAGCTTGTTTGCCCACCAGCGCGCAGACCCTGCACAAGTTGCTGTACGCACCCCACGGCGCGCCGCCTCACCTAGAGGCTGACGTCATCGTGGTCGATGAGGCCTCCATGATCGATTTGGAGCTCATGGCGCGACTGCTCAAAGCCGTGCCAGCGCAATCGCGTTTGGTGCTCTTGGGCGACAAAGACCAACTCGCCTCGGTCCAAGCCGGCGCGGTCATGGCCCAGCTGTGCCAAGCCCCTTGGCTACAAAAACACATCCTGGGTCTGACACACAGCCACCGCTTTGACCCCGACCATGGCATAGGCGCTTGGGCGCGCAGCTGCAACGCGGGAGACAGCGCAGGCTTGCAGCAGTTGTGGAATGCAGCGCCCACGGGTTGCTGGTCTGACCCGGTCTCAGTGAGTCAACTGAGCAGCCCCCAAAGCGCGGTGGCAGGCGTGCTGCCATCGGTGGCTCTGGGCTTTGCCGATTGGTTACATCTGCTCGCGCCGCACCAACAAGGCTTGGCCTGTAGCGATGCCCAAGCCTTGGCCTTGCTGCAAAGCTTTGGCCGCGTAGGCGTGTTGTGCGCCTTGCGGGAAGGGCCTTGGGGCGTCAATCATTTCAATCTGCAACTGCAACAAGCCATGGGCTTTGCCGATACCGAGTGGTTCATCGGCCGCCCCGTCATGGCCAGGCGCAACGACTATGCACTGGGCTTGATGAACGGCGATTTAGGCCTGTGTTTGCCAACAGTCGTCGAGGGCGAGTTGCGCCTGCGAGTGGCGTTTCCCGATGGCCAAGCAGGGGTGCGCTGGTTGCTGCCCTCTCGCCTTGAAGCCATTGACACGGTGTTTGCCATGACGGTGCACCAATCGCAAGGCTCTGAATTCGAGCAAGT
>Ga0209442_1000880_pt1 | contig 17478 bp, 19 predicted proteins | sample LauGreSBDMM110DD_2_FD_187565 | JGI IMG/M metagenome (GOLD analysis project Ga0209442, IMG submission 187565) | Freshwater lake microbial communities from Lake Michigan, USA - Sp13.BD.MM110.DD (SPAdes) (version 2) | ecosystem: Environmental > Aquatic > Freshwater > Lake | place: Lake Michigan...
CCTCACTTTACGGTAAAGATATATAACTGAGCGGAGACGAGGAGATTTGAACTCCTGAAGGCTTTAACACCTTACCTCGTTAGCAGTGAGGCGCACTCGACCGGGCTATGCGACGTCTCCAAGTACAGGATTAGTTTATCCTAATTATTTTGTGGGAAACCTAAATTAATTCCACCATGGCTTGGGTCTAACCAGCGGCTAGTAACTACTTTCCCGCGTGTAAAGAAGTGAACTCCTTCAGTACCGTGAGCATGAGTATCTCCAAACAAGGATGCCTTCCACCCGCCGAATGAGTAATACGCGGTTGGTACTGGCACGGGAACATTAACACCAATCATGCCAACTTGAATTTCATTTTGGAACTTACGAGCAGCTCCACCATCATTTGTAAAAATTGCTGTCCCATTTCCATAAGGATGAGCATTAATCAGTTGAACGCCTTCATTGTAAGTTTTAACTCGAACAACACTTAATACTGGTCCAAAGATCTCTTCCTTATAAATACTCATCTCTGGAGTAACTTCATCAAATAAAGTTGGTCCGAGCCAAAAACCATTTGCTGCGCCATTAACCTTTGGATCGCGACCATCAACAACTAATTTTGCTCCTTCGCTAACGCCAGCGCCAACAAATGATGCAACTTTGTCGCGATGGACTCTAGTGACAAGTGGACCCATATCACTTCCATTAGTTCCATCGCCGGTGTTGAGTTTTAGCATTCTCTCTTTAATTTTTTCAATAAGTGCACCAGCAATTGGTTCGACTGCAACTAAGACTGAAATTGCCATGCATCGCTCACCTGCAGAACCAAAGCCTGCGTTAACCGCGGCATCAGCAGCTAAATCTAGATCTGCATCCGGCAACACCAGCATGTGGTTTTTTGCCCCACCTAAAGCTTGAATACGTTTTCCTTGTGCCGTTCCTTTTTCATAAATGTAACGTGCAATAGGTGTTGAACCCACAAAAGATATTGATTTAACATCAGAGTGTTCGATTAAACGATCGACGGCAACTTTATCTCCGTGCACAACATTGAAAACCCCATCTGGTAGCCCAGCTTGTTTCCACATCTGTGCAATTAGATTAATTGCAGAAGGATCTTTCTCTGAAGGCTTCACAATTACTGTATTTCCTGCAGCAAGGGCGATGGGGAAAAACCACATAGGAACCATCGCTGGAAAATTAAATGGAGAGATGATTGCAACTACACCGAGGGGTTGGCGAATTGAGTAGACATCTATATCCGTAGATACACCCTCTGAATACCCACCCTTTAAAAGGTGGGCAATTCCGCATGCAAACTCTACGACTTCTTGTCCTCGGGTGACTTCACCTAACGCATCCGATAAAACTTTTCCGTGTTCGGCGGTAATCAGCGCTGCGACTTCTTCTTTACGAGCATTTAAAATCTCGCGGAAAGCAAAGAGAATTTGTGTGCGTTTGGCAAGTGAAGTTGTTCGCCAGTCTTCAAACGCTTTTTGTGCCACGGCAACGACTTCATCAACAACGGCGTTAGATGCAAAATCAACATGTGCGGTGATTTCACCAGTGGCTGGGTTAAAAACTTCACCTGTTTTTTCAGCTTTCCCATCCCATGATTTTCCATTTACAAAGTGAGTAATTCTCATGCATCAGCACCTGTGTAGTGGTGTGAAATAGTTGCAAATGCCTGATCCAACATGGCGATTCCTGCTAAAGCCTCTTCTTTAGTTATATTGCAGGGTGGCACAACATGCATGCGATTGAAGTTTGTAAATGGGAAAACTCCCAATTTCTTAGTAGCTGCAACCAACTCATTCATTGCAGGACTTGATGCTCCATAGGGTGCAAGCGGCTCTCGTGTTTTACGATCAGTGACTAAATCCAATGCCCAGAAAACACCTGAGCCACGAACTTCTCCAATTACCTTATGTTTTTTCGCCAATTCACGAAGTGCTGGACCAATAACCTTTTCACCAATCTCTGCAGCATTCTCAACTATTTTTTCATCTGCCATAACCTTAAGAGTTGCCACCGCAGCTGCACATGCAAGTGGGTGTCCTGAGTATGTAAGGCCACCAGGAAATACTTGTTGATCAAAAGTTGCCGCTATTGCATCAGAGATGATCACTCCGCCCAACGGCACATAACCTGAGTTAACACCCTTCGCAAAAACAATGAGGTCGGGGGAGGCAGTTGAATGTTGGTATGCAAACCATTTTCCAGTTCTTCCAAATCCTGACATCACTTCATCGGCGATCCAGATAATTCCATACTTATCGCACAAAGCACGCACACCTTCTAGATAACCCTTTGGCGGAATCAACACACCTGCTGTTCCAACAACTGATTCAATTAATATCGCTGCAACAGTATTAGGGCCTTCAAATTTAATTACTTCCTCTAAATGTTGGAGTGCGCGAGCGCACTCTTGCTCTTCGTTTTCTGCCCAAAAAGCTGTGCGATAAAGATATGGTCCAAAGAAGTGCACATGGCCAAAAGCAAACTCATTGGGCCAACGTCGTGGATCACCTGTAGCTGAAATCGCTGATGTTGTATTGCCATGATAGGAACGATAGAAAGACAAGACCTTATGGCGGCGAGTGTGAATGCGTGCCATTCGAATTGCATTTTCTACGCCATCTGCCCCACCGTTTGTAAAGAAAACTTTATTTAAATGTTGTTCTGCTCTATTGGTTATCAGTTGTGCAGCTTTTGAGCGAGCCTCGTTCGCATGTTGAGGGGCAACAGCAGTAAGTAGTTCTGCTTGTTCCTGAATAGCCTTAACAACAACTGGATGTTGAAAGCCAATGTTTGTGAATACAAGTTGCGATGAAAAATCAAGAAACTTGTTACCGTCAAAATCCCAGAAATATGAGCCTTTACCGGTTTGTACGGGTAGTGGAGAGATCAGCCCCTGCGCTGACCATGAGTGGAAAACATGGGCTCGATCAAGGTTGAAAACTTCTTGACCACGGGCTGGATCTGGTTGGTTCATCCCCCTATTCAACCATTTTTATCAGAGTTAAGTAAGTTGTTGGTTGTACTAACGACTCCTTGTACTCTCTACATGTGAACAACAGCGAAAAACCGACAATCAATGCGGCCCAACGCACCCACGACGTTGCCCCTTCACAAATGTTTGGCGATTTTATGAAGTCAGGTTGGCTACCAACTCCGCTGACCGGAATTATGCAAGATGAAGTAATTGCGCAGTGCCACTTTCGTCGCGCTGATTTATCAACTGCATTTATTGGTCTTCGCATAGTAATTCCAAGTGGTCAGGCAAAACAGCGAAGTAACGACACAGATTATCTTTATCGGCCTCACTCTGCCTTTGCCTACTATACCGGTGTCCAAGGTGTTGAAGCACAACCGGATTCTGTACTTGTAATGGAACCAAATAAAGATGGGCATGATGCGATTTTGTTTATTAATCCTCGATCAACGAGAGAGACCGAGGCCTTTTATCAGGATGCAAAAAACGGTGAGCTTTGGGTTGGTCGTCGATTCACAACGGAAGAAGCTTCACAGCGATATGGAGTTGAAGTCCGTGAGGTTAAAGATTTACCAAAATTTTTAAAAGGTAAATCTGCCGCCGCTTTACATGGTTACGACGTGATCGTTGACTCTGTAGTAAAAACTCATGCGCGATCTGAGGAGTTAATTAACTTTGTATCAGTTGCTCGCCTGATAAAAGATGAGTATGAGATTGCACAGATGCAAAAGGCCGTTGATGCAACCTACCGCGGCTTCAATGATGTTATTCGCGCATTACCTGCAGCCATTAATACTCCACGAGGGGAACGTGTAGTTGAGTCGGCGTTTTATGGTCGTGCCAGAATTGAAGGAAATGATTGTGGTTACAACACAATTGCTGCATCGGGATCACACGCCTGTATTTTGCATTGGACTAGAAATGATGGGCAGATCAATCCAGGTGAGCTATTACTACTAGATGCTGGGGTCGAGCTTGACTCGTATTACACCGCCGATATAACTCGGACTCTTCCGATTACTGGCAAATTCACACCAACACAAAGATCTCTTTACATGCTGGTTTATGAAGCTCAGAAAGCTGGAATTGCTGCTGTTAAAGCAGGTGTTCCCTTCTTGGCCATCAATCAAGCAAGTCACACTGTTTTGGCCCAAGGGTTAATCGATATGGGAATTTTAAAAATGAATCTTGATGAAGTGATGGATTCTAAAGTTGGATTACATAAGCGATGGACATTGCATGGAGTCAGCCATATGTTAGGAATGGATGTTCATGACTGTGCCCAAGCAAGAGAAGATCAATACCGTGACAGCCTTCTAGAGGTGGGAATGTGCTTAACTGTTGAGCCGGGTCTATATATCCAACCTGATGATGAATTATTTCCTCCTGAATTTAGAGGGATTGGAATTCGAATAGAAGATGACGTAGTTGTCACTCAAGAGGGTTGCATTAATTTAAGTCAAGATATTCCACATCACCCCGACGAAATAGAAGCGTGGATGGCATCACTTCGGTAATTACTGAAATTAACCAAGAGATTTTAAGTTAATTGAAGACCTAGCCATGCAGCAAGTAGTCCAAACCCAAGAGAGAGTATGAGATTGGCTGCTGCCTCTTTGTAGCGTTTTAATTCGTAGGCCAAATAAATATCCAGCATAAAAGTTGACCACGTTGTGAAGGCACCAGCAAATCCAACTGCAAGTAAATCGTGAACCTGCTCGCTTCGGCCATAAGTTAGACCCAACAAAAATGAACCAAGAATATTTACAATAAAAACACCATAGGGTTTTGTTGTGTACCGTCGAATATATTGATCTATGGCAAAACGTGCTGGTGCGCCAACTGCAGCGCCACAAACTATAAGAACTATCTTCACTTTCGTACCGGAATTACTTTACGTGCAAAAGGTAGAATTAAAATAACAACAAAGAGTGAAAAGAAAATATTCTGTAGTAAAAATCCCATCCCGCCTTCTCGCGGCTCTAAGGATTGAGCTGTCACTGCAGAAAATGTGGTCATACCTGCACAAAAACCTGGAAGTAGAAGAAGGCGTAGTTGTGTAATGCCACGGCGCTCCATCAAGACAAGTAAAGCTGCGGCTAACCCAGCACCAATAACATTTGCAGCAAGCGTTCCGGTGCGATCATTGGGAAAAATCTCACCGAGGCCATACCGTGTTAACGTCCCAGCCACTCCACCGATTGAAACAAAAACAAGTGAGTTCATAAAAGATTTATCCCTGTTGTCTAACTATTTAATCGTTTTTGAGGGTACTTACCGATTTGTGAGAGCACACTAGTCACAATGCTAATGATGACGCTCGCAAAAACAGCACTCCAAAAACTATCAACTTCAAGTTTTTCACTCCAGCCTGATACCAACATCAACATTGCTGCATTGACGACTACAAGAAATAAACCCAAAGTTAAAATTACTGCAGGAAGTGTAAGAAGTTTAAGTAAAGATCCTAGGGTTGCATTTAACAATCCAAAGAGAAGTGCCACCCACAAATAAGTTCCTGGCCCGCCAGTAACGTCAATTCCTGGAATTAAGGCAGTTGCAACCCAAAACGAAATTGCTAAGGCAGCCCAGCGAACCAACAATCTCATAGAGAGATTATAGACCCTCGCGCTTTCGGATCTTGGTGCCTAACCAACGAACTGGATCGTACTTAATGTCAGCAACGCGCTCCTTCATTGGAATGATTGCATTGTCAGTAATTTTGATGTGCTCTGGACAAACTTCAGTACAGCACTTGGTGATGTTACACATTCCAAGTCCATGTTCTTCTTGTGCAGTCTGTTTGCGATTCTTCAACATATCAAGTGGGTGCATATCTAACTCTGCAATACGAATAAAGAAGCGAGGACCTGCAAATGACTTCTTATTCTCCTCGTGATCTCTCACTACGTGACAGACATCTTGGCAAAGGAAGCACTCGATACACTTACGAAATTCTTGAGATCTCTCGACATCGATCTGTTCCATGCGGGCATCACCTGGTGCAAGGTTTTTAGGATGCTCATATGCTGGGACTTCCATCGCCTTTTTATAGTTAAAGGAAACATCGGTTACTAAGTCTTTAATAATTGGGAACGCACGAAGAGGTGTAACTGTAATCGTCTCATCATCACCAAATGATGCAACCTGTGTCATGCATGCAAGTCTTGGCTTACCGTTGATCTCCATTGAACACGATCCACACTTACCGGCTTTACAGTTCCAACGGACAGCTAAATCACCCATCTGTGTAGCCTGTACTCGGTGAATTACATCGAGAACAACTTCACCTTCATTAGCCTCAACAGTTACATCTTTCAGGGCGCCATCTTTTGAGTCTCCACGCCAGATTCGAAGCTTCACATTACGCCCCATTAGTTGCTACCGCCTTTCGAAGTTTCTTCTGGTGTCATGTACTTCTCCAACTCATGAATATCAAAGAGATCAAAAAGCTCTTTTGGATATGTCGGCAATGCCTGTTGGCGAATGTTTACTTTCTCCCCATCAAAAGATGAAATTAAATTGATTTGGCGCCACTTTGTATCCATCTCCGGGTAGTCATCGCGAGTGTGACCGCCGCGAGACTCTTCTCTGGTGATCGCAGATTTAGCTGTTGCCTCAGCAACTAACAACATGTTGTCTAAATCAAATGCAAGGTGGAATCCAGGATTAAATACTCGCCCCCCCGCCACGGCAACATTTGCGCTGCGCTTTCTGATCTCTGCAATTTTAACAATTGCATCTTGAAGTTCAGATCCTGTTCGGATAATTCCAACAAGATTATGAGTGATCTCTTGAAGCTCTGCATGCAGTGAATAGCTGTTTTCGCCACCCTGTCGATCAAATGGAGCTTGGATCTTTGCTTTAGCTTTTGCAATTGCTGCATCACTAACAGGATTTGCTCCATTGTTCTTTAGATATTCAATCGCGCCCATACCTGCGCGACGACCAAAGACCAAAAGATCTGAAAGTGAGTTCCCGCCTAGACGGTTTGATCCATGCATTCCACCTGCAACTTCACCTGCTGCAAATAATCCAGGAACACCAACTGCAGCTGCGTTATCTGGCTCTACTTCTACTCCACCCATGATGTAGTGACATGTTGGGCCTACTTCCATTGCCTCTTTAGTGATGTCAACGCCAGCAAGTTCATAAAACTGGTGCCACATTGAAGGAAGACGCTTTTTGATTACATCTGCTGGAATTCGCTTTGACACATCTAGGAAAACACCACCGTGTTCAGTTCCTCGACCAGATTTAACTTCAGTATTAATTGCGCGAGCAACCTCATCGCGAGGTAACAACTCTGGAGGGCGGCGATTATTATCTTGATCTTCATACCAACGATCGGCTTCGGCTTCATTATCAGCGTATTTATCTTTAAATACATCTGGAATATATTTGAACATAAAGCGCTCACCAAGGTTATTGGTAAGTACTCCACCTTCACCACGAACCGACTCTGTTACAAGAATTCCGCGAACAGATGGTGGCCAAACCATTCCTGTTGGGTGGAACTGCAAAAACTCCATATCGACTAAGTTTGCGCCAGCCTTAAGAGCTAATGCATGACCGTCGCCGGTTCCTTCCCAACTATTTGAAGTAATCTTAAAAGTTTTTCCGACGCCACCAGTTGCAATTACAACTGCAGGTGCTTCGAAGAGTACTTCTTCACCGCTTTCGCGCCAGTAACCATATGCGCCCGCGATTTTTCCATTTTCTTTTAATACGTCAGTGATAGTTAATTCTGCGAATACTTTTATTCCACTTTCCATATCGCCAGTGTCGCGGCCATCTTTTTGTTGAAGTGCAACGATTTTTTGTTGCATAGTACGGATCAGTTCTAGACCAGTACGGTCACCAACGTGTGCTAACCGTGGATATTCATGTCCACCAAAGTTACGTTGTGAAATTTTTCCTTCTTTAGTGCGATCAAATAACGCACCCCACGTTTCTAGCTCCCAAATACGATCTGGAGATTCTTTGGCATGAAGTTCGGCCATTCGGTAATGGCTGAGGAATTTTCCACCACGCATAGTGTCGCGAAAGTGCACTTTCCAGCTGTCTTTATCGTTGACGTTACCCATCGATGCAGCTGCTCCACCTTCGGCCATTACTGTGTGGGCTTTACCAAACAAAGACTTACAAATGATTGCTACACGCAACCCTGCTTCGCGAGCTTCTACCGCTGCGCGTAAACCCGCACCACCGGCGCCGATTACAAGGACATCGTATGAATGTCGTTCTAGTGTCATAGTCGATTTTCCCTTTAGAAGAAGTAGAAGTTAGTCCATGCGCCAGTTGCTACTTGGCGAACATAGATATCGGCGAATGCAACGGCTGCGAGTGAGTACCAGGCAAAGTTTTGGTGCTTTGCATTAAGTACTGAAACTTTTGTCCATAATTTGTAACGAACCGGGTGCTTTGAAAAATGCTTTAAACGTCCGCCGATTGTGTGACGGCATGTGTGACATGACAGTGAGTAGAGCCACAACATGGTTGCACTCACCGTCAACACAATTGAGCCAACACTCACATGGCCCCATTCTCCCTCTGCGTTTCTAAAAGCGATCACTGCGTCATAAGTAAGAATGACGTTAAGAACTAAACCTGCATAGAAGAACCAACGGTGTGCGTTCTGAAAAATTAGTGGGAAACGAGTTTCACCTGTGTACGTCTCATGCGGCTCTGCAACTCCACAAGCCGGAGGTGATAACCAAAATGAACGGTAGTAAGCCTTGCGGTAGTAGTAACAAGTCATTCGAAAACCTAATGGAAAAATCAAAATGATTAACGCTGGCGAGAGAGCAAAGTTAAGAATCTGCGCACTCACTGGCGTGAATCCAAATAGCGTTGCTCCAGGTTCACAGGCTTGAGAAAGACAAGGTGAGTAAAAAGGTGAGATGAGATGTGAGTCTTTTACAAAGTAATTATCGTTTTCAAAGGCACGAAACGTTGCATAAATAACAAATGAGATCAGAACAGAAAAAGTTAGTAGCGGCTCTAGCCACCACTTGTCTGTGCGCAACGTACGCTTATCAATCTTGGCGCGCGTTGGCGAAAAAACACCTGACATCTACAACTCCCTTTGGTACTGCCTTTGGACTTGGCCTGTAAATCACCTTGGTTAATTGTCCGCTTGCTGGGAATATTTTGCTAGGTGTATTCATGCTTGGGACCTATGAACTAACCCACATAAAGAGTAATTGGCCAGTTCGATCCATGCAGCAACCGGGAAAACAGTAAAAATGGCGGAGGGCGTGGGATTTGAACCCACGATACTTTCGTATGCCGGTTTTCAAGACCGGTGCACTCGGCCGCTATGCGAGCCCTCCGTGGGAGAGATTACCTGACTTTGGGGCTAGCGAAAAATCGAAGCTTTACTTAAGCGGGAAGGTCTAGCAAGGTTTCGATTATTTTTGCAACACCATCTTGCTCACAAGGTTCGGCAACGCTTTTTGCAAAAGACGCTGCTTGTGGGTGGCCATCACTCATTGCATAAGAGCGTTTCGTCCATTCCAACATCGAAAAGTCATTTGGGTTATCACCGAAGCTAACGCAATCATCTGCCGTTAGTCCAAGTCGTTTAGCCATCATTTCTAATGTTGCACCTTTAGAGACATTAAGTGCAGAGATTTCAATCAAAGAATCATTAGCTGCAGAATGTGTGACCGTTGCTAAATTACCAAGGGTTCTATGTGCAACTTCCACCATCTCATCAGATGTGTATTCAAGATTGCTGCAGCGAGCGAGCATTTTCAACGCTGGCACTCTTACGCCATCTTCAATTTTTTCTATGCCAATATTATCTAAGCCAATATCCCACTTTGGGATATACCCGATTTCGCGCTGATAATGATCATTAGATTCAATTGCAAATGAAATCTCTGGCATTGCTATGCGCATTCGTCGCACGATCTCTGTTTGATCATCGATGGAAATCATCCACTCTTCCAATATGACATCATTAATTAAGTCATACAGCATCGCACCGTTACAGCAGATTGCTGCTCCAAAACCAAAAGCATCCCGGATCTCGCCCATCCAACGGGGTGGGCGACCGGTCACAAAAAATACGTGTATTCCTAATTCTTTTGCTCGCGTAAATGCATCAATTGTGCGCTGGGTGATTACACCATCGTGTGAAACGATTGTTCCATCAAGATCTGTTGCAATTAATTTAGGTCTTTTACTCACACCAACTCAAATCGTTTTGTACCTAGAAATGGCTGCAGAGCTGCTGGAATATTTACTGTTCCATCAGCATTTTGGTGATTCTCCAAGATTGCAACGATCATGCGTGGGATCGCAACAAGTGTGCCATTTAATGTGGCAACTGCTTTTGTAGTATCTGCCTCTTTAAATCGAATATTTAATCTACGTGCTTGAAACTCTGCACAGTTTGATGCACTTGTTACCTCTCTATATGCATCTTGGGTAGGTATCCACGCTTCAATATCAAACTTACGGTTAGCACTTGACCCTAGATCACCAGATGCCACATCTACTACTCGATAGGCAATCTCCATCGCATTAAGGAAATCCTTTTCCCACTGCAATAAACGTTGATGCTCCTCTTTGGCTTGATCAGGATGACAGAAAGAAAACATTTCAACTTTATCAAACTGATGAACACGAATTATTCCACGGGTGTCTTTGCCGTATGTTCCTGCTTCTCTTCGAAAACATGTTGAGTATCCGGCGTAACGCATTGGTAGTTTTTCTGATGCAAGTATTTCATCCATATGCATTGCAGCCAATGGCACCTCTGATGTTCCAACAAGATAAACATCATCTTTTTCTAGATGGTAAACATTCTCTGCGGCCTGACCCAAAAATCCCGTACCTTCCATCGCAGCTGAATTTACAAGTACTGGTGGAATTACAGGAGTGAAGCCTGCTTTATTTGCTGAAGTGATTGCATAGTTAACAAGTGCAAACTCAAGCATCGCGCCAACACCCGTTAAATAATAAGAACGAGAGCCGGCCACTTTGGCGCCGCGCTCAGTATCAATTGCACCTAGCAACTTTCCGAGCTCAACATGATCTTTAGGTTGAAAATCAAAAACTCTTGGCTTGCCAACATTTTCTATAACAACAAAATCTTCTTCTTTGCCGATTGGTGCTTGTGGATCTAATATATTTGAAATCTGCATAATGAGCGCCTTGGCTTCACTTTCACACTGTCCACGCTTTACATCTGCCTCTTTTACTTTGGCTGCCAGTGTTTTTGCACTTTCGAGTAACGCTGCTTTTTCGTCACCTTTTGCTGAAGCTACTGACTTAGATAAAAGATTTTGTTCTGCTCGCAGAGTTTCAAACTGATCTAGCGCCAGTTTGCGTACTTCATCTGCTGCTAAAACTTTTTCAACAATCGAAGCATCTTCGCCACGGGCCTTTTGAGATGCACGAACTACATCTGGGCTCTCTCGTAGAAACTTGATATCGATCATTTACTTAACCTTTTCTCGTGGATACGAACCTAGGAATCGGATCTCTTCGCAGATTGCTCGAAGGCTTTCTACTGCCTCCTTCACAGGTGCATCAGCGATGTGGCCCTCTGCGTCAATAATGAAATGGTAATGGCCAAGCTCTAAACCAGTTGGACGCGACTGAATAAAAGTCAGGTTGATATCCCGTTTTGCAAACTCGGTCAGAATATCGAGCAATGCTCCTGCATGATCCATGCCAATAAAGGCTGCGATTGAGGTTCTGTCCCAGCCGGTATTTTTTGGAACTGTCCCAGGCTTTGAAACCACAATGAAGCGTGTAACTGCTCCAGGATTGTCTGCAATGTTATCTGCGATTACACGAAGTCCGTAATGGGCTGCAGCCACTGGTGCGGCAATTGCTGCATCAAATTCACCTCGTGAGATTGCCTCGGCTGCTGCTGCTGTTGACGATGTTGAAATTAACTCTGCATCTGGATAATTAGTTGCAACCCAAATACGGCACTGCGCTTCTGCGTGTGGATGTGTTGCGATGCGACGAATATCAGTTGTGTCTTGCTTGATCATGAGAGCAAAAGAAACTGGCAACGTTACTTCGCCCACGATTACTAATGGCTCCCCAGTTGCTAACTCATCCAGCGTCCGTGCAACTACTCCTTCAATTGAGTTCTCAATTGGGACTAGTGCAAAATGGGCCTTACCAAGTCGAACCGCATCTAAAGCTGAAGTGACATTGGCATATGGGATGAGTGAATCATTAGAGGAAGTAATCTTTTTTAAAGCCGCCTCAGTAAAAGTCCCTTTAGGACCGAGATAGGCATATGTACTCACTTGCTAATGATACCCGAGTACTGACCTCGCATTTGACGGGTTATTTGTGATCAATACGTCAACGCCATTGTCAGCACAAAAGCGCACATCTTCGGCGTCATCAACGCTCCAAACAAACAATTGCCTTGGATCCTTCTTTAAAGATGCTCTCTTTGTAAAAGCAGAGATACTGGGGCCAATTGCTGTAGCTGATGTAAACCGGCGCATTGCTATTGAGTATTTATCGTGAAGCAAGGCCACTGTTTTTTGTTCTGGATTCATTTTTCTTATCTTTTCGATTGCAAGCCAAGAAAAGGACATAATATAAATCTGTGCTGCTGGTTTTTCTTGAGAAAGAAGATGCAGAACTGCTTTTTCCACTGCATTTGCAGTTGGCACAGGATGTTTAGTCTCAATCGCTAACTCTTTTTTATTCTCTCTGGCCAAAATTAACAACTCTTCCAATGTAATTGCCCCTGGATGGGTTTTTTTAATCTGACTAAAAGTCGAATCTGCCACTCTGGCTTTATTTCCGGTTATGCGTTGTAAATCTGGGTCATGCCACAAAATAAGTTGATTATCTTTAGTTAATCGAACATCACATTCAAAGCCATCCACACCCTCTTCGATGGCTGCCTTGTAAGCCATCAAACTCATCTCAGGAAATTTGAGGGAGGATCCACGGTGCGCGTAAATCTTCACCTTTGAAGGTTACACCGTTAGGCTTATCTTCTATGAGCGCCAATTACTTTCAATCATCAGCGCGCTCGGCCCTTGGTTTAATTCGCCAAGGAAATGAAGACTCCGCATTTATCTCACCACAGCTAATCGCTGTGGCCGATGGAATGGGTGGACATGCTGCAGGAGAAGTTGCATCTAAAATCGCAGTTAAAGTTTTACACTCTTTAACGCCAACTCTTACTGCGTTAGAAATTGATGAAGATTCTGTAGAAGATTTATTGATGCACTCCTTACACAGTATTGATTATGAGATTGCAGCAATCACCGAAGAAGATACTGACAAGCGTGGGATGGGTACGACCTTGACTGCGTTGCTTATTAGAAATGAACAGATCGCTTTACTACATGTTGGGGATTCACGGTGTTATCGATTGCGTTCAAATGTACTTGAGCAATTAAGTGTCGACCACAGCGTTGTACAAGAGTTGCTTGATCAAGGTGCAATCACAGCAAAAGAGGCTATCGATCATCCCCAAAGATCTATGCTCACGCAAGCACTTCGTGGCGACGGGACAACTACTCCTGTGTTGCAGATCTATGAAGTTAAAAAGGGTGATCGATATCTGCTCTGCTCTGATGGTTTGTCAGGGGTGTTAACAGAGAAAGAGATCAAGATTGGCTTGAATAAATCAGAGAAAACTGAAGCTGTTAAATTCTTAGTTGATGCAACATTAGAAAATGGAGCACCAGATAACGTGAGTGTTGTTATTGCAGATATCGTCGATACGACTGATGGAAAAATTGAATTCTTTGGGGCCGCTAATGATTGATAAATTAATTGGTGGTCGCTACAAAATAGGTGAGATGATCGGCACGGGTGGAATGGCTGATGTTTACATCGCAGATGATGTTCGGCTCTCCCGAAAAGTAGCCGTAAAGGTTTTACGAAGTGATTTAGCACGTGATCCGGCATTTGTTGGGCGTTTTAGAAAAGAAGCATTTGCTGCTGCAAAATTAAATCATCCGGGGATTGTTGCTGTTTATGACTCTGGTGAAGAGCCTGCTCCATACATAGTTATGGAACTTGTAACAGGACACACATTGCGCGAGTTAATCCACAAGGGTGAACGTGTTCCATTGCAACGCGCTGTCGAAATTGGTGAAGGGATTTTGGCAGCACTTGAATACTCACATCAAAGTGGAATTGTTCATCGAGATATCAAGCCAGCAAACATCATGATTACAGATCATGGCGATGTAAAGGTGATGGATTTTGGAATCGCTCGCGCACTTGCAGACTTAGGTGCAACGCTAACCAGTACCTGGAATGTTGTTGGCACTGCCCAATATTTATCTCCAGAACAAGCACTTGGTGAAGTTGCAGATCTTCGAAGTGATATTTATTCAACGGGTTGCTTGTTATATGAAGTGCTTACGGGCCAACCACCTTTTACTGGTGAAACCCCTGTTGCTATTGCCTATCAACATGTCTCTGGAGTTTTGATTGCACCTAGCAAGATTGTTTCTAATTTACCCCCTGGTATAGATACATTATTGGCAGTTACATTGGCTAAGAATCCAGATGAGCGTTATCAATCAGCTGGTTTGATGCTCGATGATCTTTATAAAATAAAAACAGGATCGGTTGTAACGACAAAAATTGCAAAGCCATCCATTACTCGCCGAAAGTTAATACTTCGGAGCGTTAGTGTTGTCGCAGTTGTTGGTGTTCTTGCGGTTGGCTTTTTATTGGCTCGCCCTTCAATAGATCCCTCCAGGTTGCCTCAACTTCCAAATGTTGTTGGGCTCTCACAGCTTGAGGCTGAAACATTACTCAAGGACTATGTGCTTACAGTTACTCGCGCACCAGATGGCAGAATTCCAAAAGATCGAGTTGCAAGCCAGTTTCCTTTAGCAACAACGCGTGTTCAAAAAGGCTCTGGTGTTGTATTAACAATTTCAAATGGTCCTGGTGATTCGATCATTCCAATAGATCTGGTGGGCATGTCACTCATTGATGCACGCACAGCATTAACTTCTGTTGGCCTATTAGTAACAGCCACAGAGGCAGTCCCATCTGATGAACCTCAAGGAACCGTATTAAAAGTAACCCCAGAGGCTGGTTCGACGATAACGGCCGGTACAGGTGTTGTTCTACAGATAGCAAGTGGTCAAGTTATTGTTCCATCTTTAATTGGAATCGATGCCTCGCAAGCAAGAACTCTTTTAGTCCAAGCGGGTTTTTTAGTAAATGAAGTTGAAGGTTACGATGCTAACCAGCCTTTAGGTATTGTGATTCGTCAAGCACCAGATGCAGCGGTGACCCAGACAATTGGTAAATCGGTCACGATCGCAATTAATACAGCACCAAAGTAACTAATTATAAAATTAACTATTTGCCTTGCTTGAACTTATAACTGGAGATAACCCGACTGCTTTATTTTGCGCATTCTTATCTCCACAGATCTCTAACCAGTTAGCCAACATATGATGTCCATGTTCTGTTAAAACCGATTCTGGATGAAACTGCACTCCTTGTATTGGAAGGGATCTGTGCTGCATCGACATTATTACTCCAGATTCGGTTGCTCCAGTAACTTCTAGAACCTCTGGAACAGAATCTTTTTCAACACAGAGTGAGTGATAGCGCGTTGCTGTAAATGGTGAAGGAAGATCATTTAAAACACCCTGTTGTTTGTGAAAAACAAGTGAAGTTTTTCCATGCAATAACTCTGGTGCACGCGAAACTGTTGCACCAAATGCAACTCCAATAGCTTGATGGCCTAAGCAGACCCCAAATAATGGAATAGATTTTTCGGCGCAGTACTTAATGATCGCTACTGAAATTCCTGCTCGCTCTGGTGTTCCTGGACCTGGGGAGATTAAAACGCCGTCGTATTTGGAGGCTTCTTCAACATCGATGGCATCGTTTCGAGCAACAGTGCACTGTGCCCCAAGTTGTTGTAAATACTGAACCAGGTTAAATACAAAGGAGTCATAGTTATCGATGACCAGGATCTTTGTAGCGGCAGAGATGTTTTCCTTAGAGGTGGCCATGGGAGCATTCTCGCGCATGGTGTATCTTTCGTGTATGCCAAAATCAAAACTTCGTAAAAAAGTTGAAGAGCGCCGTGCCCACTCTCAGGATGTAGCTGTTCACACCCCTGTAGGACCTCTTGAGAGTCCAAAGTGGTTGGCTCCAACAATGGTTGGGTTTTTTCTAGTTGGACTGGCATGGATCGTAACTTTCTACGTTACTGAGACTCGCTACCCAGTACCAGATGTTGGTGCATGGAACATGATCTTTGGATTCGCCTTTATCGGCGTTGGTTTTACACTCGCTACTCGCTGGCGCTAATTACAGCCATGTAATTCGATCCACACTGTGGGTAAACCCTGTGGATAAGTTATCGCTTATTTAAAACTATCTGCGCTGTTACGTAGCCGCCAATCAGGCCACCTAGATGGGCACGCCAATCCACTCCACCTAGTGCAAAACCGAAAACAAAGTTCAGCCCGATAATCACAACTATTGATCGGATGTCAGCTCCGATTCGTTTTCCAACAATAACCATCGCACCGAAGAGACCAAAGATGGCACCTGATGCCCCCACTGATGCGCTGTAAATAGATGCAAAGTAGGAAGAAGTAAGCGAACCGAAGAGCAGTGATGCAAAGAAAATAACAAGGAATTTATTTTTACCAAAAGCCACTTCGATGGGGCTTCCTAGAACTAATAGCGCATACATATTAAAACCTAGATGTAATAGACCGCCATGCGTTAAGGCAACTGTGATCAACCGGTACCACTGATTAGTCGCACTTAGATACTCAATGCTTGGCAAAAAAAGCTGTTGTTGAATTGATGGAATTAAAAGTTGTACAAGATAAGCACCGCAAATTACTGCGATTAGTGAATAAGTGGCAGAGCGTTTAAGCGATGGAAACACTATTAATTGTGATGTCTTGAGCTGGCTTATCTTGCCCACCAGTCTTTGCTGTGGCGATGGCATCTACTACTGCCTGGCTAGCTGAATCTTTAACCTCACCAAAGATGCTGTGTTTGCGATTTAACCAGGTTGTTGGGGCGACAGTAATAAAGAACTGTGAACCGTTAGTTCCTGGACCACTGTTGGCCATTGCAAGAATGTAAGGGCGATCAAAAACTAATTCGCCGTGAAACTCATCTTCGAAACGATATCCAGGTCCGCCTGTTCCGCGACCCAGTGGATCTCCACCTTGAATCATGAAACCGTCGATGACGCGGTGAAAAATTGTTCCGTCGTATAACTTCGCAGTTGTCTTCTTGCCATCGCGTGGATCAGTCCACTCTTTTGCACCAGTTGCGAGTTCAACAAAATTAGCAACAGTCTTTGGTGCGTGGTTAGGAAATAGTTCAATGACAATGTCACCGAGTGATGTGTGAAGGGTCACTGTTTTTACATTTTTTAAATCTGTCATGTGGAGACCAGGGGAATCGAACCCCTAACCTCTGCCTTGCAAAGGCAGCGCTCTACCAATTGAGCTAGGTCCCCGTATTAGAACGGGTGGGCCCAGGTG
>Ga0209442_1000881_pt1 | contig 17475 bp, 20 predicted proteins | sample LauGreSBDMM110DD_2_FD_187565 | JGI IMG/M metagenome (GOLD analysis project Ga0209442, IMG submission 187565) | Freshwater lake microbial communities from Lake Michigan, USA - Sp13.BD.MM110.DD (SPAdes) (version 2) | ecosystem: Environmental > Aquatic > Freshwater > Lake | place: Lake Michigan...
AATGATTCGACCGAATCATTATCAACTGCTTCAAGTCTTTTGTGCGCTTGCAAAAAAAGTCACAGACATATAGTAATTTGCCACGTCCCATGTGCCCAAATAGCCCAATTACCTGGGTCATTGACCTGATTCATCACAAATCAAGCAAGTCCTTGTTTTCGACTGGCACTGATTCCGGAAATGATCCGAGTTTCAGGAAGTCACAAGGCATGGCGCAGGTCAAAAAAGTCGCACGCTTATAGTAATCGTCGCCATTTAGTCATGAACACATGTGCTCACATAACCCAGTTACCTAGGTCATTGACCTGACTGAAGCCAAATCCGGCAAGTCCTTGTTTGTCAGTGGCTTTGATGCCGGAATTGAACTCAAATCATCAGTGATATTTTTTGGCAACCAGTTCCGACCCAGTCCTGCACCAGTATTGTCAATAAGCGACGCGTGGCGGAGTTTAACCACCAATCAGCAGCGATCAAAAACAAAAAACTACTGTGCAACCTGCCGCGCCAATTGAGATTTTGACCAACCAAGTGCGTTTGGATACAGAGTTTTCCCTGATGAATATTCTGTCTTATCAAGGCAATCTGACAAAATTTGTCTTCAATCAATGTCTTGAACCAGTGTTATTCATTGGCCATTAACCTAACTGAAACCATGCGTGAATAAAAAAGCCCGACCGGGGAAACCAAATCGGGCTTGATCAAAAGCACGGGAGGCTTTTGATCGGGTGCTTGACGGGGATGGAAAATTACCACCGCCTCAAGCGAGCGGCACAGATGCCTCTCATTAGGAAGATGCGATCAAGGATTGCTCTATGAACGCGCTCAAATACTACGGCTGAAAAACTTTGCTGTCAAGCACTCCACGCTACCCTTAGACTTGGGCATATTTGGGATTTTTAGACGAGGTCATCATGTGCAGATGGGTAGCTTATGCCGGTCCTGAAATTTACCTTGAAGACTTGATCTTCCACCAAGAGCATTCCATTGTGAGTCAGAGCTTGGCAGCGACCCAGTCTGCATGGGTCACAAATGGCGATGGCTTTGGCGTGGCTTGGTACACCAAACGCACCACACCTGGACTGTTCAAGGATATCCTGCCAGCTTGGAACGATGCCAATCTTCGCTCACTTGCAGCACATATAAGAACTAGATTATTTTTTGCTCACGTACGCGCTACCACAGGTACAGCGGTCAATAGGAGTAACTGCCATCCATTTACGTGGCAAAACTGGACTTTCATGCACAACGGAAAGATTGGCAACTGGCATGACTGCAGAAAAGACGTTGAGTATCTGATCGACCATGTGCACTACCCACACAGGGAAGGCACCACAGATAGTGAAGCATTGTTTCTGGTGGCACTAAGCAAAGGGCTGATTCACGACCCAATTGCTGCATTTCAAGAAACTTTGCACGATGTCACCAAAATCATGGATCAGCACCATTCAGACGAACCCATGCGAATTTCCTGCGCCCTGACCAATGGCAAAGACATTTGGGCTTTTAGGTATTCCAGCGATGACCAATCCCCCAGCATGTACTTTGGTTCACCCCACACGCGTGCCAGTGGAGATGGTTTGCACTCCATTACAACTATCGCCTCAGAGCCGTCTGATTCAGATGCCGATCATTGGTTCAAGGTCGAGGAGCGACATGGTATTCATTGGACTGAGCGTGGGCTACAGCATTTCAAAATCACCGTCTAGCCAGCTATCTGAAAGCAAAAGCCGTCTTCGAATTCTGCCGCTAAATATTAGATGCACACTTACCAATCATCCGTCAGAGTCCGAGCCAACAATGGTCGCAGCCAAGTAGTTCGCACTGAAGTACGGGCCTTGAACGTGCAGGATGCGCGTTGGTTGTTATGGGCGCAGTGGGGATTTCACAGTATCCAGTCGGGGCCTAGCCAGATCAAGGTATCGAAATGATGGGCTTACCAAGCAGGATCCATGGACCTTGCAGAGCTGCCATTTAAAATTAGCCTTTCGCTTTTGCAACGCAAAACCAACCAGGCTCACCAATGAAATTAGCCCGAAATGACCCGTGCTCTTGTGGCAGCGGAAAGAAATACAAACACTGCTGCCTGCACCTGAGTGTGGTTCAAACTCAGCCACCAGTTCAGGCCAAGGCGCATGATGGCGCGATTGAAAAATCCATGGCCTGGCTCAGCACACATCAGCGCAAGGGCTGGCAAGTGGCGTTTTCTCGCTTGATGGAGGAGTTGCTCGATGAGCGGGATCGGGAAGCGGTCAGCAAACTGGATCAAGAAACCATTGTCGGTATTCAGATCAATCTGACCGAGTGGCTGTTGGCAGAGGGCAGTATTTTGGTCAAAGGTGTCTCGCGCCGCGTTGCGGACTATTTGATCGGCCCCTATGGTCCCGCAATGACCCCGGGCCAGAGGGACTGGATCCAACAGATGTCCCAGCGACCCCTGCGCTTGTACAGCGTCACAGATGTGCAGCCGGGTGAACATATGGCCCTGTGTGACGCATTGGAGGGGGAGGCCAAACCCGTGGTGGTGTTGGAGCGCTCTGGCTCCCAGTCCATCCATCCAGGCAACTTTATTGGTGCGCGCATCATGCGGGTTGAGGACCACTTTGAGCTGTCAGGTGCTGCGTACCCGTTTTCCATGATGGCTGGTACCACAGCAGCAAGCCGCTTACGCGACACTGCCCAGGAGTTCAGACACCTCGGTGGACTGGCTCAAGAACAGGCCCGGGTTCTCATGTCAAGCTGGCTGCAGCAATATGTATCGCCAGTGAGCATGCCCACAATGGTGGACCATTACTCGGGCGAGCCCATTGTGTCAATCACCGACCACTACCGGGTACTGGACTGGAACATCCTGGCACGCGCACTGCAAGACTGTGCCGACATAGAAGGTGACCGCTCCAACGGTTGGACCCGCATCATGGACTGTGAGGACGGTCAAAGACGCCCTTCCTTGAGCATCAATCCGGGCAAGAAGCCGGATCAGATCGAGGTGTTCTACACAACCCAGGCCTACGCTGATCAAGGCCGGGGTTGGCTTGAAGGCTTAACCGGCGACGCTTTGGCAATGCTCACACGCAAGGTCTCTGACCCAGCAAGCTGGGCGCAGCGCCGCAAGAAGTCTGGCTCAGCAGTTGGTAGGCCACCGAGCATGCCCGACATTGATCCGCAGGCGTTGACCGAGGTCATCGCCGGTGTCATCCATCGAACCTATGCCAATTGGTGCGACGAGTCCATACCAGCCCTGGACAACAAGACACCCCGCCAGGCAATTCAATGCGCGGCAGGGGTGGAGCGGGTCAAAGGTCTGCTGCGCAGCTACGAGTTCAGTGAAAAAGAACAGGCTCGCCAGCAAGGACGGACCGAAGTCTCGTACGACTTTTTATGGGCTGCGATTGGTTTATCTCGGTAACGGCAATTTCGTTCTCGGTAATGACATGCGCTGGCATAGCTGGGCCTAGTCAGGTCAGTACTCGCTGGGCAGCATGATCACCCAGTGCTTCAATCTTTGGTCTTCAGCAATGAGTCATTTGCCGCGATAAAAGCACGCATTGCATCCGACATGTCCATCAACTTTAGCCACTGCTCTTTGTATAGCGTGATCGGAAATCGGCCCATGCCGTAAACCGAAAGTCCGCCCTTTTCGCTGACCTTCATAGTGATACCTGTAGCAGCACCTTTTTTCAGTGCTGAGTTTTCACTGCGCAAGCGCTCGAGTTCTGCTTTCATTTCTTCATCAGACATGGTGTTCTTTCAGTCATGCAAATTGATTGCTCTCATCTAAGTTTAACGGCTCTGGCAGGTTTTGACTCAATACTCACTAGGCAGCATGATCACCCAGTGCTCGCCATCCCAGCTGGCGTAGAGCGTGATTTCACTCATGGGAAAGTCTGTGTAAGGGATCGCCTGCCTAGCGTGCTCTCGGCCATTGCCATCTTCGTAGATCATCTCCGCCCTGAGTGGTGTTTATTGAAAAGATTTTATCTAGCCCTTGCTATTTTAATAAAATCCTTTATATTTAGCACTCGAGAGAGTTGAGTGCTAATTTAAAACAACTCTCAATTCCGTGAGCATTAGTAGTCATTTTGGCGTTTTGTTTGCACAACTGATCCATCAACTGGAGTTGCAATGAAACTGCGCCCCCTACACGATCGCGTGATTGTTAAACGCATTGACAGCGAGACTAAAACCTCTTCAGGAATAGTGATACCAGACTCAGCAGCAGAAAAACCTGATCAAGGAGAAATACTAGCTGTGGGACCGGGTAAAAAAAATGATAAGGGTGAATTAATTCCAGTCGATGTAAAGGTTGGAGACCGCGTCTTGTTTGGTAAGTACAGCGGTCAGACTGTCAAGGTCGATGGAGAAGAGCTTCTCGTCATGAAGGAAGAGGATCTTTTTGCGGTTGTACAAACGTAACTAGACAGAGTTACGTATTTGTCCAGTCAACGGCTGGAAACGTCTCATATTTATTTTTCAATTTAAGGAGCCATCAACATGACTGCAAAAGATGTAATTTTCGGCGGTGACGCACGTGCCCGTATGGTTGAGGGTGTGAATATCCTTGCTAATGCAGTTAAAGTTACTCTCGGCCCCAAGGGGCGCAATGTGATCCTTGAGCGCTCTTATGGGGCACCTACTGTGACGAAGGATGGCGTGTCTGTTGCCAAGGAGATTGAATTAAAAGATCGACTCCAAAACATGGGCGCTCAAATGGTGAAAGAAGTGGCCTCTAAGACTTCTGACATTGCCGGTGACGGGACAACAACTGCAACGGTATTAGCACAAGCCATTGTTCATGAAGGGATGAAATACGTTGCCGCAGGCATGAACCCAATGGATTTAAAGCGTGGCATTGACAAAGCAGTATCTGCTTTAGTTAGTGAGTTAAAAAAATTATCAAAAGCTACTACAACCACAAAAGAAATTGCTCAGGTTGGCTCTATATCGGCAAACAGTGATGAAACAATTGGAAAAATAATTGCCGATGCAATGGATAAAGTAGGTAAAGAGGGCGTGATTACAGTTGAAGATGGAAAATCGTTGGAAAGCGAACTTGAGGTTGTTGAGGGCATGCAATTTGATAGGGGATACCTTTCCCCTTACTTCATCAACAATCCTGAAAAACAAATTGCTTTGCTAGAAAATCCATTTGTTTTATTGTTTGATAAGAAAATCAGCAATATTAGAGATATTCTTCCTTTGCTTGAGTTGGTAGCTAAAGCAGGCAGACCTTTATTGATTGTCAGTGAAGATGTTGAGGGCGAAGCACTAGCAACATTGGTGGTCAACTCTCTTCGGGGAATCTTGAAAGTTGTTGCCGTTAAGGCACCTGGGTTTGGTGATCGACGTAAAGCTATGCTAGAGGATATTGCTATTTTGACCGGTGGCAAAGTGGTTGCTGAGGAAATTGGGTTGACGTTGGAGAAAACTACATTGACTGACCTTGGATCGGCAAAACGTATCGAGGTTGGTAAAGAAAATACCATCATCATCGATGGTGCAGGATCCTCGGCAGATATTGAAGCCCGTGTCAAACAAATTCGCCTTCAGATTGATGAAGCTACCAGTGACTATGACAAAGAAAAATTACAAGAACGAGTAGCTAAGTTGGCTGGAGGTGTAGCCCTTATCAAGGTTGGTGCTGCAACTGAAATTGAAATGAAAGAGAAGAAAGCTCGGGTTGAAGATGCGCTACATGCAACCCGCGCTGCTGTAGAGGAAGGAATTGTTGCTGGTGGAGGCGTCGCATATTTACGAGCCAGACAAGCAGTAGGTGTGCTTAAAGGAGATAACGCTGATCAAGATGCTGGTATCAAACTTGTAATGAAAGCAATTGAATCTCCACTTCGTGAAATTGTTTATAACGCTGGTGGGGAGGCCTCTGTTGTCGTTAATGCTGTAATAAACGGTAAAGGCAATTACGGTTACAACGCGGCAAATGATACTTATGGTGACATGATTGAGATGGGAATATTGGATCCAACCAAAGTAACAAGAACAGCTTTACAAAACGCAGCATCTGTGTCATCTTTAATGCTGACTACTGAAGGAATGGTTGCAGAGGCACCTAAGACTGAATCTGCAGGTGGTGGTATGTCTGGCGGTGGAATGGGTGGAATGGGTGACATGGGAATGTAATTTTTCGGTCATGAATTGTCCGACGTCATCAAGTGTGAGACAAATAAGCCGATATGAAATTGTCCAAATACGAAGCGCGCATTGATCGACGCTACCCAAACTCATGAAAAGGCCCCGAAGAGCCTTGATCCTGAGTTTGGAGTTTGATTACCCCGAAATACATGTTGTGGTGGGAGCAAGTCTGCGCATGGAAGACCAACACAAGCAGCAGCGCAAACGCACCGGTGCCCGTGTGCCCAAAAGCTATTACGCCAGGAAAGTACTGCCCAAGTTGAACAAGGCCCGGCGCATTCAAGTTCAAGTGCAGCGGCAGATGCAGCTAAGAGCTTGAGGGGACCGACTTCGTGAAACCAAATAAGCCCTAGCCTTCTTTGTTGACCTGCTGGCGCACAAACCACTGGCCCTGAAGGTGACCACCCGCCTGGCAGCTATGTCGACTGACTGGCCGGTTTTAGGATTACGCCCCGGGCGGGCTGACTTGGTGTGAACCTCAAAGTTGCCGAACCCAGAGATCTTCACGTTTTGGCCCTGTACAAGATGATTTGCCACCACTTCAAAAAAAGCATCAACAAAGTCCTTGGCTTCACGCTTGTTCAAGCCCAATTAGTCAAACAGAGACTGATGCTTGCTATGCAGGATGTCATCGGGTATCATAATTTTTTGATTTTCCCACCACCCACGCTTGGCAGCTTCAATGCCAACACGCTCTAGTATTAAGGAGTTCGACATGACTGGTATGTCCGGATTGAAATTGGGTGCCGCCGCAGCGGCAGTTTCGCTGGCGGCATTTGCTGCACCTGCCGTGGCGCAGAATGTCATCAAAGTGGGCGTGCTGATGCCGATCTCCGGCCCGGCCTCGTATTTCGGCGTGATGGGCAAGGAAGGTATCGATCTGGCGCTGGAGCAGGTCAATCGCGGCAACGGCATCAACGGCACCAAGATTCAAGTCCAATACGAGGATTCGGCCTGCAGCCCGCTGCAGGCGACCAACACGGTCAAGCGTGTGCTGGAACAGTTCAAGCCGCACATCGTGGTTGGTGAAGAGTGTTCGGACGCGTCTTTGGCGATCGCCCCGATCCTGGAACAGGCCCGTGTACCGATGTTGAATGCCGGTTCGGCCGCCAACCAGCTGACCGAATCGGGTTACAAGTATGTGTTCCGAATTTTCCCGAGTGCCCAGCAGCAGGGCGTGCCGCTGGGACGCAATGCATACACCAAGATCGGTGCACGCACCGCGGTGCTCCTGCACGTGAAGACCAACGCCGGGGTTGACAACGCCGACGGCTTCGCCAAGGAATTCGAGGCCGCCGGCGGCAAGATCCTGGCGCGCATCGACTTCGCAGGCGACGTCAACGACTTCACCTCTATCGCTACGCGCATTGCCTCGCTTGGCAAAGTTGATGTATTGCCGACCTTCGCTCTTGAAGGCCAGCAGGTGCGCCTGTCGCAGGCGCTGGCGCAAGCCAAGGTGGTCAAGGGCGGCGGTGGGCCCGGCATTCAGATTGGCGCGATCTGGTTGCCCTGGGGCTTCGACGCCAAGGCCGGACAGTCCTCGGTGGGTTACATACGTATCGTTCAGTTCGACCCGACCGAAAAGCGCAAGATAGTCACTGACTTCAATGCCGCGTTCCGCGCCAAGTACGGCGCTGACAAGACCCCCACGCACATCAATGCGCATGCCTATGACACCATTCTCCTGATCGCCGAGGCGGTGCGCCGCGGCGCCAAGGATTCAGAGTCGCTGCGCGAAGGCTTGTCGAAGATGAAGGATGTCGAAGTCACCACCGGCAAGATCACCTTCGACGCAAAGGGCCAGAATTCCGACATGTCTGTAATCCACTTCGTCGAGACTCAGCCCGACCTGTCGTGGAAAGCTCTGCCTTGGTAGGCGATGCGCCCACCAGCCGGTGGCCTGCCTGAGCCAATGGGTTCGGTGGCGCTGACCTTGAAGAACATGCCGTCGATTCCCGCGCCAGGGGGAATCTGTTTACGCTTGATCCCACTTCCCTGGATTCCCGCCGACACGGAACAATGAGGCCCGCGTGACTGATTTCCTCACATTGATTTTGCAGCAATCGATCAACGGCATCTACCTTGGTTGCCTGTATGTGATCGTGGCACTTGGATTGACCCTAATCTACGGGGTCATGAACCAGATCAATTTCGCGCACGCCGACTTTGTGACCGTCGGCGCTTTTGTAGCGTTTTTTGCGACCACCCGATTCTTGACCAAAGTGCTGGGCCTGTCGGATACCACCGGCTACCTGCTGTCGATTTTTCTGGCCTTAGGCGCCGGCGCCTTGCTGGGCCTGCTCGTCAATGCGCTGGTGTTCGCACCCTTGCGCAATCGCGCTGACGAGTTGCGCCCCCTGATCGCCACCATCGGCGTATCGGTATTGCTGGAAAACGGCCAACTGGCCTTGTTCGGCCCGATTCCGTTTCAGTTCGATTCGCCGTTTGCGCAGCAGACCATTCGCTTCGGCAAGATCTTCTTTTCCCAGCAAAGCCTATTGGTGGTGATCGTGGCGGCGCTGGCCATCGGCGCGCTGTACGTGTTCATGAAGTTCACTTATCTTGGCAAGGCCTTGCGCGCGGTGTCGCAGGATCGCGAGACCGCAGGCTTGATGGGCATCAACGAAACCTTCTTGATTGGTCTCACCATCGTGATCGCCTCGGCCTTAGCCGGCATGGCCGGCGCGCTTTTGGGCCCGGTGATCGTGCTTACACCCTTCGCCGGCACCAGCCTGATCGTCAAGGCTTTCGCGATTGTGATCATCGGCGGTTTCGGAAACATGGAAGGCACCATCGTTGCAGGTATCTTAGTCGGCCTGATCGAGGCTTTCACGGTGCAGTATTTGGGCTCGGGCCTGATCGACCTGGTGGTGTTCTCGCTGCTCCTCATCATGCTGGTGGTCAAACCCACGGGGCTGATTGCCGAGCGACGCGAGGAGAACGTATGAACGCGCCAGCGGTCGGCAGGCAGGGTCCGGGATGAACGGGCTGGCTGCGGTGTTGCAGCGTGACGTGCGCTGGCCCTGGTACCTGGGCGCGATCTTCGTGCTGTTGCTTCTGCCGGTGGTGTTTGGTACACCGTACTGGCGCGGCATCCTGATCGTATGCGCCATGAACGTGCTGCTGGCGATGTCGCTCAACCTGGTGATCGGCTACACCGGGCAGCTCAACCTGGGCCAGTCGGGATTTTTCGCCATTGGCGCCTATGTCACCACGGTGCTGCTCAAGAGCTACGGCTGGAATTTCTGGCTTGCCTGTGTGGCGGCTGTGGCAGCGTCAGGGTTTGTGGGCCTGCTGCTGGCTGCGTTCGCCGCACGCCTGCGTGGGCACTATCTGGGCATCGCCTCGCTCGGTTTCGCCGTGATCGTGTATCAGGTACTGATCAACTGGGAGAGCGTGACCAAGGGTGTGCAGGGCATCTACGGCATCCGGCCGCCGCCACTTGCGATTCCCGGCTTCCCGGATCTGAATTTCGGCAACCAGGCCGCGCTGTTCTACCTGGTGGCGGGCATCGCGCTGGCGGTCTATCTGCTCCTCGACAATCTGCTGCGTTCGCCGATCGGCGAGACCCTGCGCGCGATTCGCGAGGATGAGATTTCAGCCGCCTCGCTGGGCGTCAATGGTGCCAAGTGGAAAGCCTTTTCCTTCAGCCTGTCAGCGGCCATCGCCGGTCTGGCCGGCTGCTTCTACCCTAGTTTTGTCGGTACCCTGGTGCCGGACGCCTTCAATATTGTCGAGTCGTTCACCATGCTAGCGATGGTGGTGGTGGGTGGCACGGGCACGATGATCGGCCCGGTGATCGGCGCGATCGTGCTCACCTTCCTGCCAGAACTGCTGCGCGGTTTCGGTGACTTGCGGCTGATCGTCTATGGCCTCGCGCTCACGCTGGTGGTGCTGTTCATGCCCGGTGGCATGGTACAGGCCTGGCAGTTGCTGCGCGCTCGCTTCAAGGGAGTGCGGACAAAGCCCGCGGCCGATGCGGGCGGGGTGGCGCGGTGAGCGCGCTGCTCGAAGCCCGCGAACTCAGAAAGAGCTTCGGCGGGGTCAAGGCGGTGGCGGGCATCTCGATCGCGGTGCCAGAGAAATCGATCTTCGCTGTGATCGGCCCCAATGGCGCCGGCAAGTCGACGCTGATGAATCTTTTGTCGGGTACCTACCAGCCTGATTCAGGTGAACTGAGTTTCGCCGACCACAAGCTCACCGGCCTGCCCGCGCATCGCCGCGCGCGGCTCGGGCTGGCGCGCACCTTCCAGAAGATTCGCCTGTTCAAGCAACTCTCGTTGATCGACAACGTGCTGGCGGGTTTTCACATTCGCCATCAGGTGCCGGCCTGGCAATACCTGCTGCCGGGTGCGGCCTTCTGGCGCGACTGGACGCGGTGTCGTGAAGAGGGGTTGGCGCTGCTTGAGTTTGTGGGCTTGGGCGATCTGGCAGCACAACGCGCGGGCTCGCTAGCCTACGGGCAACAACGGATGCTGGAGATCGCGCGTGCGCTGGCGACCCAGCCCAAGCTTTTCATGCTCGACGAGCCCGCTGCAGGCCTCAACGCCGCCGAGGTGGCTTTTCTGTTGCAGCGCCTGCGTGACATACGCGAGCGCGGCATCACCGTGGTGGTAGTCGAGCACAACATGGATCTGGTGATGAAGGTGGCGGACCACGTATTTGTGATGGACCACGGCGAATTTCTGTTCGAAGGGCCGCCCAAGGCGGTGCAAAGCAATTCCCGCGTGATTGAGGCCTACCTGGGCGGCGAATTCGATAGCGGAGCGCTGGCCTGATGGCGGCGCTATTGCAGGTCGAGGGCATCGAACTGGCCTACGGTGACGTGGCGGCCTGTCGCGACATTTCCTTCGACGTGGGAGAAGGCGAGATCGTCACGCTCATCGGTGCCAACGGTGCCGGCAAGTCGACCACCTTGCGCGGTGTTGCAGGGGTCATGATGCCGCGCCGCGGGCGCATCCTGTTTCGTGGCAACGATGTAACCCGCATGCGCTCGCACGAACGGCTCATGGCCGGCATCGCCCTGGTGCCGGAAGGTCGGCGCGTGTTCCCGTTTCTGACGGTGCGTGAAAACCTCGATATGGGTGGTTTCAAGTACCGCGCCGACAAGGCGAAAATGCAAGCGCTGATCGAACGCATGATGAACATGTTCCCGCGCCTGCGCGAACGCGCTGCGCAGCGCGCCGGCACCCTGTCTGGCGGTGAGCAACAGATGCTCGCGCTGTGCCGCGCGCTGATGTCCGAGCCGGTGCTTTTGTGCCTAGATGAGCCATCGCTGGGTTTGGCGCCGCTGGTGGTACTGGAAATCTTCAAGAGCATTCGCGCGATCAATCGCGCCGGCACCAGCGTGCTTTTGGTCGAGCAGAACGCGCGCTATGCGCTGGAGACTGCCAGCCGTGGCTATGTGCTGCAGACCGGCGCGATCATCGCCGAGGGTACCTGCGCGGCCTTGAAGCAGGACGAGCGCGTCAAGGAAGCCTATCTGGGGCGCGGCTGACGGGGTAGCAGCAGGCCCTTGTGCCGTGCGAGCAAGTTTTGAGAATCGGAAGCCGATCGTGACCATCTTCGACAAGTTTTCACTCAAGAGCAAGACCGCGATCGTCACCGGTGCCGGTGGCGGCATCGGCCGCGCCATATGTGTGGCCTACGCCGAGGCCGGTGCCGCAGTCGCCTGTGTCGACCTTAACCTGGCGCAAGTGAGCGAGACCGTGGCGGCGATCGCGGCCGCGGGTGGGCGGGCGCTGGCCATCGAGTGCGATGTCGCTTCGGAAACGGCAACCCACGCCGCGGTGGAGCGCACAGTGGCGCAGTTCGGTGCCCTGCATGTGCTGCTCAACGGCGCCGCCGGCAGCGACCCGACCGGTACTGTGCTCGATTACGATCTTGCCGCATGGAACAAGGTATTCGCCATCAATGTGGGCGGCGCCTTCCTGATGAGCAAGTGGGCGATCCCACATATCACGCGCGCCGGCGGCGGCTCGATCATTCACATCGCCTCGCAAATGGGCTCGATCGTCGCCCCGGCGCGCGTCGCCTACTGCGCCAGCAAGGGCGCGCTGATCCAGTTGGCCAAGGTGATGACGATGGACCATGCGGCCGCCAACATTCGCGTCAATACCCTGTCGCCGGGCGCGGTGGAAACTGATCGCATGATCCTTCGCGCCGGCACGATGGAGAGTGCGCGTGAGCGCTTCGGACCCAAACATGTGCTCAATCGGCTCGGTCTGCCGATCGAACTTGCGCCGGCGGCGCTGTTTCTGGCGTCCGATGCTTCGAGCTTCATGACCGGTGCCGATTTGCTGGTCGATGGCGGCTATAACGCCTGGTAGCTGGGCCCGGCCTTGCGCGCCGACCGCAACAAACTCAGATCGGTGTAGCCAGGAGCGTTGGAATCAGTCCGCTATCGGCAATCACCAAAACTGATTTGACGCGAGCGATGTCATCCCGCACGCCGAACTCGATCCTGTAACGCCCGACCGAAAACAGCCTTGATACACCTTCCATGTCGGTCTGGAACAGACTGTAGCCAACCTCGATGGTCCATACGCCATCCAACTCGCCGCAAAAACGCGGCGCACCGATGACGTGCCGATCCCAGTGCAGGTTGTATTCGTTGACGTTGCGGTAGGAGGCGATGCGATCGCGCAGCATGTTTTTGTTGTCGCACCAGATCAACACGTTGGGCAGGCCCTGCTCGACGTTCTCGCGCGTCACCACCTTGTAGTCGCAGGCCTCATCGAACAATTCAACCCAGTCTTCGAGGCGGTCTTCGTCGATCAGCAGGGCGTATTCAGTCAGAAAATCGCATGCGGCATGGCGAATCAGATCGGGCACTCTCACCGTATGCCTCCCGCGGGTTCCATACCCATCAGTTCAGCCCAATAAGACCAGAAACCGCGCACCGGGGTTTCGGTGATGCGATGGTTCAGATCCTTGAGTGGTCCGCGACCGCCCATCTCGATCACGTTGGAGGCCTGCCGCTCATTGCCGGTCGCCTTCTGGATCAGCTCGATAGCCTCGCCGTCTTCCATGCTGACGAATCCCGCCGGGCCCACCAGATTGGCCGAGATCAGCCGGTGGCGCACCTGTTCCTCGCTATCGTCGATATACCCGAATAGGGTCTGGAACACTTCATGGCGGTCAACCCCCTTTGGACGGATTTGCCGCGTGCCGAGCGAATGGTTGATCTGGATCAGGAGGCCATTGGGGAAAAAGGTCGGCGCGGCCAAGTTCATACGATCGTCGAATTCCGGGGTGTGTTCGAGCAGCTTGGTGTCGGAGAGGCGCATGCGGTCGAGCGCCACGCCGGCGGTGCCGGCATAGGCGGTGAGTGCGTCGGCCTGGGTGTCGCTGCCGGTATAGGCGTGATTCATGTTGTGGCGATGGCGCTCGTCCATCTTGACGCCGCCCTTTTGCGTGGCCCGATCGACACCATAGGTGACGAAGAATTCATGCAAGAGGCTAGCATGATAGGTGTCGCGCAGGTTTTCCGCATACAGCTTCCAGTTGCCATAGATCATCTGGCGCGAATAGCCGATGATGCGGATCGGCTTGTGGAGGAAGCGCTTAACCATGCCCATGCCGAGAGGGCCCAGGTAGTCCTCGATCGATTCGGCATGGTCCGAGAATGTGCCGAAAAGCATGCCGTTGACGTTGGCCAGGTGCATTTTCTTGGGCGAAGCGGCGGCCATATCGAAATCGGCCGGCATGCCGCCTTCGCCCTTGAGGCCGCGGCGAAACGGAATGCCGGTAAGTTCGCCGTCGGCGCGGTAACACCAGCGGTGATAGATGCACACATGTTCGGGCGCGTTACCATGGGTCTTGCGCACGATCTGCGCGCCGCGATGTGAGCAACGATTGACAAAGGCGTGGATCGCGCCGCCTTCGCCTACCGCACGCGACACCACCACCGGTGTATCGCCGACCCAGGTGGTGCGGTAGTCGCCCGGATTGGGAATCTCCGCCTCCAGGCACAGGTAGCTCCAGCAAGGCCCGCGGAAAATGCGCTCCATTTCGAGCGCATAGACTTCTTCATCGTGATACAGGCGGAATGGAATGCGCGAGTAGTCGTTGCGTTCCCAATTCACTTCGATCGACATCGATGTTCTCCTTTTCGGTCCTAGTAATCCGTTTATTTAAATATATTACACCAGTAGTGTCCCAACGTTTTTCAGAGGAGAGAGAACTGTTGAGGCTCAAATTCTGAATGTTTGTCGGGGTCGGGTGGCATAAGTAGTCGATTTATCGGGGTTGTTTCAAATATGGTCAAACTCAAGATTTGTAGGATTTCATGAAGACTATTGGGCAGATTCAGGCGTTTCTTGGTAATGGCGATCAGCACATAAGTGCAGACCGCTATCCAAATTTGCGTCTTGACCGCGTACTCGTTGGTGCCATAAAACGTCTTGATGCGCAGGTGCTGCTTGATCCACTTGAAGAACAACTCGACCTGCCAGCGCTGTCGGTACAAGTCCGCTATCAACTCCGGCTAGAGTGCGAAGTTGATGGTCAAAAAAGTGATGCGTTTGCCACTGTCGTCCCTGACGACCACGTGTCGCAGTGTGGCGGGATAGTCTTGGCTGGAGTAAAAAATGGTCAGTACGCCTGTCTGATCGCACACGATGTTCGAGTTAGCGCGATCCACGGGGTTGGAATGGCGCCGCTTGAACCTGGTATTGGACTTGGCTCGGGTGACAAAGAAGGCTCCGGCCTGATGAATCACAAACAGTCGCTGGAAATCCAAGTACCCACGATCGAGCAGGTAATACGCACCAGGCTCTATGACCAAGTAGTCCAAGGTGTTGACTTCGTGGGTCTTGCCGTCGCTGACGTGAATGAATGTGGGGATGGAGCCGCGCAAGTCCAGCAAGGTGTGCAGCTTGATAGCCGCTTTGTGCGCTTGAAACGGTGCCCAGGGATAAACCGAAAGGCACAGGTCTATCGCCAGGCATCGAAGGCGTACACGGTTGCGTACAAGTCGATCGCCAGCGGGTCTTGGGCATACAAGGGCCGCGCCATGGCGATCAGGTGTTGCGCGAAGTCGGCGTAAATTTGCCAAGGTCGAGTTGCATTGGCATTGGCCAAGGTATTGCAAGAAACAGTCTTGCAGCGCAGACCCAGGCTGGTCACCCTTCCGGGCGTCCCGGACAAGCGCGCAATGACGTTCGGAACGACAACCCGTCTCCCAGCGGATGCTCCAGCGTGACCATCGATTCCCGCGCCTTGAACTGCAGATCTTCGAAAATGTCGGCGATGCTGTTCAGCGGCCCGATCGGCACATCGCTTTTTCACACAATGCAAGGATCGTCTAGCAGCCCGCGCGCGCCCTCTATACAAGCAAGCAACTCGTCGAGGTTTTCCGGCTTCACGATGTGAGCGGTGAATTTAAAGTCATCTGCCTTAGGTCAATCGGTTTTGATTGAAAACCGTGCTGGGGTTGGCTGCAACATCGCTGCGGAGGCCGTTGCAAAAGCCGCTACTGATGGCTACACGCTTTTGATGGGTTCAGCAATCATTGAGAGTGAATTGGTGATTTCGTGTGCTTTTGCCAATGACGCAAGCTTCAAAACGCTGACACCAGGTGGAGGTTTATCAGCTGTTAACGATATGGGCAAACTTTGTCGACCCAAAAACAGAGCATAGTATTTTGTCCATGCCTTTTTCGAGTTTTTGAACCCTGACTTATGCCATAAAGACGGCAATAAAGGCCAGCAAAAAAATTAAAACGCCACCAGCAATGGGAAGCACGATAGGCATAAAAGGGACGATGGACTCGACTACGTCATGTTGGCCGTCATGCGAATGGTCATTTGCTTGAGACATGGAAAACTCCAAATAGTTAAAAAAAAATGTTGCTTTGCAGTAATTGGAGATAGTTTAGGGTTATCCCGAAGTTTTGTAACGCTTTGGGGCGAGACCTGGGGTCGCTTTAGAGTTGAGTGCCTAAATCTGGACGAACACACGAAGTGGAGAAAATGCTTTCAACAGACAAGCCTGACGGCTATGCAAGTGTGATGCAAATAGTGGTGTTTGATTAAAGTAGCAGTTTGTTTCCTCTTTTACCCACGGAGTAAAGATGAAATTTGGGCAGCGGAGACCCCACGCGCGCCATTTGCTCCAATCTGATTGCTCAGGCTTTTCAAAGCATTCGCTACCCAATACTGCCCGTGGAGCTCAAGCAAAACAGTGCTTCAGCTACCAATGACGACGCCTTTCAGCCCACAGCCTTCAAACCCAGGCATTACTCGCTACTGACGCCAAGAGACTTTGATGTTTCACCCTACTTCGCCATCATCAAGCCCACGGTTGAATGTGGATTCAATTTCCACGATCTTGAATGGGTTGAGTAAATATATGCATGCACACCTACCAAGCATCAGTTCGGACACAAGTTCGAGGCCGCAGCCAAGTAATCAAAACTGAAGTTAGAGCCCTGAACGCGCAGGACGCGCGTTGGTTGCTATGGGCTCAGTGGGGATTTCACAGCATCCAGTCTGGCCCAAGTCAGGTCAATACTCGCTAGGCAGCATGATCACCCAGTTCTCCTGATCCCAGCAGGCATAAAGTGAAATAGCATGCATTGGGAAGTCTGTGTAGGGGATCTCCTGCCTGGCGTGTTCATGACCATTACCGTCCTCGTAGATCATGATCGCCCTGCCCTCTAAGACTTGCACTCGGATCAGCACAAACCAGTCCTCGGTGCCAATCTCACACAGGTGGCTGGCCACAGCATCCATCATCCAAAAGCACTCACCCTTTTCTGCCAAGTACTTGGTGCCATCAGTCAGCAGGTGCCTGCGGCTAATCCTGTAGTAGGCGCCGGTACCGGTAAATTGAGCCAGGGTCAGAGTGTCCAGCCCCAGTTGCTCTAGTTCATCTTGCGTTTTCATATCTGTGTCCTGCGTTGTTTGCATGACCACAGTTTTGTTTCAGATGCTCAAATGGGCAACCGAATCTTGGTACCCCGAAAGTTTGGACGGATACCGAGTAACCCCGAGTAAAAATCACTTAGTCAGAAATTCAAGTACTTGACCTACAAAATCCGCAACCCTAAAAACTAGAGCTGTAGGACCCATTTCGGCAGTTTGCAAGTTCGTGGCTGAAATCTCACGGATTTGCCGCAGAACTGCAATCAGCAGCTGACTAGCCGCAAAACCCACGCGCTAAAACGCGCTACAGCGCATCGATCTACCCGCCCAAATACTCTGGGTGCTGACAGCCCTGATCAGCGCTTGTAGGGCTTGCTATGCAATCTGCGTGGGTTATCCACAGATCACGTGAGTTATCCACAAAAAATCACGAGAAATGCACTTTTCCAATGATTCGACG